>Ga0326513_10001286_pt1 | contig 20139 bp, 20 predicted proteins | sample 2_2465_0518_D_FD_203654 | JGI IMG/M metagenome (GOLD analysis project Ga0326513, IMG submission 203654) | Bovine rumen microbial communities from UC Davis, California, United States - 2_2465_0518 | ecosystem: Host-associated > Mammals > Digestive system > Stomach > Rumen | place: USA... | reverse complement strand
GAGACAGAAACAGAGTCCGAAACAGAAACAGAATCTGAAACTCCGTCTGAGACAGAAACAGAGTCCGAAACAGAAACAGAATCTGAAACTCCGTCTGAGACAGAAACAGAATCCGAAACAGAAACAGAATCTGAAACTCCGTCCGAGACAGAAACAGAGTCCGAAACAGAAACAGAATCTGAAACTCCGTCCGAGACAGAAACAGAATCTGAAACTCCGTCTGAGACCGAAACAGAGTCCGAAACAGAAACAGAATCTGAAACTCCGTCCGAGACAGAAACAGAGTCTGAAACAGAAACAGAATCTGAAACTCCGTCCGAGACAGAAACAGAATCTGAAACTCCGTCCGAAACAGAGACAGAATCTGAAACTGAAACAGAATCTGCTGAACCTATCACAGAATCCGATACTAATGACGTTAAACCCGTTTCCGAACTCAGTGCAACATGGGAAATCGGTATCAGAAGCGTTGAAAAGACCAAGGCTGGCGAACCTGCTCAGACTGTAAGCGTTCCGATTACTGTCGAAGCTGCTGATCTTAAGGCTCTTGACCTGAGTGCATTCAAGTTTGATGTTGACTTTGCTGACGGCCCTGTTTATACAGGCTTCACAATGGGTTCTGCTTATGAAGGCATGTCCATCAATGAAAATGCTGCCGATCATACCTTTGCTGGTACAGCTGGTGCAAATGGCCATGTTCAGGCTCAGAACGCTTCCACTGTTGTTTATCTGAACTTTGAAATTCCGGATACAGTCGCTGCTGGTAAGTATGATCTCACATTCAATGGTGATGTCATCGCCCTGACTCTGGATTCTAAAGACGATTCTGACAGCGTAAATGTAACTGAAGTACCTGGTTATATCTTAGTACTGGATGACGGTATCACAGTTGAAACTGTTGAATATCAGTATAACGTAATCGGTAAGAGCAAGTTCTACTTCGCACACGATCACAGAGCATTCGATATGAATGACCTGCTGTCTATGGGTACGCTCAGAAGACGTGAAAAGTACAGCGAAGAAGTAGAAGGCAGCCTTTACAGCGGATGGACTATCGCTAATGAATTCGAAGGCGTTACATTCCAGCTCGCAGATGATACAATGACTAGTCCGAAGGCTGTTTACGATAAGGAAATCCGTCCGATGGTAACAGCAGATGGCAATGCTAAACATGCATATTTCAGAAATACTCTCAAGTTCACTATCAATGATACTAATGCTGAGGGTGTTACACCGACATTCGTAACAGTTGTTGGTCAGGATGCTGATGGCAATGACATCGTAGAAGCCGCAGAAGCTGTAACAGGTCTTGTTTATATCGGTGTGAAGGGTGATACTACTCTGAACGGTATTACAGATGCTGAAGACGCTGCTAAAGTGCTCATTTATGCTGCTGAAGATGGTGCTGGTATTGAAACAAGAATTTGTCAGATGGATACAAGCGAAATGGAAGATCTTGGCATTACAGGTCTGGCTGTTGACGAAATGGAAGATTTCGTATACTTCCTGAGTGATGTAACAGGCGAATCTGAAGACCATGGCAAGACATCCAATATTCCTGATGAAACTGGCAAATCGCCTCTGGATGCTGAGGATGCTGCTAAGATCCTGATCTATGCAGCAGATGCTGGTATCGGTGAAGAAGACTGGTACAAGATTCTGAGTCCTCGTCCGAAGTATACAGAAGCTATCGGCCCTCGTGATACGTGGCCTGCTGAATAATCCTGTTGTTCTGTAGTACAAGCAAAATAATCAAAGCACGCTTTCGGGAAACCGGAAGTGTGCTTTTTTTGATTATTTCAGAATCAGGCATCAGAAGTAACAGAAAAGCCCTGCTGTCAGAAGCAGGGCCTTTTTTTGAGTATATTTTATATCAGGAATTATCCGGCAGAGATTTTACCAGTCCTACGATATATTTCAGAATCAAAAGGGAATCGTTGGAATCCGGTGTACCGCTGAGATCGACATCGGCAGCTGTTTTCTGTGTTTCAGAGATGGTATCTTTTCCGAGCAGGTTTCTGTTCAGTGTGATGACATCCAGAATATTGACCTGTCCGTTTTCATCTACATCGCCATAGAGAATATCAGAAGCATCAGAAGTATCTGTGGATTTTTCTGTTTCTGATTCAGTTTCAGCAGGCGTTACTGTTCCGGAACTTGTGAATAAATCTTCGGGAAGTTCATCAAGAGTAATGCAGAAATCGCTGTTGAATAAAGTTTTGAGTGTTTCCGGATTCTGATATTCTGCACCAGAGATAAACTGCGGTGCACCGGATTCACCATCATACCATGTGCAGAAATACAGCCATTTTGCATTTTCGATTTCCATATTTTCCAGACTGGGAATTGAATCGTTTTCCGGCATGGAGACCATTTTCTTGTTATCTACATAGCCAACCTGAGACCAGAAAATTTTGCTCTCTGCATCTTCGTTAGGGCCTGTAGTATTGCCGTCATGACGGTTATATTGTGTGTTGTATTTATCAAAGCCGACAATATCAACCCATTCGTCACCAGTGTACCATAAAGCAGAATCATCAGACCATGCATAGAGATTCTGTTCCCAGATGATATTATGCAGACCATATTCTTCGGTCAGAGTCGTGTAGAGCAGTTTCCAGAGCTGATGATAAACTTCTGTGCCCTCTTTTGACCACCAGAACCATGAGCCTTTGCCATCTCCGGGGGTCTGTCCGGGATTGCCCTCAGCTTCGTGGAGAGGTCTGAACAGTACCGGAACATTCGCATCCTGTAATTTTTGGAGTTCAGCCGCTAATAATCTCATCGCTTCACGGAAGAAGTAATATTCTTTTGTGCCTTCTACCATGCAGTTTGCTGTTACAAAATCAGTTGTGATGCCGTAAGTGTAAGCCTGCCAGTCATCAGAAATTTTTGTGATATTGCCGTCTTTATCAACTTCAAAATCAGACATATCTTTCGGAACAGTCACATGCCAGCTTGCTGTGCAGATGCCGTTTTTGTTATTTGTCCAGTCGATCATACGGTCAGTAACACCGTCTTCCCATGCGAATCCGGGGGAATGTGTATTGAAGTCAAAGCCTCTGATTGCCGGATAGTGTCCCGTCAGTTCATACAGATAACGGCATTCCTGATCATAGTCGTTATAGGCATAATTATGATTCTGTGTATTGTAAGTATAATCAAAACCATTTTCATCCACGCAGTGCCAAGGGAATTTATTGCCCTGATCATCTGTGCCATAATCGCCCTCTACGATCTGATATGTCTTTCCATCGCCGTCAACGCAGGTATCTGTAGAAGCATCATAACGAATGGAAGTCTGTACATTATGGCCGCCGCCGTAGATCTCCTGCTGTCCGGAGAGAATGTTCTTGCCGTAAACTGAATTCAGATATTTTAACAGTGATCTCGCTTCAGGAGTCGCTTTCGGATCAGAGGGTTCGCTTGTGCCTTTCAGTTCCGGAAAAACAGCTTCCTGAATCGTAACAGTATCGTATGCCGCATAGCCATAGATCGGCTTGAGTGTCAGTTCATTCACACCGGCTTTCAGACGGAATACGCCAAAGCTGAAATCTGTCCATTTGTCAGCATAAGGCATGTTGTAGCTGTAATCAATGCCGTTGATGGAGAGGGTCTGCATTCTGGCTTCTCCTGCACCCAGAATCTGTGCGGCACGGAAACTGATTTCATACATGCCTTCTTTTTCGACTTCGATATTGAAACTGATCGGAGAAGCCGTCAGATAGGCAAAGCCTTCGCCGGAATAATCCGGAATCTGATTCTCATAGATGGAAGTCCAGACATCAGCACCGTCAAAAGTTTCGACTTCATAAGTACCGAGCGGCAGAGCTTCGAGAGTTTTGGTTTCAGTGTCCTCGGCGATAACAGGGAGCAGACCTGTTCCGGCAGCACACATGGTCAGTGCAAGCAGGGCACTGACTGTCTTTCTGATAGATTTTTTCATAACATCCTCCTTATGATAATGCATAATAAAAATACATACAGTTAAATTATAACATATTCAGACAAACAGTGCTATATGAAAAATAAACAAAATTAATGCTATTTTTTTGTGCATAATATCAGGATTGATTCTGATGCTTTTCCATCTGTTTCCAGTTCAGAAAACCATAGATGTCATTTATGAGAAATACACAGAAGCATACCAGAACAGAAAGATATGAAGAATTTTCTACAGAGGCCATCCCCCAGAGAAGAATTAAAATCAGATCGTTAGCCGCATAAGCAAGGGCATAATAGGGACTTCTGAAAAAAGTCAGACTGATCGCAAGAAAACTTGTCGTGACGGAAATTGTACTCGGAATCAGATTTGCTGTATGAAAATATTTCAGGATAAAATAAAATAGAATCGTCACAAAAATCGTCAGAATACTAGTTATGAGAAGTTCCTGTTTTCTGATATGATGAATTTTTACTTCGGATTTTTTGCCCTCAAAAGGATGTTTCAGCCATGAAATCAGTGTAAAGACAGCCATCGGCATAGTCATGCCAAGATAAGTAATCATCTCGCCATAGTAAGCAAAGCTGTGCGAAATAATGCCGTACAGCACACTGAACAGAATCATCAGAATCTGTGCAATCGGATTGCCCTTTGCCGCAAATATTAATGAAGTCACTCCGATCAGTGATGCCGACAAAGAAAGATAATTACTTCTGTCAAACAGCAAAAAAGCTGTCAGAATTAATAAAATCGATCCACTGAACAGAAAAATTTCGGATTTTGTAAAATATTTCATATCAGATTCTCCTTTTGTGATAATATATATTATAATAGTATAATGCTGTATAAATATCTGTAAAAATAAATATTCGTCTGCATATCTTCTAAGGCTTAACGATATGCAGACGAATGTTTCTTCGTCTCTGCCCAGCGGCAGGATATGAAATTGATACAGAATTTAAAATATTATAGCATATTTCCGGAAATCTGTCAAGACTTCCTGAAAAAATAACAGAAAGTTGATTCGTGCTTTTTTAATCGAGTTTATTTGTGCATAATCACCAATATTCGAACTGAGCTATTCTGACATAATTCGACTCGCTATTGTCTATTTTTAACAATAAAGAAGTGCAAAAATAAGTCATATTGCTAGTATGAGGTTACTCTTTTGTTCTGAATGTAATTGAAATGTAATTTTATTACTCCTGATTGTAATTTTTTTGTGATTCTCATGATATAAATTTGATAATTTTTATGTGCATTTTTACCAGTAGTCAGGACGACGCATCTGTAAACTTTGTGACTAACAGAGAAATATTCTTAAGAAGCTTGCCATTTGGAAAAAAATATGCTATGATAGGTATGTCCACTAGAAAGACAAAAAGGACAAACAGAAAGAAAGAAGAAATCTATTTTCTATACACAGAAAGGAATGAGTCGATGAAAAAGGCAAAAGTTGCAGCACTTACTATGGGTATGGCTGCTTCCTGCTTGTTTGGCTGCTATGCAGTAGCCGATGCTGCTACTGTTACACTCGATGAAAGTATCACAGGCACTCCTGAAATTCTCCAGCCGGTCAGTGCAGAAAATAATATTACTTATAAAACTGATAAAACTGAAACTGCCGCAGAAACCCCAAAGACCGTACAGACAGAAAAACAAAATACTGTCGCTGATAAAAAAAATGATAAGAAAATTGATGTCACTGCTGTTGTTACACTCGAAGAGAATATTCTTGCTCCCACAGAAGCAGAAACTCAGGCAGTAACACAAGAGAATATAGTTGAAGAAATTCCGACAGCTCCGGAACTCCCTGCCGAAACAGCTGCAGAGACTCCGACCGAAACTCCTATTGAAAGAATCTTTGTAAAATCTGTTGCAGCTGTTCAGAAAGTTTTTATTCCAATAGCAAATGAACCCGAATATGAAAATATTCCGGAAACTACAGAAGCAAAAAATGAAGAGATTCTTACCTGCGAAGAAGATACAGAAGAAGTCAAGGGAAATAATTTCGGAAAATTATCATATACAATCGGTACTTCCGAAACAGAAACAACAGAAGAAACTACAGTTCCTGAAACTCGCGAAGAAGTGAAAACACCTGCTCCCAAATCTACTACAACTGCTGAGAATACAGAAGAAACAAAAGAAACTACTGCGACAGAAGAAACTGTAAGATTATTCACTCCTGCTCCCAGAACAGAAACTACTCCCGTAACTACCAAGGCAACTACTGAGAGTACAGAAGAAACTACTACTGCCGAAGAAACTGTAAGATTATTTACAGCCGCTCCTAAAACAGAAACTACTCCTGTAACTACCAAGGCAACTACTGAGAGTACAGAAGAAACTACTACTACCGAAGCAATTGTAAGATTGTTTACAGCCGCTCCTAAAACAACTACTAAGCCGGAAACAACGACAACTGCTGAAAGTACAGAAGAGACTACTACTACTGAAGCAATCGTAAGATTATTTACAGCTGCTCCTGAAACAGAAACTACCCCTGAAACTACTGCTACAACAACGGAAGAAACAACTACAGAATCAACTACTACCACAGAAGAAACAACAACAACTACTACCACTACTGCTGCTATAACTACAACTACTACAACAGAACCTGTTATCACAACAACTCAGACAACAACTGTTGTAATCAATCTTACTGAAATTGTGGATGCTGAATTATATCTGGATAATATTTTTGATGAGTATTCCGAAATAGAATTCGTTCCCGTAGAAGATGAAACAGCTCCCGAAACAGCACCTGTCATTGTCGAAACTGTTCCGATCGTTACTGAAACGGAACCTGTTGCTGAGACTGTAGCCGTTTCTGCTTCCAGATCTATTACAGATGCAGAATATATTCTGCTCTGCAACTGTGTTGCTCATGAAGCTGGTTCTGATGTGATTACAATCGAAAATAAAGCAAAAGTCGTAGAAGTAATTATGAACCGTGTGGCTTCTTCCAGCTTCCCGAATACAATCTATGGTGTCATTACACAGAGATACCAATTCAGTGGTTCTTCTTCCTATGCGGACAAGACTTCTTATACAAGTAAAGTTACTAACAATGTAAAAGCCGCTGTGGATTTATATTTCTCTGATCCGTCTGCATTCAATCATGGTTATTTATATTTCTATGGCGATGGTTCTCAGAATCATTTCAGAACTTCTTGAGTTTTAAAATACATTCATGTTTCAGAACAGAGTATTGCTTTGTCAATACTCTGTTTTTATTATTTATGACAAAATTCATAATTTTTCGGAAATTTTTCATAATTCATAAAAATAATACCCCGATTTTACTTGACGAATGCCCGAAAATTCAGTATAATATAAGAGTAAGCTTTCTATTTCCATAAATTTCAAAATACAGGAGGTCTTTATGCAAAAAATTCATGTGCCTGTCAATGATGCCTATGATGTTCTTGTAGAACGCGGCATACTCCGGAAATGCGGGGAACTGATCAGAAAAACCGTATCCGCCGGAACTTGTGTGATCATTACAGATGATAATGTTGATAAATTATATTCTGATATTGTAGAACAATCACTGAAAGAAAACGGTTTCCAGACAGTCAGGTTTGTCTTTCCTCATGGAGAAACTTCCAAAAATGCCGAAACGTTACTAAAAATCTGGTCTTTTCTGTGTCAGAATGAAATTACTCGTTCAGATTGTCTGATTGCTCTCGGCGGCGGTGTAGTCGGCGATATTACTGGTTTTGCAGCTGCTACTTTCCTGAGAGGTCTGCCATATATCCAGATTCCCACTTCTCTGCTGGCTCAGGTGGATTCTTCTGTCGGCGGCAAGACAGCGATTGATCTGCCGGAGGGGAAAAATCTTGTCGGAGCATTCAAACAGCCGGCAGCAGTGCTCTGTGATCCTGATACACTTTCGACTCTGCCGGAAGAATTCTTGATTGACGGCATGGGCGAAGTCATCAAATACGGCATGATTGCAGATCCTGAGTTATTTCAGAAACTGTGCAGTTATGATCTCAATACGATTCAGGAGCATTTTGATGAAATTATTCCCGTCTGCATCAGCATCAAGCGTGATGTTGTCGCCGAAGACGAATTCGATACAGGCAAACGCATGATTCTGAATTTTGGTCATACACTTGGCCATGCGATCGAAGCGTATTATCATTATGAGACTTATACACACGGCTGTGCTGTTGCGGCTGGTATGTGCCTGATGACAAAATACTGCGGCAGTCCGGAAGAGTATGAAATTTTAAAACAATGCACAGAGCGTTATCATCTGCCTGCGGATGTTCCTGCTTCTGTTCAGGAACTGGCTGCTTTATGCGGCAATGATAAAAAACGAGCCGGTGCAAAACTGCGGTATATTCTCTGTCAGCCTATCGGGACAGCAGAAATCAAAACCGTTTCTCTGTCGGAATTCCGTGCATTGTTTGAATAACCTGACCTGAAAGGATAATTTTACATGAATATACAGATTCAGCCGCATAAACTGATGGGGGCTGTCAAAATTCCATCTTCCAAGAGCATGGCACACAGAATGCTGATCTGTGCTGCTCTGAGCAAAGGTGTTTCGGAAATTTCCAGAATCAGCTTTTCCAAAGATATTGAAGCAACAATTTCTGTTATGAAAGCCCTCGGTGCAGGGTTTGAAATCCATGATGATACTGTAATTGTCACTGGAATTACAGAACGTCAGAAAAAGGCTCTGGCGGACTGCTGTGAAAGCGGCTCGACTCTCCGTTTTCTGATTCCTGTTGCAGCCGCGCTCGGTACAGAAACTACTTTTACAGGACAGGGGAGATTGCCTCAGCGACCAATTACGACTTATATTCGTGAGTTGTCCAAAAAAGGAGTAGAGTTTGATTATCAGAATACTATGCCGTTTACGATCAAAGGTCAACTGCAAAGCGGCGTATTTGAAATCGAAGGAGATATTTCTTCACAGTTTGTTACTGGTCTGCTTCTGGCACTTCCGCTTTTAAGAGAAAATTCTGAAATTGATCTGCTTTCTCCGTTGGAATCCAGACCCTATGCTGATATGACAATTGATTGTATGGAAAAATTCGGAGTCTGCACCAAAGCTGTGCCGAATGGCTGGCATATCTTCGGCAATCAGCATTATCGTGCAGGCAATATGACCGTAGAAGGCGATTTTTCACAGGCAGCGTTTTTCTATGTAGCGAATGCAATCGGCAATCAGATTGTAATTGAAAATATTCCTGCCAAAACTATGCAGGGCGATCGGAAAATTGTAGAATTTATCGAAAGAATGTGCTATCAGAAAAATTATAAGCAAGACAAATTTCTGATTGATGCAAAAGATATTCCCGATCTGGTGCCGATTCTCTCCATATTGGCAACGTTCAGCGACAGGCCGACTTTTATCTGTAATGCACAGAGACTCTGCATGAAAGAAAGCAATCGGCTTGAGACAACAGCAGCAATGCTCAATGCGCTCGGCGGTAATGTGAAAGTCATTCCGGATGGTCTGGAGATTTATCCGGCTGCTCTGCACGGCGGTACTGTGGACAGCGCAGGAGATCACAGAATTGCAATGTGTGCAGCTATTGCGGCATCCGGTGCAGCAGGGCCTGTGACTATCCTCGGAGCGGAATGTGTAGAGAAATCCTATCCGGCATTTTTCACGGACTATCAGAAATTAGGAGGTATTATTCATGGCATCGATCTGGAATCATAAAATATCCGTTTCTGTATTCGGAGAGATAAAAGGCCCTGCTATTGGTGTTACGATTGATAATCTACCCGCAGGAGAATATATTGATACAAATCGTATTTCTCAGTTTATGGAACGTCACAGTACAGATGAAAACGGCCGGCCGGTTCTGAATCAGGTCATGTCCGGCATTCTCAACAGCCGGACAACCGGTTCACCGTTATGTGCATTTATTCAGAATCAGCATACACAGATACCAGATTTTTCACAGATCAACCGTCTGCCGCGTCCGGGACATGCGGATTATACCGGAACACTGCGGTATAACGGCTTTAATGATATTCGTGACGGCGGCCATGCAGCAGCAACTATGACGGCTTCCCTGTGCTTTGCAGGAGCTGTCTGCGGTCAGATTCTTGAACGCCGCGGCATCTATACAGGAGCGCATATCGAAGAAGTGCACGGCATTCATGACAGAACATTCAATCATGTTTCTGTAACAAAAGATGATATTTTAGCTGTCAGATATAAAAAATTCCCTGTGATTCAGAATGCACAGGGCGATAAAATGCAGAAAGATATTGAAGCCGCTGCTCATGGCGGCGAGACACTCGGCGGAGCAGTGGAATGTGTCGCTGTCAATGTTCCTGCCGGTATCGGTTCGCCGATTTTTAACGGTCTGGAAAATACAATCTCTCAGTTATTATTCGCTCTGCCGGATATTAGAGGACTCGAATTCGGCTCTGGTTTTGCTGTTACAGAAATGACAGGAAGTCAGTGCAATGACAGTTATTATGTCGATCAGCACGGACATGTGAAAACAGCTTCCAATACACACGGCGGTATTTTAGGCGGCATTTCTTCCGGAATGCCGATTGTGCTGAAAGCGGCCTTCCGGCCGCCTGCCTCTGTGGGAAAAGCACAGAAAACAGTGAATCTCTCCAGTATGGAAGAAGAAACTCTTCCGCCGTCTCCTGTGGCAGAAGCCTGTGTTCTGCCGAAACTGGTTCCTTGTGTGGAGTCGGCTGTCAATATCGCTCTGCTTTCACATATGCTGGAGTACCCTCATTTCTGCTGATGATTTCCGGAAAGGCGGGATTTTATGCGTGATGAGAATTTACACAAGATTTCAGAACTTGCCGACAGAACCATAACAGATCCGGTGACAGCAAATATTCTGCTTTGTTATGCTCTGCGACAGACAGAAAAACCGCTGGATATGGATTTGCTATATGATATTGCTGTCACAAGCGGAATTATTAATTATTTTACTTTTCAGGATGCTTTACAGACAATGGAGAAAACCGGAACAGTTTCCCGTATCCGGAAAAAAGGGCAGTTCTGTTTCAAACTGACAGAAAAAGGCTGTCAGACAGCAGATCAGATGCAGCATCTTGCAGGAAAATCCTATCGCGAACAGATTGCCGAAGCTCTCGCAGCAGCAGTGCAGCGGCGAAAAAACGAAGAGCAGGTAAAAATTTCTTATGAAAAACTTTCACATGGCTGTCATCTGCATGTCAGACTTGTGGATCATGAGCTGATTTTACTTGAATTGACCCTTTTTACACCAGATGAAACACAGGCCAAACTGCTGGGAGATAAAATTCTGACAAATCCCTCAGCAGTCTATCATGAGATTCTAAGAGCTGTCATGCCGGAAAAACATTCCTGATCAAAAAAACCGTCCGAAGAAATTCGGACGGTTTTTGAATTATTAGCAGATAATCTGAAATTATACACCGTATTTTGCAGTAGCAACCGGAACACCAGGGCCCATAGTGGAAGTTACTGTGCAGGATTTCAGATACGTACCCTTTGCAGCAGCAGGCTTTGCCTTGACAACAGCTTCAAGCAGAGTGCTCAGATTCTGATCGAGCTTTTCAGCACCGAAAGAAGCCTTGCCGATCGGGCAGTGAATGATATTGGTCTTGTCCAGACGATATTCGATCTTACCAGCTTTGGCATCAGTAACAGCCTTGGCAACGTCAGGAGTTACAGTACCGGCTTTCGGGTTCGGCATCAAACCGCGGGGACCAAGTACACGACCCAGACGGCCGACCAGACCCATCATATCCGGAGATGCAACAACAACATCGAATTCCATCCAGTTTTCTTTCATGATCTTGTCTACTAAATCCTGACCGCCGACATAATCAGCACCAGCAGCCTTAGCAGCTTCATACTTGTCTTCCTTGCAGAATACGCATACTCTTACATTCTTACCAGTACCGTTGGGCAGTACAACTGCACCGCGTACCTGCTGATCGGCATGACGGGAGTCAACACCTAAACGAATGTGTACTTCTACAGTTTCATCAAATTTTGCCTTGGCATTCTTGCAGACCAGATCCAGAGCTTCTGTGGACTCATAGAGCTTGTCAGCTTCAATTGCCTTACGGCTGTCAACATATTTCTTGCCGTGTTTCATAATATAAAATCCTCCTGATTAGTGGTGATACCGGACTGCTGAAACGCAGTTCCGGCTAGCGGAAAGATGAGATTTCCTCCCACTTTGATTAAAACTCTGTTGAAATCAGTCTTTTACAACTACACCCATAGAACGTGCAGTACCAGCGATCATGCTCATAGCAGCTTCGACAGAACCGGCATTAAGATCTTTCATCTTGGTTTCAGCGATGGTCTTAACCTGTTCTTTGGTAATAGTAGCAACTTTGGTCTTGTTCGGAACACCAGAGCCGCTTTCAATGCCGCATGCTTTTTTGATCAGAACAGCAGCGGGCGGAGTCTTGGTGATGAAGGAGAAAGAACGGTCTGCATAAACAGTGATGACAACCGGAATAATCATGCCGATGTCGTTCTTGGTTCTTTCGTTGAATTCTTTTGTGAATGCCATGATATTCACACCGTGCTGACCCAGTGCAGGACCAACCGGCGGTGCAGGTGTTGCTTTGCCTGCCGGAATTTGCAGCTTGATATAGCCTGTTACTTTCTGTGCCATAATGAACCTCCAGTTTTGTGGTCAAGGCGAGTATGTTAGCATATACTCTCCCACGTATGAAAGCAATTGCTTTCAGGATTTTCTTCTTGATTAATCATCGAGCTTGACAGCCTGATGCAGAGCGATGGTTGTCGGCGTTTCACGTCCGAACATGCTGACAAGAACTTCTACTTGTTCGTTTTCCAGATCAATATTCTTGACAACGCCTGTAAAGCCATCCATATTTGTTCCCGTTACACGGATTGTATCGCCGACTTTATAATTGACTTCAATCGTCGGCTTGGAATTGATGCCCATAGCAGCGACTTCTTTGTCAGAAAGAGGAGTCGGCTTCGAGCCGGGGCCAACGAACCCTGTGACACCTCTTGTATTGCGGACAACTGCCCAAGAGTCGTCAGTATAAATCATTTTCACCATTACATAACCAGGGAAAACTTTTCGTTCGTATTCCTTTTTCTTTCCGTCAACGATTTCTGTAACATGTTCTTTGGGAATCTGAACTTCCTGAATCTGTTCGTGAAGTTTGCGGTTTTCCACGACTTTTTCAATGTTCTGTCTTACTTTGTCCTCATAGCCGGAATAGGTGTGAATGACATACCATTTTGCAGTCTGAGACATGAAGCGGCCTCCTTTTCAAACATGTGGTTAAGAATTCTGACCCAGATTCAGCAGGAACTTCATCAGTTCAAGCAGACCTGTGTCGAGCAGTCCGACAAAAAGGCTGGAAATAATAATCGTACCGAGAACAATGCCGGAATTGATCATGACGGTTTCTTTGGTAGGCCAAGTCACCATTTTGAACTCGCGTTTGAGATCAGCGAACCATTTACCGATGCCGCCGGATTTCTTCTCGTCTTTTTTATCATTTTTTTTATCTTTTTTGTCAGATTTTTCTGCTTTTTTGGCTTTTTTGGTTTCTTTTTGGTCAGAAACTTCGGTCAGAGCGTCTTTTTTCTCTTTCGCCATGCGTAGAACCCTCCGTTACTTCGTTTCTTTATGCAGTGTGTGCTTGCGGCAGAACTTGCAGTGCTTGTTCATTTCGAGACGGTCGGGGTCGTTTTTCTTGTTTTTCTTTGTCACATAGTTACGACGCTTGCATTCAGTGCAAGCAAGTGTTACTTTCACTCTCATCTTATCGGCACCTCCTGATAGAATAGCTTTTATCCGACTTATCCGGATGCAGTTTAGCTTTTGCCTCCCTCGGTTGACAGAGATAAAAAAAGCACATAAAAAATACCCCTGCAAAGAGGTATTTTTATTATAGCATATTGATTTTTATTTGTCAAGGTTTTTTTCAGATTTTTTGCATAAAATTATGAAAAATTCGTCTGTGGGGATTATAATAATCAAAAAAATAATATTTATGCTATTCCGTTTCCCTGTGCAAGACTGGAATAATAACTGCTCAGATACTGTGCGGCTTTGGCAATAATCTGATTTGCCTGAGCAATTCTTGCTGTATTGGCATAAATTCCCTGAGCAGCTTCTTCAGCGGCTGACCGTGCATGGGTCACAGCCTGCTGAAGCTGTTCCGGCTGACCGGATTCTGACAGTGTTTCGGCAGTTTCCAGATGTGCCATACTCCGTATGGCATGTAATTCATCTTTGAAAATACCCTCGGCTTTGATAGTTTCCAGAATTTCAGAGTAATTTTTATCTGTCAGGAGTTTCTTGGCATTCCGGAGCGTCTGAAAATCCGGTATTTCTGTGCTTTCCTCCCATGAATCAGACAAGAGCTTATCCATGGGAATATCCAGTATGCCGGACAGATATTCAAGCGTTTTCATAGAGGGGGTCGCACTTCCGCTTTCAATCAGGCTGAGCATATTTCTGGTGATAAAATTTCCGGCAACTTCGCTTTGTGTCATTTTTTTGGAGAGCCTTGCGGTTTTGAGTCTTTTTCCTAATTCTGCATTGTCCATGAAACCAGTCCTTTCCTGTTGATTTTCTCTTTCATGTAAATATTGTTTACGCTGTTTTTTATATCATAGCACAAATCAGAAAAAAATGCAAGAGGTTTTTGTAAATTTTTCAGAAAAATACTTGACAAATCATGAAAACTGTGATATGATATTTTCAGTAAATAAAATTTACATGAAAGAAGGGGAATTTTATGCAGGCATGGTGGGACAGCTTGACACAGATTCTCAGAATTTTATACTGCATTGCAATACCGGCAACTTTGGTTCTGCTCTTGCAGATGCTTCTTGCTATGATCGGCGGTCATCATGATGCCGGAATAGAATATTCTGATACTTCGGGAATTGATGATCTGAATCTTGATCTTGATGGTGACGGTATTCCTGATATTGATGCACCTGATGTGCATATCGGCTCGGACGGAAGCAATCCGGCAGATTTCGGAACGCTCAAATTATTGACGCTCCAGACAATTGTGACTTTCTTGGCTGTTTTCGGCTGGGTATCTATTATCTGTATCAGTTCAGGATTGACAAATATTGCTTCGCTCCTGATCGGTGCTGTGTGTGGTCTGATCATGATGATCATTGTCGCTAAGATGGTACAGGCAACAGCCAAACTCGCCGAAAACGGAACACTGAATCTGAAAAATGCCATCGGTGAGACAGCAACTGTATATCTTCCGATTCCGCCTAAAAATCAGGGAACAGGCAAAGTCACCATGCAGGTGCAGGGAAGATTCTGTGAACTGGATGCCGTCAACGCTGGAGAGGAAATGCTCTCAACCGGAACGCAGGTGCTTGTCTCTGATGTCGTGGGAGATACGCTTGTTGTTGAAGAATGCTGACTGAAAAAACGGAGGGGAATGTATGATGCAGATTCTGAATATTCTCGGCAGTATCGTTTCTCTGATGCTCGGCTTGCTGATATTATATATTTCGCATCAATTGAAGAAACATCCGGAAGCTCCTGTACTCCCGCCCTATTATAAAGGAAAAATTACCGAGATAAAATGGACATCAGTAACAGTACAGTTTTCTTTTCAGAAACATGAAATAGAATGGGATTTTCCTAAACCAAGAACGATCGGTATGAGAGTCGGTATGCCGGTGACAGTGTTTTATTCACCGGAAGCAAGACAGCCATATGTATGTTCTGTCGGAAAACCCAATCTGAGTATTATCTGTCTTGTGATTGCTCTTGTGATGTTCACGATCGCAGTTTTATTTTTCACAGCAAGCGAGGTGTAATCATGAAAGAATATAAAATTGTCTCGGCACATTTTGGACTCGGAAGTACAAAAAAATCTGCTTCCGGTTTTGCTGATTCTATGAAACAATTTTTCTTTGTGAATCATCAGTTCAATACACGGAATGTAGAAAGCCTGATGCAGAAAATGAATCTGGAAGGCTGGGAAGTTGTCAGTGTCGCTCCGAATCCGGCTACATTCCAGTCCGATGGAGAAGTATTAATTACTTTCGAAAAAGAATTATAAAAATTTTAACTCCGTTTTCAAGCGAGGTGAACGGATATGAAATCACACAGAAAAACACATCCGGTTGTAAAAGTCCTGTCTTTATTGATTCCCATTCTGATTATCGCTTTGATTCTGGTACTGAGAGATATTGCAGGCTTCCGGATCGGTTCGGATACAGATTTCGGAGCGGTCTGCAAACTGAATTATCAGGGGCAAAGCCTCTATCACTGGTATATCTTCAACGAGGACGGTACTGTCAAAGATGATGACATCACAACAGCAGAGCCTTATATCTGGCAGGATGGAAACAGAATTTCTCTTGCTTTACAGGAACGTGACGGAAAAGATTTCAAGTCAGATATGTTTTTCCAGAATGCCGAATTCCAGTATTATTATCTTGATGATGATGAAATTGATCTTACTCCTGTAGAAGTTCCGGCGATTTCCAAAAAACTTGAAGTCAGATCTGAAAAAATAGAAGCAGTCGAATCCGGTTCGGAATATGTCAGAATCAATCGCTTTGTCGTACCGGAGATTCAGAATTCTCTGTACAGCTGGGCTGTCTGTGATGCATGGGGCGAGGAGCTGTGGGACGATTTCAGCACAATTCCGCCGGTAGTCATTGCGGATGGTGATGAAATTGAACTGTTCTATCAGGAACGGGATGAAAATCAGGAATCTGTTATGATATTTCATCCGCAGGATGGACATTTTTCTCATAGCTGTCATACAGAAGAAAACAGAACAGTTTATGTAGAACAGGCAATGGAAATTTTCGATTTTCCGAGTATGGAATATGATGAAAAATTCGCAGAAACAGAAAATTTCGTAAATACAGATACTTGTCAGAAAATCTGTTCTGTTGATGATGCCTATCTCCGTGCAAAAAATGAAGTGACAATTCCATATGATCTTGTCACATTCCGGACCGATTTTGCAATTCCGAATCATGAAGTAGAATTCCGTTATTGGGAAGTCACGTTTTCTTCTTTAAAAAAGTTTCCTAACAGTAAAATACAGACTGTTTACCTCACTGGAGACGGGAAAACAGTCTTGATTCTGAATGGAAAACCTGATTCAGCATAAGGAGTGAATATTTATGTATCATTATTCACCGATTCCGCCTATTGTGACCCTTGTGATATTGTTTCTGATGATGCTTGATACACAGATTCTTGGTGCAGTAGTCTGCATTCCGGCAGGGGCTTTAATGCTCAGTCAGTGTCATAAAGCAAAAGCAGAAGAATCAGAAAAATATGACCCTCTCGCTGTGATCGGCGGTATTGGAATGCTGTCCTTTGGTATCTGTATTTTAATAAATTATATTTTTTAGTAAGGAGTTGTTTTTATGGCAAACTTTGGTGTATTACTTGTGATTTGTGTGATTGTAGTGATCTTATTCGCCGCTTTGATTGCGATTCTGTCTCGCTACAGAAAATGCCCGTCTGATAAGATTCTGGTTATCTATGGTAAAGTCGGTACGGATGAAAATGGTCAGCCCAGAAGTGCAAAATGTATTCACGGCGGTGCGGCTTTTATCGTTCCTGTGATTCAGTCTTATCAGTATCTGGATTTAACCCCTATCTCTATGAATGTTGATTTAAAAAATGCACTTTCCAAACAGAATATCAGAATCAATGTTCCGTCAAGATTTACAGTCGGAATCTCTACCGAACCAGGGGTAATGCAGAATGCCGCTGAACGTCTGCTCGGTCTGAAAATGATTGAAATTCAGGAACTCGCAAGAGATATTATTTTCGGTCAGTTAAGACTGATTATTGCTACTATGGATATTGAAGAAATCAACGCCGACAGAGATAAATTCCTGATCGCAGTCTCTAAAAACGTTGAAATCGAACTGAAAAAAATCGGTCTGCGTCTGATTAACGTCAATGTCACGGATATTACTGATGAATCCGGTTACTTAGAAGCACTCGGTAAAGAAGCCGCTGCAAAGGCCGTCAACGATGCCAAAAAGAGCGTGGCCGAAAAGAATCGTGATGGTGAAATCGGTCAGGCAAATGCTCAGCAGGAACAGCGTGTTCAGGTATCTGCTGCGAATGCCGCTGCAATCGAGGGCGAAAATAAAGCCAAAGTCGCTGTGGCTCAGTCCGAAGCCGTTCGCCGTGAACGTGAAGCCGAAGCTCTCCGTCAGGCTACCGCCGCTGAAGCCGTTCAATCCGCTAAGGCAAAGCAGGAAGCCTATGCCGCTCAGCAGGAAGCTGAAATGACCCGTGCTGAACTCGAAAAAGCTACTCAGAAAGCCGATGTCATCGTAAAAGCTGAAATCGCTAAGGAACAGGCCGAAATCGCCGCCGAAGCTGAAGCCGAAGTCACCAGAAGAAAAGCCCGTGGTGAAGCCGATGCCATCTTCGCTAAAATGGAAGCCGAAGCAAAAGGTCAACAGGAAATTCTTACCCGTCAGGCCGAAGGTATGAAAAAAATTGTCGAAGCCGCCGGCGGTGATGCAAATGCCGCTGTCAAGCTCCTGATCGCTGAAAAAATTGAAGATCTCGTATCTATTCAGGTGGAAGCTATCAAGAATATCAAGATTGATAAAATTACTGTCTGGGATTCCGGTAAAAATTCTGATGGTAAAACCTCTACAGCTGATTTTATCTCCGGTATGATGCAGTCCGTTCCGCCTCTGAATGAATTATTCAAGCAGGCCGGTATGGAACTCCCTGATCTGTTAGGCAAAGAACATCCCGAAGAAACACTCCCTGAAATTCCGGCGGTCTCTGCTGAAATCATCGAAGAACCTCAGAATACACAGCCTCAGAAACAGGAAGACTCCGAGCGGAAACAGAAAATTCAGGATGCTGTCAAAGCTAAGAAAAAAACAGAATCTCCTGTTGATTATAGCATTCTCCCTAAAGATGCCGGAATTAATTTAGAAGATCTGACATAAATCATCAGCCGTCTGAAACTAAATTCAGACGGCTGATTTTTATATGATCGGTTCGTATTCTGTGACAGTATAAGATTTGTTTTTTAAATCTATGATATACGCAAAACAATAATCAAGCTGTCTGCTCCATTCGATGCCGTTTTCTATATCGCCGTTATCATAGAACAACTGCATCTTGACGAGCGTATTCACAGCATCATCATCTTTCTGATAATAAGCATCTCCCTCATGAAACGGAGAACGGAAACAAATCAGAGTTTTTTCCTGTGGCCGGACTTTAAAATCCGGAAGAGTCTTTTCCCATCTGCACCAGCGAGTCCGGAGAAAACCTCCGTCATCATCGCACGAATGCAGAATATAATCATAAAAACTATCTGTCTCCGGAGTCAGGATTTCAGAAATCTGCCGGATCAGTTCATAAAATGTCATGAAAATTCTCCTTATCAAGCATAATTCTGAAAACTCAGAATCAGATAAAGTTCAGGACAGCCCTCTTTCACGGTCAGATCAGACAGTTCGGAAATCTGTTCTTTCGTGAGGGTAACACCGGAATCGAACAGCATTCTCAGCAGAACATGTTTATTTTCCAGTTTGGAATCTTTCACAAGGAATTTAATTTTTTCAGCAGTATCAGTTTTCAGAGAAGCAAGTATTTTTTCATCCTGTGGATTTTCAAGAAATTTCTGAAATATGCTGTCATTGTTGAGAAATGTGATGACATTCTTACAGCCGAAAAAAGCATCCTCACCAATATTTTCGAGTATCTCCGGAATAGAAATATTCAGGCTGAAACATCCGGAAAACGCTTCCTCTCCGATACTGGTGACACTCTCTGAAATGACAACGCTTGTCAGGCTGGAACATTCATAAAATGCACTCTTTCCGATACTTGTGACACTATCCGGAATCACAACGCTTGTCAAGCTGGAACATCCTGCAAATGCACCCTCTCCGATACTTGTGACACTATCCGGAATCACAACGCTTGTCAGGCTGGGACATCCGGAAAACGCTCCCTCTCCGATACTGGTGATACCCTCCGAAATCACAACGCTTGTCAAGCTGGAACAGTTATAAAATGCATCCTCTCCGATACTGGTGACACTATCCGGAATGACAACGCTTGTCAGGCTGGAACATCCGTAAAACGCTTCCTCTCCGATACTGGTGACACCCTCCGAAATCACAACGCTTGTCAGGCTTTCACAAACTTCAAATGCACTCTTTCCGATACTTGTGACACTATCCGGAATCACAACGC
>Ga0326513_10001285_pt1 | contig 20140 bp, 26 predicted proteins | sample 2_2465_0518_D_FD_203654 | JGI IMG/M metagenome (GOLD analysis project Ga0326513, IMG submission 203654) | Bovine rumen microbial communities from UC Davis, California, United States - 2_2465_0518 | ecosystem: Host-associated > Mammals > Digestive system > Stomach > Rumen | place: USA... | reverse complement strand
GGAATGAGACATCGGGGATTCGAACCCCGGACAACTTGATTAAAAGTCAAGTGCTCATTCCTTTGTTATCCCTTATTTTTAAAGCATTCTAAAATTTGTTTGACGACATTTTGACGACACTTTTTTTATTTCGACGTCTGGACACTCTAAATCAACATCAATAATCCTATTATGTTCATCTGTTGTAATATAGAAATATACGCTTCCTTTTTCAAAGTGTACGTTAAAGAGGTTTTTTGACATTTTTTCAGTAACAATTTTTACTTTTGTAAAGTAATATGCTGCCGTCTCATCATAGTGATTTAACAGCTTTTCTATTCCTGGTATAAATATTTCTCCATCATCAAATTCATACACCTCTTTTCCTATTAGATTTTTTCTTAAATCCTCCAAGACTTCTTCTTTTTCTTTGCATTTACTTTTTACAAATTCAGCTTTATGTTTATATCTTCTATCTCCAGTTTCGTAAAGTTCATTTATTTTTTTGACTACATCGTCAATAGTCTTACACTCTTGAAACATTGATTTCGTTTCAGAGTATGCGTAACTATTTTCTGCAACCATTGCAATTAGATGATCCTTTTCACATTCATTGAATCTCCAAATATCATATTTAATTTCTCTCATAATCTACCATCTACCTCTCAATATACCATTTATTTTCAATTTTCTTTGCTTTCAGTGTCCCTCTTGCAATCTTTTGTCTTAAGTTCGCTGGATTTGCTCCAGTAAGTCTCGAATATTCCACTAGAGATATTAACTCTTTTTCAGAGTTCCTTTTTGTTAATTCCACAATAAATTCTGCCATTGTAGCATCATTTACTTTTTTTTGATATTCCAGGAGACCTTTTGAGATCTCCTGAAACTGTTTGTCTGTAAGCTCTATTTCTAATTTCATTAATTTTCCCCCTTATTCACCATTGTCAATCCGAAAATTTCAACAGCATCTTCTGAAATAGTATCGAAATCATCTGCATCATAATCGAGTAAGAATTCCACTAATGAGTTGGAATCTAATGTTTCCAAACACTCTCTTGCTTCACCTGTTAAATTTCTTAAATCAAATTTTTCTGCTTCCTGTCTTCTCATAATAATCACCTTTTACCCTTTCTTTATGCTTCCACTGTCATCTCATCATTTTCATAGATGCAGCGATAATCTTCTTCTTCCTCTTCTTCTTCCTCTTCCTCCTCAAAGATGCAATCATCTGCATCTTCATACTCCTGGTCCTCATATTCGATTTCTGTCGTTCCGTCTTCAAGTGTTACTAAATCACCAGTTGCGTGGATAAATGTTCCATTTTCAAATTTATCGAATGGCATATTTGCCATTCTAATTCTTCTTACAGCTTTCATATCGTTCACCTTTTAACCTTTCAATCTGTATTTGTTTTCCTTATCTTTAAATCTTTAAATACATTATAATACTTTATCGTATTGTTGTCAATACTTTTTTGATATTTTTTCGTATTATTTTACATATACTTCTATTGTTTTTGTTACTGGATCATAGCTATCCTTAACTTGTATATACTGAAATTGCATAAATTTATATTCTCCATAAGGGATTCTCTTTTTTTCCATTTCTCTAGGCTCTTTTACTTTATAATCGTATGGAACATATACGATTATTGTTTTATTTTCCTTGTTGTAGCTATTTTCTTTAGTTCTGCAATCACAATATTTTTCTTTATATTCTCTATATAACATTTCAACTTCTTTTGTTCTAGCAAGTTCTGCTTTCTTTTTACATTCTGGGCAAATAACTGATTCTTTGTACCATTTAAGTTTTCCTTCTAATTCTTTTAATTTACAATCAATTTTTTTATATTCTTTGTGTCCACAACTGTATTCTACTTCTGCTCTCATAATATTCACCTTTTAACCTTTCATTCTGTATTTGTTTTCCTTATCTTTAAATACATTATAATACTTTATCGTATTGTTGTCAATACTTTTTTAATATTTTTTCGTATTATTTTTATTTTTTTCAACAAAAAAGAGGCACTTTCGTACCTCTTTTCCAGACCTTGCCCACCTGTCTGGATTGACGGCTGTTGTGATATAACATAGTTGTAACACCTCGACCTAATAAGATATAATCTTAGGAGGAAACGAGGAATGTCACAAATGAGTAAACACTATGAACCAGAATTCAAGAAGAAGATTGTTCGTCTTCACCTTGAGGAGGGAAGAACCCTCAAAGGTCTTGCTGCCGAATATGGCGTATCCAAAGCAAGTATTTCTATCTGGGTAAACCAGTTCCGCGAAGAATGCCAGACAAATGAAGAAGCCAAAACCGATTATGATTACATGAAAGAAAACCTACAATTAAAAAGACAATTGGCAGAGCTTCAAAAGGAAAATGATTTTTTAAAAAAAGCAGCGGCATTCTTTGCGAAGGAAATCGATTAGAGGCTTATCGATTTATTCAGCAATACGGACATAAATATGGTGTCCGTTGGTTAATTAAAAAACTGAACATTTTACCAAATGCTTATTATAACTTTCTAAAGAACAGAAAAGCTGAATATCATAAGCGTAAGGACGAGATAAAGCAAGAAATCATTGATATATACCACTCTCATAACGGCACAGATGGATATAGAACTGTACATGCTTATCTTCGTCGCAGGGGCTATAAAATCAGTCGTGTAACTGTCCATAAATACATGAATACAGAGCTCCAATTATTCTCAATCGTAAGAAGGCGTAAACCAGATTATAAATATGGTGAACCGCACAAGGTTTTTGAAAATAAACTCAACCAGGATTTTGAGGCAGATTCTATTAATCAAAAATGGTGTACTGATTTTACCTATCTATTTTTAACGAATGGCAGTAAACGTTATAACTGTACCATTATTGATTTGCATGACAGAAGCGTTATTGCCAGTATTACAGATAATCACATAACAGCAGATCTTGCCAAAAGGACTCTGCAGAAAGCAATTGATTCACAGCCAGGATTAGATACTAGCCAACTGATTCTGCATTCAGATCAAGGGAGCCAATATACCTCAAAGGAATTTACAGAATACTGTGAGTCGGTTGGAGTAACACAAAGCATGAGCAAGGCTGGATATCCATACGATAATGCCCCTATGGAGCGTTATTACAATACTCTCAAGAATGAATTGATAAATCATCATTACTATCATTCTGAGGAAGAACTATATACATCTGTAGAAGAATTTGCATATGTTCATTATAACCACGAACGACCGCATTCTTATAATAATTACAAAACGCCATTTGAGGCACGCTACGGGGTGTAAACCCTGTAGCAATAAAAATTAGGTCAAAGTGTTACAAAAATGCTTGACCACAACAGGCCGTTCAATCGCACATCTGCCACCTTGTCAATGCTTAAAAGTTAATAGTAATTGTAAATGTCTTATACATTTAATGAAAAATCTGCAAAAGTAAATATAACACTGTCTACTGTATCTATATCTGTGACTTTATCTATACTGACTATAAGTTTATAAGTAGTTCCTTGCTTCACTTTTCTACCTCCTGTATTCTATTTTTTTTCGCCAGCTTTCTTCATTGTATTTCTCTAAATATTTGCACTTTTTTGCAAGGCATTTGTGCTTATATGCTATTTGACGATTTAATGCACCTGGGTGTCTGTCACAATGACAAACACCTATCGCATTTCCGATATAATTCCCATTTATATCTTTTTCTCTTTTGCTCATAAACACTATTTAGTCGTAGCGAATAAGGCTTGTGCTATGCTGCTTGCTACTCTTTCATAGTTCCACCTTTCTCTATCTATCTCATTATCTACAAATGCACACTCTACAAGCATAGCAGGAGCAGCAGTCTTTCTAAGTACGTATAAACTTTTGTTAACTTTAACTCCTCTATTCCTGATTCCTAAATATCTAGATATCAAATCGCAAGTGATCTCCGCACACTTTCTCATATCTTCGCTATAAATATAGACTTCAACACCTGTTCCTCCGCCTGCGTTTAAGTGAATTGATACATCTTTATCCACTGCGTGTGAGTTACACTTTTTTACTATTCCATTTAATATAGCATTCTGACTTGCATTCCCATCAAAAGTGCAGTCATAAGCGACTGCTCCATAATACCTTAGCTGACGAATTAATTCATCCTTTACTCTTCTAGCCTCAAAGCTTTCATCTAATAAGCCAACTGCTCCACATCCTCTGCCCATTGGATTTCCATGACCTGCGTGAATGTTAAATACCATATAAATCACTCCTTTTTACCAATTCAATTTGTTCATAATTACATAAGTTACTAAAATTACTACTGCTCCAAATATTAGTATACTCATTATTCCTCCACTTCTGGCAGTCCTGCCACACTTGTAAGAATACTTAGTGCTCCTGCTAATGCTACTGTTCCTGCGACTGTGATCCAGTCCACTTGAGTTATAGTTGCTGCAGCAGGAATCATTGCTACTGCAGTTTGAGCCATCGTCTTGATAGCTCTAACTCCTGCTGCTTTAATCCATTTTTTATTCATAAAAATACGCCTCCTTTTTGCTGCCGACACGAATGTCAGTAGCAAATTAAATTTATTTAAATACATTTTTTTCGAGTGCAGTAATTCTTTGTTCAATGACAGGAATTCGTTCGGCAAAGCTATTATGGAGTCTTACTTCTCTCGTTAACTCTTGTATTCTTTCATCCTGTACTGCATTATTGATTTTTAATTCATTCTGAATCTTTGATGTACTTGCCCTCGTCGTAATGATTACTCCAATCAAGCTGATTATACTCACTGTAATGCTCGCTACTGCTGTTATAATTCCTGCCATTTCTGTCCCTCCTTAGATTCGCCGTATATGTTTATATAATCGTAAAAATGAAATCTGAAACAATTTTTTCATTTTCATTTATTTGAATCGGATATGCGGCTCTAATTCCGTCAAAATAAAATTTAATTCTATTTTGACTTTCGATAAAATAGTATGCTACCGAACCAAAATATGTGTCTTTGTGATTAGTATAAAGCGATTTAAAGTTTATTGTACCGTACTTTGTGACAAGGTTAACCTCGTTCATATTTTCGCTCCCAGCAGGGTAATTGCTATCCGAAAGTCTATACATTTTGTAGTCTGTATTAACATTATAAGCAAGTGCTATCTCTTCATTCCCATCTTTATAAGTACATTGAAATAAACAATCTCTAGAACTTGCTACTACACTTTCCAATGCGGTAAACTCATTTCGCACTCTAACTGAATTATTTTCAAACACTAATATTTTTTCACGACTAAATGCTTTTGACCCAGCTTTTTCAGAGTTGAAATGATGGTAGATGTCTGATGTTACATAAATCGTTATATTTTTAAATTCAGTTTGTGAAATATCAGCCGACAAATCAATTTCATTTCCATCTATAAATATTGTGATTTTTGAAAATATTTCATCTCCATGATAACCACCTATAAAGTCTGATTCTCCATCTATTTTCAAGACACCTTCTGCATCTTGTCCATTCCACATATTAAAAAATGAACCTTCAGGTTTTTTTAAGCCTCCTTGGTATAGCCTCCAAGTGTCTAGGTTATATGTTGGTTTATTATCTCTTTTAAACACATAATGACTTTTACCCATTGAAATGTCTATGCTTTCGCCACTTTTAAATATGATATTTTTTTCGATATTCAGTTTTGAAATAACTTCATCTGAAACTTCATTTGTAACTTCGTTTATAAATTCAGAGTTTATTTTTTTTTCAGATTCTACTCCCACTATTGAATTATATTCGTCGTTAAAAATAGTGAACATTAATAAGTCACCTTCTGATACGTGAAGTTTATTATCAATTGTCGGCAACGTTCCCTCTTGCTTTCGATATCTGATTGCATTGTCGCAAAGATAAGTAGTCCATTCTGGATACTCTTTTATACCTTTGTAATTTTCACCATGCACAATCGCAAAATATGTCGAACTATTTAGTTCATCTTCACTGCAATAAATATCTATATCCTTGCTTGGTACGATAAAGTATGTGTCATAATTATTTAACTCTTTAAGTCCAGCTCCCTCTTGGTTTGTAGTTGCATTTTGATTTTCAAAAAATGTAGCATTTTGTAAATCTTCAATAGCAACTTCTTTTGGTTCGTCTGAAAGTATGTATGAAATATCTATATTTAATTCATTTACATCTGTCTCAACATCGGAAATCTGATTTGTCAATTCATTTATCTGTGTATCTTCTGCTACTGAATCAGCAAAAAAGAGTTCCATTCCAGATTCAACTTTCCCACTGCTAAATGAATACTTTAATTCTCTATTCGCAGTTAATGTGATTGATATTCCTGCTCCTACTTTTTGCGTCTGATCTGATGCAACTGCTGGATATTTGTCTGAATAAGTGAATAATGTTGCTTCAATTGGAGATGTAGCAAGTGTTCCAGCTATATTCTCGACTATCAGTAAACTTCCCATCGAATAAAGTCTAAATCCACCCCCATACGTGGTCTTACCTTCTGCTATCAGAGTGGCACGATTTAAATTTGTAGTCAGCTTTTCAATCTTATTTGATGAATAAGTCCTTGTGCTTGCTGGTGCAGAATCATCAATGATATTCGAAAGTGTAGTAGTCATTTCTCCAAACATTGATAAAATCTGATGATAGACATCGGCGGCTGGTGCTTCACTTTCGGATTTAACTGCTCCATCTTCGACATATACTTTTATCACATTTGTAGTATATGTCTGTTCATTCATAATTCCAACGATTCCAATTCTTAAATATTTTTTTGATTTAAGTGATGGTATCGTGGCTATTCCATCTGTGTCGATTGCGACATTTGTAGAATCTGTCTTTTCTGTATTAAATACTGCCAGCTTTCCAAATCCATTCCATGTCGAATCAAATGTGACTTTGATAGTGTCTACATTCTCACTTCCACCTGCAAGCATTGAAGTGCCTGCAAGTGTGAGGAGATGTTCTGATACATTTAATTTAATCTGCATTTTTTTTCTCCTTTCAATTTATGTTAATTTAATTGCTATACCATTTTTAAAATCTAATCTTTGTCCATTTACATCTATAGAGCCTGTGAAAGCATTGCTCACCCTTAAATTTGAGCAAGACATCGTTCCAGACGCATAAACATTTGCGGCTGATACATCCTCTACTACACCTATTGATTTTTCAAAACTTGCATTTTCTTTTGCAGAAAAATAAGTCGTGTCAAGCGGAATAGCTTCAGCTACTTCCAAGGTCTTACATTTAACTTTTCCAGACACATCAATACCTTCATATGATACAGTGCCTGGTATCGTAGTTCCAGCTGGAATCTTTATACTTCCGTTCACTTCTAAGTCTTTGCAAGTGATTTTTTCGCTAGCGGTTAAATTTTCAAAAAAAGCATCTCCATTTGCTAGTATTCTAAAGTAGCTATATGAACCCGATTCTCCTTTTTTCTGATACTGTGAACTGATGACCCACGTATCTAGCCTGGAACCATACTGATACGGCTGCAAGAATATTCTGTAAATCATTCCATTTTTTTCATCTTCAAATTCAGATGACAAATAGTTACTTCCTATCTCCCAGTCACCAATCACTCCCTCGTGTGAAGTTATTTTGCCTTTAATGTCAGCATTAGTTGCAGTCAAAGTTCCATCTTTTGCAAGTAAAAAGTTCTTTGCTGCTATATAGCCTTCATTTAAGTCAAATAGCATTCCCTGACTTGGAATCTTCATTCCATCTTTTGTGTGATCTAGTGTAAAGTTCTGTGAATAAAGTACTCCAGCTATGATGCAGTCTGCAAGGAATCCTTCACCCGTTCCAAAAGTTCGAAAGTCCCAATCCCCTGTCGCATCCATACTTGATGCGATCATAAAGCCTGTCGTTCCAAGTGCCATAGCACCAAAAGTTGGGCTATCGGGGTCCTTATCTTCAAATAATATCGCTCTTTCTTCTTGCTTTTTAGCTATCTCGTGACTGGCTTTCAATTTGGATTTCATCAAATCAATAACTCCGCTGATAGATGTGCCTTTCAAATTTCCATTTTTGTCAAATGAATTTAGCAAACTCTGAACTACCGATGACATGTTCGTGATGTAATTATCCTGATAAGAGCCAAGCTTCATAGACTTATATGTCAGATTAATGCAGTCCCAAGTAGCCTCTACTACTTTTGCTTGTACATCTATGTCGATTTCTTCATTTGTAGTAGTGACCGTATCGCCTAAATACACTCTTTCAAGCATTTGATAGTCTTTGTATTCTTCTGTTTGTGAAAGTTCTACGAAGTTAATAGTGTAAGTCACTTTTGGCTTGTCGATTCCATTTGCAAATTCTGCTCTACATTTCTTTTTTAGTTCATTCTTGTAATCTGCGATTGTGTCACAAACTATAGATTCTTCATCATCTGTTCCAGCATCGGCTTTTAATTTAACATCCGAATAGGATATGACTTTATCGTGAATCACTGCATATTTGTTTATGTACTGACTATCTAAATAGTCCCAGTTATCCAGATGATACCCATTGTACCCCTCTGGTCTTATTCTTGTGACTACTGATGAAATGTCTATCTCTTCTTCAATACTTTGCAGATTTTTGCCAAACATGACTTTATATCCTCTATCTTTTCCAATCGAATCGTTGATTGTGATTTCAAAGTTATTATAAAGAATCTCTCCGCCCCACCTATTCAAAAAAGAGTTATCGTCATTTGACATTAATGCATTAATTACATTTGTCTTTTGATAGTATGCTGTGTTAGTTTTTGTAATGTTTGATTTGCCAGTATATTTAGTTCCACTTAGTATTATATTCAAAGCTTTTTGTCCGGTGTGGGCAGTCGGACGTACATCTGCTAAAAAAGTGTCATTTGCTGCATCTAAAAAGATTGGATATGCGTATGCAGTTACGTCAAACATTGTTTTTTCAGCTTTATAAATTCTATAAAGCTGGCCAGAATGCCAAGGATCTTGTATCATCAGCACAGCTTCCTCTTTTACTGAATTAAATGCATCGATATTTTCATTATTTTTGTTTAAAATCAACTTCAATTCCCAAGTGGAATTAAGTTTAAGCGTTAAATCGCAAGATTCTGGGGACAGTATAAAGTCCCCATTGCTTGCAAAGTCTGTGTTTGTTCTTTTATATAGCTGTATCATTTAGATGCACCTCCAATTTGGTATCACTTCTAATTCAAAGTCCTTTTTCCAATAAATTGAATTACTTCCTTCTTTCAAAGTCAGCTTACTTATATCTCCTGTCACACTAGTATTGACATTCTGGCCATTCTGCTTGTAGCAAAGAAGCCTTTCTGTGTCTATAATGACATTCTGTCCTACATTCACTTTGATAGAATTTCCATTTACGATTAATCCACATAGTCCCTCACCTGTGAGTTTGTAAATTGGCTTTGATTCGTAGCCGGAGTTATAAAGTTCGTTAGGGTTCAGAATTGGAGCCTTTCCTACTTTTAAATATTGAAATGGCTCAGCTGTAAAAGTCGCTGAGAACTCTGCTACTCTTGTATGCGTATGCTTATAGCTATTTAGTTCGATGTTAGTGACTTTGTAAAAATAATCAATATCATAACTTAGAGAGAGTTCCCCACTTCCTCTCAGCCATTTTTTTACTTTTCTGAATACTTCTTCTGTGTTCTCTAAATCTTTAAAGTTAAAGCCTACATCAAATGATATTGGCTTATATCTTTTATTATCCTTGTGTAAAACTCCATCTCTCCCGGGTATCGTGATTTCTGAAATGTCTCTCTCAGGAGCAGGAATATCTATTTTTTCATTCTTTAATAAAATTCCAATATCAATATTTGATACGTCATTAAATATTAATTCTGTCATTTACTGCACCCCCTGGAATCTAAAGTTATTTGAATTGTCTCTGTTTAATTCTTTAACTACCATCTGCGTAGTAGCTTCTGCAATCTGCTTATTCCCTAAATAGACTGGGACTGTAAGTCCTACTTTTTCAATAGCAGTCGCAAAAGCATTTGCCATCACTTCTGGGAGAACTGCGATTAACTGTTCATTACTTTCTGCATTTGATGTTCGCATATAGTCAAGTAAGTTTGATATTGGTAGTACCGCTTCTGGTCCTGCTTCTCCACCACCCATCAAGTTCCCACCATTTGAGCCAAATATCGTTGGGCTGTTTAAGATACCGCCATTTGCGTACCAATCTACTGCTAGATGTGGAACTGTCATTTTTGAAAGTGAAAATTCGCCTTCAATCGAAAAATGCGGAACCTTTATGAAGTCACAGATTAAATCCCAAATTTCTCCGATATCGTCGCCGATATCTGAAAAGAATTTTTTAAAATCTTTCCAAGCCTCTTCGATTCCATCGACAAAGTCATCCCAAATTCGGCCTAGATTGTCGCAAGCATCATCCCAATCCTGCTTAAAGTCATCGATAAATGTTCCTATGTCGTCGCAGAGCCAGTCCCACTGCTGCTTAAGTGCGCCAATGGTATTGTCCCAAACTGACTTCAAGCCATCCCAAGCCCACACAAGTAGCTGCTTGATACTATCGAAGTTCACCCAAATTGCGATTATGGCAGCGATTACTGCACCAATTGCCCAGAGAACCGGCCCACCTACGACAGCTATTATCGTTGAAATGATTGGAATTAATGTCGAACAAAAAGTTATAATGCTCGATATAGCCCCTGCTATCTGCCCTATTATCAGCAGAAGAGGTCCTGCTACAAGTATGATTTCTGCAATAGTGATGACTGTGTCTTTCTGATCATCAGACATGCTGTCCCATTTTTCTTTTAAATCTGATACTGCATTTTTTATATCTTTCAAAATTTCTGTTAGCTGAGGACCTACATCTTCTATTATTTCAGAACCCAGTTCTTTGAGTTCATTAGTCACCATCTTCGTCTTGTCGAGAGGGTCTAAAGTTTCTTCAAAAGTTTGTGAAATGTTATTTGAATTTTCATCCAAAGATGTGCTGAAATCTGTAAAGTTTAACTTGCCATCTGCGACATACTTTGCTATGCTTGCTCCACTTTTTGCTCCAAATAACTCTATAGCCTCTTGCGTAGCCTCTGCTTGTGTGGAGTGATCTCTCAGCTTATTCTGTAAATCAGTGAGAGTAGTGTTCATATCTTCCCCACTTTTTGCCGAATTTGCATAAGCTTTCTTTAATCCTGCGATGGCTGTGCTTGCATCCACACCGGCTTTATTTAACTGTGACAAAAAAGTGATAGAATCACTTGCATTAAGTCCAAGTTCTTGCAGTGCATTTGCATTTGAAGTTAATTCGCTTGCTAAGTCTGTGACTGACTTTCCTGTGTCCTGACTTGCTTTATTTAATGTATCAAGAAAGTTTGCTGCATTTTCAGCATCAATATTAAATGCAGCCATAGCCGCTTGAGTTGAATCAATAGCAGAACTAACATCTGTGTCATTTAAATCAGCAAACTTTATGTACTGTTCTGATAACTTTTGAAGTTCGTCACCTTGCAAGCCAAATCTCGTGTTAACTTCGCCAACTGCCTCACCTGCAGTCTTGAAGTCTGTAGGAATCTCTTTTGCTATATTTTTTGCTATAGTCTGCATTCCTTCAAGTGCTTTGCCTGTCGCTCCAGTCTTTTTTGTGACGATATCCATTCCTTCATCGACTTCGCCCCACGCTTTTACCGACGCTCCAGCTAATGCTCCAACTGCTGCCGATGCGATTGAAACTTTTTTGCCTAGATTTGTGACATGATCTCCAAATTCTTTTGTCTTTTCTGCAGCTTCTTTTAACTGAGTAGTATGATTCTTCAAATCCTTATTGACTTCTTCAAGTCCAGATTTGTAATAGTTCATCTTTGAAGTCGCTTCTGCTAATTCAACTTTTGTCTTTGATATAGCCGATGCACTAACATTCTGTGTGCTGGTTTGCTCTTTTAATATTGCTTCAAGCTTTTTTACTTTTTCAGAATATGTATCCGTCTGTTCTGACAAATACTTTTGCCTGTCTTTCAGTTTGTCCATCGATGAAGTCGAATCATTCCACGCAGATTTAACTTTTTTAAATTCTGCCTCATTCTCTTTTACCGCATTTGTTACGCCCATCAGAGATTTTTTAAAATCAACCGTTCCATCTGCTTTAAATACAAGTCCAACTCTTTTTAAATCATCAGCCATTTAACTCACCTCCTATTTTTTATTTAAATAAATTTGATATTTGCTTTGCTTCTTTTTTCTTTTTTTCTAGATATATATCTGCCATTTCATTAAAAAAGATGGGATTAGAATTCCAGAACTCGTCCTCATTCATTCCCATCTCTTTCGAAATTAAGACATACTCTGCCCAGTTTATTTGTATCTCTGTTTCATCTGCTTCCTCGCAGCCTCTTTTTTTTTATAATCATTTAACTGATTTTTGAACTCTGTTAACATATCTCTAATTTCATGCGTTCCAAGTGGGCACAGCATGAGAGCCTCGTCAAATGTGACTGTTCTTCCATTGCTTCTTAAGATTACATAAATAAGTTTAGCTGTTAGTTCAAACTCCTCATCTTCTGTCAAATCCTCTTTTGCCATCAAGCCATCTAGATGCTCTTTTTTGATATAGTAAAGAGTTCCAAAGTTGATATTAATTCTTAAGTTCGAGCCATCAGTCAGACGAATACTTCTGTGCTTCATATATCTTCACTCCTTTTTTACTAATTTGATTTAGTCGCAAGCGCTTCGTAATCATCTTCTGTGATGAGAGGTGCTGCAAAGAAAGTGTCCTCTGTCACTGTAGCTGGGAGTTCTACATCAGCAGAAGTTGATACCCCATAAGTGCCATCATTGAGCGGATATGCTCTGATAGTGATAGTATCTGTCTGTTCTGAAAAGCTCTCTGTTGAAGTTGCAGTTTTATCTGTGATTCCAACAAGTTTACACTTTCCAAACCATTCATATCTTCTTTTGCCCTGCGAAAGTTTAACTACTTTTCCATATGCAAAGTAAGGCTTGATTCCATTTCTGTTTGAAATAATAGCGCCACTCTTTGTGACTGTGTCACCTTTCATTTTTGCAAGTGTCTGATCTGAAAAAGCAATAACTTCTACTGTGATGTCCTTGTATGCTACATCATCTTCCTGTCCATACTGAGTTCCAGAAGCGTAGATTGGTGTAGATGACGAACTGTCAGCTACTTCTACATTCTTAACTGTATTTGTCTTGATCACATCGGCTTCCCAGTCTCCAGCCCAGTCTTTATTCTCATCCATTTTATCGAAGCATACATACTGTGCTCCGACTGTCTGTTTATAGCTAGGCTTTTTTGTTGTAATTGCCATGACTTATTCCTCCTTTTTTAAAATCCTAATTCTTGTAGTATGATTTTCTGATATTTTTCAATATTCTGATTATAAGTTGGCTTAATATGGGGCTGTGCATCGATTTTTTTCGTTCCTCTTTCAATCATAGGACCGTAGTATTTGCCCCAACCGACTTCTATTTCTTTCTTTTTCGTATTAACTTTTGTAGTAACTGTATCTAGCAAATGTGTATATCCGCTTTTATTGATACTGCTTCTTGGCTTTGGCCGTGCTCTGACATCTTTTGCCAGGGCATCTGCTCCTTTTTGTATAGCATTCAATACTTTGTCTTTATCGACTTTTTGTGAATACTTTTCAATCAGTTCATTAAAATCTTTGAATCCATCATTTTTAAAAAATTCTTCACTCATATCCTTTTACCTGTACTGCACAGTAAGTGTGGTAGATTCTGTCTTGACGATTAAATTCGTGATAGAATGTTGGTCTAATTCCCAACTCTCTTGCTTTAGTTCTGAAAGCCTTGTAGCTTTCTGGAAGTGGAGTGACTGAATAAAAGTCTATCTGGTAAGTGTCTATTCGTTCATAGTCAAGGTCAGATGCATCTACATCTTCAGACTGATATGGATAGTAGACTATTCTGTCTTTTGATTTACTCTCTTCTGCAGTTTCATAAAGTGACACGTCATCGCAGCATTCGTGAAGTAATTCTGATAAATCTCTTTTTGATTCTATAATCATTCAATCACCTCGTATTCTTTTTCAGGAGTAATCAGAGTAAGCTCTGTCTCCTTGATTCCAAGCCTTGAATCTACCAAATGTGCTACATTAAATATCTTGAATTGTTGATTTTGAATAATCACAAAGTGCTTATTTGTGATTACTCTGTATTCTGGGATTCTTATCTTCATTTGAACTTCGATATTACTTCTTCCAAAGTCAAGTCTTGTTCGGTCAAAGATTGATAACTCTCTGAACCAAACTTTTAACTTCATGTCTTTTAGAATATCTCGATGAAAGTCACCTTGCGAATTATCTTTTTTTAATTCATAAAATTCTGCTATTCCATCATTATAAGTTGGAACTGCCTGTTTAAACATTAGACATCACACTCCGTTTCCAGCTGCCATCTCAGAATCATATCTCTGTAGTTTTCTTCGAACTCAGGAAGTCTTTTCTCGATAGCATAGTACATATAGTTTTTTAAAAGTGTTCTAAAATTAAAGTCTGATTCCAAATTTACAGAACAGCCATTATTTAACTGCTCAAAGTATGCAAGTCCCTCTTTGCCGATACGATTTAAAGTGCTTTTTGGGAAGTATGGAGGAATGTTAAAGTCCTCTATTACTTCCTCGATTAATTCCTCCATATCTCAATCTCCTTTACTAAGATGTAGCTACATTTTTGTAAGATGGAACATACTCTACAAGTTTTGTCACATCAAATGGAACTGCTGTATTATCGTCATCTGCTCTACCATTTGCATATGCTTTTGCGATGATTAAATCTGCATCGTCCATAGCAAGTGTCTGGTCGTATCTCTTAACACCTGTCTGAGTTAATCCCATTGTGTATGCATCTGCGATCGTGAATATACCTGTTCCCTGTGGGCAGTTAGCTGTTACTAATTTTGTAATTTTGATTGGTGAAACTGAACCATATCCGCCAACTGGAAGGAGCATGAATAACGCTGGGTCAACATACTCTGCCTCATCAAGTGGATTGCAAATGAGGAATAACTCTGATACTGTTCTAAGTCCATTGTTTGTTAATGTTTTTCTAACACCAGCAAGCTGCTTAGCTGTGAATCCTGTGATTGTAGCTAATTTAGTCTTAGCTTTGTTTGTTCCATCTGTGTTTGTGACATTTAACTGTCTTAAGATTCCGACTGGGGCTACTTTTCCATCTCCATCGATGAATCCTTTTTCAAGTCCATCCTGCATAGCTTCAGCAAGAATAGCCATCACATATCTGTCTACATACTCTAGAGCTAAATCTGCGATAGCTTTTGGAAGTACGATGTAAGCTGTTAACTTATTAACTTCGATGTTTAATGATGTGATTGTGGCTGTTAATTCGCCAGCGACCTTCGCATCGATTGCACCCCAAGTAGCTGCTCCTGTCTTTGATGCTGAGATCCATTTTTTCACATTGGCTGGTGTGAATTTTACGATTGTTAATACATTTGATGCTTTTTTAACATCTGCAAGTGTTCTGTCGATGATTGTCTCAGGAATGATATCGACCTGATCTGCAGTGAGTGACTGTCTTACATTCTTTAATCTCTCATAGAATGCTTTCTCTGATTCATTGAGAGTTCTAAGTCCTAAAGACTTTTTGTACTCTGCATCTGATTCTGCTGCTTTAGCTTCTGCAAGTACCTGATTAACTACTGCTTCATTATTTGCTTCTGCGATAATCTGCATAGCTTCTACAATTGCTTCTTCTTTGTTCTCTTTTGCGAGAGCTTCTTTAACTTTTAAAGATGTCTCTTCTGATAATTTCTTGTCAATTTTCATAATTTTAATCTCCTTTGCTTTAAATTGTTTATTTGAAAAATGCTTCCCAGCCGCTTAACTGCTGCTGCTCAACATCTTCATGTACTTTTTTTTCTTCCTCTTTTTCTTCTGGAAGTAATGCTTTTACTTTTTCTGCTACTTTCTCTGCTAACTCTTCCCAGTTTGGCTCATTGCCTTTCTGTTCTGGTTCAGCGAGTAACTTGCCTTTGATTAAATCAAATGCTGACTGATTTACTCCATCCTCTTTTTTATTAACGATATCTGTAGCGAATCCCATCTCGACTGCACTTTCAGCTGTAATCCAGCTTTCATTATCCATCAGATTTTTAATTTCTTCTTCAGAAATATTCGCAGTCAGCTTATATGCATTCACAGAAGCTTGAGTGATGATATCTAAATCCTCTGCTGTCTTTCTTAAAGCTTCTGAATTACCCTGCGCACAAGTCCACGCATTATGTATCATTAAAAGTGAAGAATCGCTCATCACTCTCTTATCTCCAGCACAGAATACTACTGAAGCTGCTGAGCAAGCGAATCCATCACAGATAGTAGTTACATTCTTGTTTATTGACTTTAATGTATTGTAGATTGCTAATCCCTCTGATACATCGCCGCCATACGAATTAATGTGTACATTAACATTTGATGCTTGAATTTCTTTCAATTCATTGACGATATTGTATGCTGATCTGCTTGGATCATCTTCCCACCACTGTCCATAAGTTGAAATATCTCCAAAAATATATAAATCTGCTACATCTTCATTCTCTGTTAACTGATAGTATTTACTCATTTTTTTCACCTCCTTCTATCTCTAACTGTGTGCTATCTTCTGCAAAGTTCTTAGTGAGTGCTCTTGCTTGAGAGAAGTCTGTATTAAGTGCTTCATATCCGACTGCAAGTCTTAACTCGTCAAAGTTCCATCCAACTCCTCTTAATGTACTCTGCTGAGTAGCAGTGTCTAAGAAGTCTCTGTGTTTAAATCTTCCCAGGAATACCATAATCCTTTCGCCTTTGATATAGTCGTCTGTTCCGACTAACTTTGCATTAAATGTGTCGTTCATCATTTCTGCAATTGGTCCAACTGCATACGTGATGAATTCATTTGCAGCATCTGACTTTTCTGTGATTGTTCCTTGGAACACTGTTTGAGGGATGTCAAATGCCTTTGCAGTTTCTGCTTCAATCTGATTTTGAATTTTTACAATATCCTCTGACTTGATTGTGCTAACTGTACTAAATTCAGTAAGTTCAAGTCCTTTTGATTCTGGAATAATTAACTCATTCTCTAGCTTTTCTTTTAATTCTGCTATGTATTTGTCTTTTGAAACTACCTCATCTGTTCCATCATCTTTTTTTCGTCTGATGTTAATCATTGTGTCCATTTTTAATTTGTACTTTGGAGTGCTCTCCATCTTTGCTTTTGTAAGCATTGCTGAAGCAGTATCATCAAGTAGCTTATTCACTTTTTCATAAAGTACCGTCTGTTTATGACTTGTCCATCTGAATATCAGCATGTCGTCTGATGATATTTTTTTGTTAATGCTTACACTTGTTCCGCCATATGACACAGTGATATTTGAATACTTTCTCGGCTTTAATACTTCATTCGATTCGTCAAATGAATCTACGATGTAATATTTGTTTGAAATTCTGCACACATAGCAGATTCCTGTTCTTAGAGTCTTTTTTATAACTCTAGCCCAGAAGTCTGTACCTGTCTCATTGTCGTTTGGTCTTACATTTAAACGAAAGTAACTATCGTCATATCTTCGTCCATCACTGCCAATCAGCAGAATCTCTGACTTTGCGATTGCATTCGCTATCATTCCAATTGCTTTTTCTTTAGCAGCCATCGCAAGTTGTAATTTTGTTGTGTTCAAAATTATTAAATCGTTTAAAGTCTGAATTTCTCCATTTTTGTCTTTGAATAAAAAATCTAACATTTGTCTTTTCACCTCCTGTCTGGCTAAATATATATAACTGCCTCATCAAGCAAGTCTCGACAGAAGAATGCGACTAAGAATGCCATGAATCCATCATTCTTTCTCAGCTTTGGCTCTATCTTTCCATAAGCTTTATTCCCATATTTATCTGTCAGAACACAAGTATTATTCGTATACCATCTCATTATAGCCGACTGGCCAAAGTTAATATTTCCTTGAGCAAACTCTGCCTCTATCGCAGGTGCTATGATTCCCATCGCAGAGCCCAGTCTACGAATTAACCTAACTAATCCATCTGGTTCCTGTCTGCTCTCTATTGATATTCCTTCTTGTATAAACATCTGTTTAAAGTATTCATATCTGTACGTATCCATTGCGATTTTAACGACATTGTATTCGCTCATTCTATCTCTGACCCAGCGAATCATATCATCTATCGGAATAGTGGGAGCATACACGATTTCGAAATCTTTAAACTCTTCCATTCCAGCTTTTGAAAGTGGGAATTTAATCTTACTTAGGAATGGACTCTCGGAGCATATCCAAGTATGCTGTCTGAATACGTACTCGTCTCCGTCTTTTGTTAGAATTCCTGCTGATGCAAAATCTCGCACATCTGCATAATCGATTCCGATTATCGCATTTTTCCCTTTTTGTTCATTCGTCTGTCGCAGTGTCTTTAATTTGATGTCGTCATAGCAGCATCGAAGAATATTATTCCAGGAAGTGACTGTCTCTTCTTCGTTCCTGTCTGGCAGATTCATTCTTTTAGTTACAAATTCTGCTCGTTTGCTCGGCAGCATCTTCATATCGACATAATCAGCTTTAATCTGCTGAGCTAGAATTGGCATATATTCCATCGACGGATTAGCTTTATGCCAAGACTCTTCATTGTCAATTTCTTTTTCATCGTCAAGTCTGCAGATAAATGGGAATATTCCTGTTGGATTTTCTCCACTTTCAAGAATTGCAGTGCATTGGTCGAGCAGTTCGTCGAGTGGTCCTTCTCTAACATAGCCTTGAGTAGTTATGATGATTTCCCTCGGATGTTTGACTTTACCCATTGCAGATTCAAATACATTAATTGTGTCATAATTGACATAAGCATGTAGTTCATTAAAGAATATACACCCAGGTCTTTTTCCATCTTTCGTGCTTGAATTCGATGTATTATATCTGAGTACCGAGCCTGTCGAAAGATTCTTGATTTCTTCTTTCGTAACTTTGAACTTGCCTCTCCACCTTGGCAAAGACATTTCATCATATGCTACTGCGAATGTATCTTTAATCTGCTGCTCTGAGTTAGCTACTAATTCAATGTGATAGTTTTTAACTCCGTAAAGTGGAGTCTGTAAGAAATTAGCAAGTGGGACCATCAGTCCGTCTTTACCATTTCCACGCCCCATCATCATGAATATTTTTGGAAATACAGGACGGTCATCCTTGTACATAAACACAAATGCATATATGAATTTTTGGAATGGAAATAGTGGATAGTAGTTCTTCTCGCAGAAGGCTAAACACTTTCTGTATGTATCTTCATCGAAGAGTACGTCCTTTCTTTTCAGCAAAGGCTTAACTATATTTTTGATTAAAAGTTTTCTGTCTTTGTTAATCCACTTAGGGTGCTGCTTTGCATATTCGATATAATCATTAATCTCTTTACAAATAATCATCCGCAGATTCTTTCTGTACTGGCTCCTGCAATCCTAATAGCTGAATTATTTTCAGCATAATTGCCTGCTCAGTATTCATGATCTTAATTGATTCATTTGTCTTAGTGACTTCATTTCCTTTACAATCGAATGCTTTAACTACAGCTCCTCTACTCTTGATGTCTTTGTTCAAATCTGCAACTATCTTCCAATGCTTCATATAGTCGTCAATGAGTGATAGATTATAATCAGTCTCAATTCCCTTTTCACTCAGCTGATTTACAAGTGAATCTTTTACTTTCTTTTCTGAAATTACTGCCATTCCTACCACCTCTCATTCGTTTCAAATATTTCTACGACATCAAAATCAATATCAGACTGAATGTAGCAATCGTATATGCTTTCATTTTTAGCAAGTGTATCAGACAGATTTAATAAGTCTCTATGTCTGCCCCTCTTTTTGATATTTGACTTGCAGATATCTGGGGGAGTGTTTATCCAGATGTACTTTTTCTTCAATCCTTTAAACATGCATTCTTCTTTGAGCGTTGGAAAGCAAGTGATGTGTGCTACATCAATTCCCTTGTGATACAGTTCTAAAGTTTTTTTGATTTGGGAATCTTTCGATTCTTCCAAATCTGCATCTGTGAAGTTTTTAAAGTTTTCTGCAGCAAAAGTTGATTTGCCAGCTCCAATTAATCCACATATAATCGTGATCATCTTATTTCTCCTAAAAAATTCGTACATACGCGAGAAAATCTCCAGAGTTATG
>Ga0326513_10001284_pt1 | contig 20164 bp, 21 predicted proteins | sample 2_2465_0518_D_FD_203654 | JGI IMG/M metagenome (GOLD analysis project Ga0326513, IMG submission 203654) | Bovine rumen microbial communities from UC Davis, California, United States - 2_2465_0518 | ecosystem: Host-associated > Mammals > Digestive system > Stomach > Rumen | place: USA... | reverse complement strand
CGAAAAATCATTATTTATGACCTGTCAGTGGATCTGCAAGCACTTATCGCCTTATCAGATCTTCTTGGTGTACTGCTTGAAGATGAAAGCGTAGCAGGTGCCGCCGCGGGGATCGTTGATCAGCAGTCTGTACCACTCGCCGTCATCGGTGATGCCGTCAACTTTCAGCTTGTGGCCATACTCATATGTCTTGGCGATCGGGCCGTTGGGGGTATATCTGCAGTTGAGACTGGAAGCTGTTACCATTACCCAGATCGGTTTGATAGCCTTTACGTTGATCTCCTGTCTTCCGATACCGCCTGTTACCTCATTAAGTTCCTCTGCATTCAGTTTGTTTTCCATCATGTCGCTCATTTTATTTCTCCTTTCCATTACATTGGGGTTTTTTCTATATATAAAATGCGGATCTTTGGATCGCCGCATGTTATTAAAGGGAGGAGCCTGCTTTCCCGCAGGCCGTATTTTTGTTTCGTTATCTATATATACTTTGATACGTTTAGATATCCACGAAAAAAATGAAAAAATTTTGAGCCCTTTTGGCCCTGACGCCGCCCGGCGGCTGCCCAGGAGGGGCCGGGAGAACGAGCCCCGCCCTCTCCTGAAAGGAGGTTCTTGACAGGGAAAAGCGCTTCGATGGATAATATCTGAAATGTCATTATCAGGCAAGGGAAGTCAAGGACCGGTCAGAAAAGGAATGCTTATGCAGGAAAGAAACAGGACAGCCGCAAGTGAAAAAGGGCGCGACAGCAGATATGAGCTGATGCGCATTGCCGCAATGGCGCTGATCACCCTCAATCATGCGCCCGCCTCCTCAGAGGCGCTTATGATCAATTGGTATCTCAGGAGGCTCTTTTTTGTGGGCGGCAAATTCGGCTCTTATCTGTTTGTGATCATCGGCGCGTGGTTTCTGGCGGGTTCCGGAAAATGGTCGGCTAAAGGCATTGTGAAGATCGTCCTCCAGACAGTGTTTTACGGAGTCTTCCTGGATCTTGTGTGCGCGGTCCTTGGCGGAGGGATCGGGGCCGGACAGTTCCTTTCCGGCTTTAATTACTGGTTCTGTTTCAGCTATGTTGTCATGCTGCTGGTCTGGCCCCTTCTGAAGAAGATACCGGAGAAAACGCAGCTCGCCATTACCGCCATAGGAGCGCTGGCGGGAGGAGCCGTCACGATCCTGGGATATATAAGGCCTGGCTCTTTTTTGGTCAGGGCCGCATCGAAGGGACTGATCATCGGACCGATCTCGTTCTGCTATGCGTTCATTGTGGTCTGCGTCCTTCGCAGATACTGGAAGGATATAAATGCGAGGTTAAAGCCGGTGGGCTGGTTTGCGCTCTTTGCGGCCGGATACCTGATCATGTTCCTGGGCCTGGTCGCCCTCGAGGGCAGCCATATAAGAGATCTGCAGTCGCCGGTGTGCCTGCTGAGCGCGATCGGCCTGTTTGGATTTATGTCCGGTCTGGAAGTGGGCTTTAACAGAAGGATCAACCGCATTGCCGGCTATATGTTCGGCATGTATCTGCTCCAGACACATAAGCTGTTTTCGGAAGTGCTCTGGAAGAGGATCTTTCCCTCTGCGGCCATAACTGAGCAGACGGTATTCTGGTTCCTGGGAGTATTTGCCGTCGCGATCGAACTCTTTTGGGGAGCGCTTCTCATAGAGACGCTCCGACGCAAGCTGATGGCGAGCGGACCTGCGGCTTATGTAAATGAGAGGCTGACAGCGGTGACGGACTGCGTTGTCAGAAAAACACTTAAATATTCATAATGGAAAACGTCCTGTCTTTGCGGCAGGACGTTTTTTATGAGGAACTCGCTATGCGAGCCCCGGATCATTTGTCAAGAAGATTGTGCAGGAGCTGTTCCCGGTGATTGATGAAGACCTCGGTTACCTGGTAACTCTCCGTATCTTCATAGGAACACGGGTGGATCGTCCCGTTGTCAAAAGATAGAATTTCCGCGCCGGGCATACCGAGCAGGATGGGAGAGTGGGAAGCGATGATAAACTGCGCGCCGCCCTGCACGCAGCGATGGATCTCCATAAGGAGTGTCAGCTGGCGCTGCGGGGACAGAGCCGCTTCAGGCTCGTCGAGAAGGTAGAGCCCGTTTTCCCTAAAGGAATTCTGCGCCAAAGCGAGAAAGCTCTCGCCGTGGGACTTCTCATGATAGTGCTGCGGTCTGCCGCCGGGCCCTTTGCTGTACTCGTTTTCCATCGTGGCGACGTTGTAGAAGCTCTCCGCCCGGAGAAAATAGCCGTAAACCGGCCGCCGGGCGCTGCGGGAGAGCCTGATCGCACTGCACAGCTCCGAGTGGGAGTCGTAGGTCGAAAAATGATAGTTCCTGGTGCCGCCCTCGGGGTTAAAGCCGTACGCGACGGCGATAGCCTCCAGCAGGGTGGATTTGCCGCTGCCGTTCTCGCCCACAAAGCAGGTGACCGGGCTGCGGAAATTCACTTCTTCCACGCCGCTGAGAGCGGGGATGGAGCGAAGGTAGCTGCCGGGCGCTATTTTGGCCCAGTCGATCAGGGCAGATCTGATAAATTGAAGATTCATAGGGGCTCTCTTACATCATAAGGATAGATTAAGGAAGCCGCAGTCGTCCTGCCGGCGGCTGCGGCGCCATAGGTCATGCGAGATAATCGCGCAGGCACTGATGCTTGCGGTTCTGATACAGAAGCGCCCTGCGGAGCGCTTTGGACTCGATCTGGCGGATCCTCTCTCTCGTGAGGCCGAACACCTTTCCGACGTCATCGAGAGTACGGGGGTTGTCGTCATCCAGACCGAAGCGCATGCGCAGGATCTGTTCCTCGCGCTCCGTCAGGCAGCTCAGGACATCGAGAAGGGCGTCCCTGAGGGAGGAAGCGACGATCGTTTCCTCGGGCTGGGGAGAAGTCTCGTCCCTGATATAGTCGCTGAGCGCGCTGTCCTTGTCTTCTCCGACCAGTGTGTCGAGGGAGACGGCGTCCTGTGCGTACTTGAGGGTCTTGACGACCTGGGCCTCGCTCATGTCGAGGGCGTCCGCGAGATCCTGCGTCGTCGCGTCCCTTCCCAGTTCCAGGGAGAGCCTTCTGCTCACGCGCTTGATCCGGTTGACCTGCTCACACTGGTGCACAGGCATTCTGATCGTTCTGGACTGGTCGTTGATAGCCCTGGAGATGGCCTGTCTGATCCACCAGGTCGCATAGGTGGAAAAACGGAAGCCCTTTCTGTAGTCAAACTTGTCGACGGCGCGCATCAGGCCGATATTGCCCTCCTGGATGAGGTCAAGGAAGGACATGGAGCTGTTCTTGTACCGCTTCGCGATGTTCACGACGAGCCGGAGATTTGCCTGTGCGAGCCGGTCGCGGGCAAAGCTGTCACCGGCCTCGATCCGCCTGGCGAGCTCTTCCTCTTCCTCCGCGGTGAGAAGCGGATAATTGCTGATCTCCTTGAGATAGAGACGCACGGAATCGGAAACATTGAGGTTATCTAAGGAATAAAGAGCTGCGCTGTCCATATCGCAGTCGATCTCTTCAGAGATATCTTCAGAAATATCTTCGGCGATCTCTATAGCGATCACATCATATTCCTCTTCTACATCTTTGGGAAAAGTGGTCTTGATCTCTTCTGCAGACATATTAACTCCTTTCTTATTATAGTTGATGCGGCGGCTGACCGCATTATAAATACGTAACGGAAACCCCAAAGCAAGGGTCTCTGAAAATATAGACGAAGAATGGAGCTGTTTCTTTCAGGAGAAAAAGAAAAAACAGAAAAGGCCGTTACTTATGTAACAGCCTTTTCTGATCCTGAATGCGGAAGATGGGACTTGAACCCACACGGTGTACCCACCACAAGATCCTTAGTCTTGCTCGTCTGCCAGTTCCGACACTTCCGCGTATTATCCTGCAACAAGTGGTTGAGGATGCAGGAGATGGGACTTGAACCCACACTATGTTGCCATAACAGGCACCTGAAGCCTGCGCGTCTGCCATTCCGCCACTCCTGCGAACAGAAGATATTGTATCGAAAACGGGAGGTCTTGTCAAATAGAATTTTGAAAGGGACAGAACTACCTGTTACAATATTAGTGCAGATACAATGCGGAACATTGAAATTGCCGAATCAGCAATAGTGGAAGGAGAACAGATCATGTATGCACTTGTCACCGGAGCCAGCGCCGGAATCGGGCTGGAGATCGCCAAATATCTCGCCATAAAGGGGTACGACCTGATCCTGACAGCGCGGCGGGAGGACCGCCTGCAGAAGCTGCGCGGGCAGATCCTGAACAAATATCCGGACAGGAAGGTCCTGGTGATCCCTGCGGATCTCTCGAAGCGGGAGGAATGCACGCGCCTCTTTGAGGAGTGCTGCGCGCAGGCGGGCGGTCAAAATATCGATTTTGTAGTAAATAACGCCGGAATGGGCGTTTACGGACTCTTTCTGGACACGGACCTGGAGAAGGAACTGACATTGATCGACCTGAACGTGACGTCGGTCCATATTTTGTCCAAGCTCTTTCTGAGGGAAATGGTGAAGAACGGGCACGGCGTGCTGCTCAATGTGGGCTCCTGTGCCGGATTTACATCGGGCCCTACCTTTTCGAGCTATTACGCGTCGAAGAATTATGTTGTGAGGCTGACGGAGGCGATCCACGAGGAGCTTCGGCAGGCGGGAAGCCCGGTGAAGGTGTGCTGCCTGTGTCCCGGTCCTGTGGACACGGCCTTTAATAAGAACTCGGGCGTTCTGGTCTCCGGCAAGCAGATCACGGCGAAGCAGGCCGCGAGAGAGGGCGTCGACGGCGCCATCGCGGGCAAAATGCTGGTGATCCCGGGCACGAAGATGAAACTGGTGACTGTGGGATCGCATCTTCTCGGGGAGCATCTCTCGACAGTCATCAATTATCATATTCAGAAAAAGAAAGCAGGTAAATAACTGTCTATGCGCCAGATTCTTGTGATTTTTGTGGAATAAACGGTATAATATTCTTAGTCGAGGGGAAAGAACGTAATATTGAACGCAGGATAGAGATCAGGAGGTACTGTATGACTAATATCCGCAACAAACAGCGTCCTTTCCGGATGCTGAAATATCTGTATGAAAATACAGATGAGAATCACCCTGTCTCAACGCCGGAGCTCGTGAAGCATTTTCAGGCAGAGGATGCCCACGCGTCCAGAAAAACCGTTAAAGATGATATTGATGTTCTCGTAGAAGAGGGCTTTGATATTGTCACGATCAGAAGCACGCAGAATTCCTTTTTCCTGGGGAACCGTAAATTTGAGATCCCGGAGATCAAGCTGCTGATCGACGCCGTCTCTTCTTCGAGATTTATCACCAGCGAGAAGAGCGCGGAGCTTATTGAGAAGCTCACCGGACTGTTCAGTAAACCCCAGGCGGAGAAGATGAAGAGGCATCTTTTTACAGCCGACCGCGTCAAGAGTAATAATCATCAGATCTATTACATTGTGGATGCGATCACAGACGCGATCAACGACAAAAAGAAGATCTGTTTTCAGTATATCGAGTATGACGCCGACAAGAACAAGCATTTCCGCCACGACGGGGAGAAATACTATGTGAGCCCTTACGCGCTGGTCTGGTGTGACAACCACTATTATCTCTGCGGTTATTCGGACGGCAGGGAGAAGATCGTGAATTTCCGCGTGGACCGCATGTACAACACCGTCACAACGGAAGAAGAGGCAGTTCCGATGCCGGATAACTTCAGCATCGAGGACTATGTACAGCGCCAGTTCCGCATGTTCGCGGGCGACGACGTGGAAGTGGTCCTGGAGTGCCGCAACGACATGATGAAATATATTATCGACCAGTTCGGAGAGGACGTGAAGACCTGGAGAAACACGGAGGAGACTTTCTGCGCGAGAGTGGTCGTGGCGGACAGCCCGACCTTCTACGGATGGGTGTTCCCCTTTGAGGGCAAGGTCAAAATAGTGGCGCCGGATGAGATCCGCGACCGCTACAGGGATATGGTGAAAGGCGCGGCGGAAGGCCTGACCGAACAGTGACGTCAGGGGGTTTACCGGGCCTCTAAGGGTATGGAGAAAAATGCTGCATATAGCTATTGTGGAAGACGAAGAGAGGTATGCTGCAGAGCTTGAGGAATATGTACGCCGTTACGGCGCAGAGACATCGCGTCAGATCAAGGTGACACGGTATCAGGACGGGGAAGATCTGACAGAGGATTACAACGGGGGATTCGATATTTTGCTCATGGACATCCAGATGAAGTTCATGGACGGGATGACTGCAGCAGAGAAGATCCGGGAGAGAGATCAGGAGGTCCAGATCATATTCATCACGAATCGGAATGACTACGCGATCCGGGGATATGAGGTGGACGCGCTGGACTATGTGCTCAAACCGGTGAGCTATTATATCTTTGCAAGGAAGCTGGACAGGGCTCTCGCCAAAATAGAGTCCCGGTCCGGCTTTGCGCTGACCATCAATACGAAGACCGGACTGCGCAAGATCAGGACGACAGATCTGTACTTTGTGGAGAGCGACGCCCATAACCTGATCTATCACACTGCCAAAGGTGATTTTGTGACGAGAGAGAGGATGCGGGACGCGGAGAAGGTCCTGGCGGAAAAGGGATTTTTCAGGAGCAACAAATGCTATCTGGTAAATCTCCAGCACGTGGACGGGATCGCCGACGGCTGCTGCGAGGTCGACGGACAAAAGCTGCTGATCAGCCGTTCGAGAAGGAATGAGTTCATGGCGGCGCTGACAAGCCAGTTTAATGAGTAGGCCCTGCGGGCGGATGAAAAGCCGGTGCAGGCGCAGCCGGAGATTTACCAGATAGCGTTCCGGCGCGGCGCAGTGGAGAAAAGAATGTCGACAATAGCAACAACATTTCCGGATATTCCGAGGATCTATACAGGTATTGCGGAATGGGCGGCCTGCCTGCTCTTCATTTTCTATATGCCGCGCAAGTATGACAGGGCGATGACCGCCGGTATTGCGGCGGCATTTCTTGTTATACAGTGCAGTTTTCTGGTGCTGACGGCGGATGTGCCGCTTGTGCTCTGGATCCCCTGCATGCTGGTGGCCTTTGGGCTGATGTTCGCTTTTTTGGCGATCTGTATGGATTATCCATATCATATCTGCATGTACTATATGCTGCTTTCCATTGTGGTCGCCGAGTACATGGCGTCTACAGGCTGGCAGATCGTCCGGGAATGCTACATACATTTCAGGGGGATGAATCTGGTCTTTGCGGCGGCGGTCATGATGGCTATCTATGCGCTGGTCCTGATCGTGATCGGATGGATCGAGCGCAAGACGCTGGAGGCCCAGGTCGAGGCGAGAGTCCAGTGGCAGGATCTGATCCCCCCTGCTATCGTTGTGCTGATGACGTTTTAACATCGGCTTTGCGCTCAATGTTATCGGAAAGGGTTCCGTCGTTGACGCGGATCTGTTTAACACGCGCTCTCTGGTGGACCTCGGAGGACTGGTCCTGCTATATACTGTGCGCCTGAGGCTGATCGGGATCCACGCGCAGCGGGAACTGGAGCGGATCCAGGTGATCCTGAGCGACCAGTATGAAAAGTACAGAAACGCCAGGGAAGCCATCGACATGGTGAATTTCAAATACCATGATCTCAAGCATCAGATCGCAGGCCTCAAGGCGGAGATGGATCCGGAGAAAAGGATGCAGACGCTGGAGGAGATGGAGGCACAGCTGGAGGAGTATAAGCCCGAGAGGCAGACGGGAAATCCTGTATTGGACGCTATTTTGTCGGGCAAGGAAGCACAGATCCGGAGCCTGGGGATACCGTTTACCTGTGTTGCGGACGGGTCGCTCTTCTCACCGATGCATGTCGTGGATATCTGCACGATCTTCGGAAACGCGCTGGAAAACGCGATCGAGTGCGAGGCAACAGTGCAGGACCGCAGCCGGCGGTGGATCCACATGCTGGTGACGGAGAAAAAGGGCTTCGTGTATACGGAGATCTCCAATTACTGTGAGGGCAAGACTCAGATGAGGGACGGCATGCCGGTGACCACCAAGGAGGACCGGAAGATGCATGGATACGGGGTCCGCAGCATCCGGTACGCGGTGAGCAAATACAATGGATCCGTCGCCTATGAGCCCGAGGACGATCAGTTCACTGTCAAAATATTGATCCCGAAACCGATCACCCAGAACGCGAAGCAGAGATTCGTGCGGTGAGCGTGCGGGCAGGCGCTCCTTCATGGGGCAGCGGGCGTGGCAGTTCATGCCTGACAATGTACGGTTTATGACATAAACCGCCCATTGTCAGGCTTTTTTGATATATTGTAACTATTCAGCACCCTGTAAAAGGGATCAAAATAAGAAACGTCGAGCTGAATAATAAACCGTTTTGTAACAAATAACACGGACAAATGAGAAGGAGGATCAATGAAGCATCAGAATCTGATTGATCAGCTTACTTTGGAGGAAAAAGCGGCTCTGTTGGGCGGCAAGGGGGAGTGGGACTCCAGAGATAACCCCAGGCTTAATATTCCGTCAATGATCATGTCGGACGGCCCTCACGGACTCAGAAGACAGGCGGGCGCGGGCGACCATCTCGGTCTGAACGCATCCCTTCCGGCAACCTGTTTCCCGACGGCAGCTACCATGGCCGGCAGCTGGGACAGGGATCTGGGCACAGAAGTCGGCGTCGCTCTGGGCGAAGAGGCCAAGGCAATGGGCGTCAATATTTTGCTCGGCCCGGGCATGAACATCAAGAGAAGCCCGCTCTGCGGACGTAACTTTGAATACTTTTCGGAAGATCCTTATCTGGCAGGCAGGATGGCTGCTTCCTATGTGAAGGGCATCCAGAGCCAGGGCGTATATTCCTGCATCAAGCACTATGCGGTCAACTCCCAGGAGGAGCGCCGCATGGCTATGAACGCTGTCGTGGATGAGCGCACGCTGCGCGAGATCTATCTGGCCGGATTTGAGATGGCCATCGACGAGTCGAAGCCCGGCGCCGTCATGACCTCCTACAACCAGGTCAACGGCGAGTACGCCAACGAGAGCATGCACCTGCTCAAGGAGATCCTCCGCGGCGACTGGGGCTACGACGGATTCGTAGTTTCCGACTGGGGCGGCGCGAACGATCATGTCACAGCCGTCAAGGCGGGTTCCGACCTCGAGATGCCCGCACCCGGACTCGGCTCCGCGAGGGAGCTGGTGGAGGCCGTCAAGAACGGCAGCCTCTTCATGGAAGATCTGGACGCGCGCGTTGACGAGCTTCTGGACGCAGTCCTCACGACGACTGAGGCGGCCAAGGGCCACAGCGAGGAGTTCGACATCGAGGGACACCACGCGCTGGCCAGAAAGGCAGCGGCGCAGTGCGCGATCCTGCTCAAAAATGAGGAAAGCATCCTTCCGCTGAAGGCCGGCACCAAGGTCGCAGTGGTCGGCGATTTCGCCTTCAAGCCCAGATATCAGGGCGCCGGTTCCTCCATGGTCAATTCCACGAAGGTGGAGACCATCGAGAACATGATCAAAGAAGAGAAAGACCTGGAAGTCACAGCGATGTGCCACGGTTACCAGAGAAGCGGCGAGGTAGATTCCGCACTCCTGAGCGAGGCTGTAAAGGCCGCGGAAGGCGCGGATGTAGTCCTGTACTTCTTTGGACTGGACGAGATGAGCGAGTCCGAGGGTCTTGACCGCACCCACATGCACATCCCGCAGGTACAGATCGACGTTCTGCGCGCGATGGCGAAGGTCAATCCCAACGTGGTCGGCGTGATCAGCGCCGGTTCCTCCATCGAGATGGAGTGGGAGGATTCCTTAAAGGCGATCCTGCACGGCTATCTGACAGGCCAGGCGGGCGCGGGCGCTATGCTCGACCTGCTCACCGGACGCGTCAATCCTTCCGGCAAGCTGGCGGAGACCTATCCCATGGTCTACGAGGACACGCCGTCGGCTCCCTACTACCCCGCAAAGGAGAGAAATTCCGATTACAGAGAAGCGCTGTTTGTCGGATATCGCTATTTTGACACCTTTGACAAGACGGTCCGCTATCCCTTCGGATACGGCCTGTCCTACACGACTTTCGAGTACTCCGGCCTGAAGGTGGACGACAAGGGCGTGACCTTCACGGTGAAGAACACCGGCTCCTGCGACGGCGCAGAGGTCGCACAGGTCTATGTCGGCCTTCCGGACGCCAAAGTATTGCGCGCCCGCAAGGAACTCAAGGGCTTTGCCAAGGTATTCCTGGCGGCCGGCGAGGAGAAGACCGTTACGATCCCGTTTGACAGCTACACATTCCGCTACTGGAACGTGAAGAAGAACGGCTGGGTAGTCGAGGGCGGCACCTACGCAGTCTGCGTAGGAAGTTCCGTTGCGGACATCCGTCTGGAAGGAACTGTTGCAGTTGCGGGCGAGGAAGCACCTGCGCCTTACGATGACGCAAAGCTCGCCGCCTACAGAGATGGCAAGATCCAGGCGATCCCGGATGAGGCATTCTCAGAGCTTCTGGGCGGCCCGATCCCGGACGGCAGCTGGGGAAGCGATCTGAACGAGAACGACGCGATCTGCCAGCTCGGAAATGCCAAGAGCGGCATTGCCCGTTTCGTCTACAAGCAGCTCGAGAAGAAGAAACAGGAAGCGGATGCGGCCGGAAAGCCCGACCTCAACGTCCTGTTCATCTATAACATGCCTTTCAGAGCCATCGGCAAGATGACCGGCGGCCAGGTCGACAAGAAGATGGTCGACGGCATGGTGGACGCAGTGAACGGTCATTTCTTCAAGGGCATCGGCAAGGTGATCGGCGGCTACTTCTCCAACAAGAGCGCAAACAAGAAATACGAGAAATTACTGAAGGGAGATAAGTGATCAATGAAAGAATTTATGGACAACTTCGCTGAGAAGCACCCCAAGGCGGCTCAGTGGATCCGTGAGGGCGGTCTTTTCCTCGTCTTCAGCTATGTGGTCACATTTATCAAATACCTGCTGCTGACATTTCTGCCCGGCTTCTATCAGGGCATCGTCGGAGATGTAGAGTGGGTATGGCCCGGCATCAAGACAACCATGTTCGGCGTTCCCTTCACACTGGCGATCATCGGAAACAGCCTTGCGGATGGCGGACTTGCCTTCACACTGGCCAACTATACCTCCATCATCCTGGGCGAGTGCATCAACTTCCCGCTGCAGAGGAACGTCACTTTCCGCAGCAAGGGACCGGTCGGCAAGCAGATCTTCTTCCACGCGCTGGCTACGGTCGCAGTTATGCTGGTCATGAACCTGTTCACCTGCATTTGGAACCCCGTCACGGCGGCAATCGGAATTCCGGACGCAGTCCGCAATATCGTGACTACGATCGCTACCGGCGGTGTGGCGATGGTCATCATCTTCGCAGTAGATAAGACGATCTTCGCTCCCGGATTTGGAGAGAAACGCTGATCAGAAACTCGAGGCCCGGTCTTTATGACCGGGCCTCTTAATTTTGCAAAAAGTTGCAATTTTAAAATTTAAGAGTATGCTATAAGAGGCGTAAAAATGCGCTTTTTTGCGGAAAATACAGTAAATCGGGGAAAGACGGGAGACATCATGGCAATACTGCTGTTTCTTCTGTGGATCATATGGAACGGAAAGGTGAATGCGGAAATTCTTCTTTTCGGCGTCGCGCTGACTGCGCTTGTACTTTTATTTACGGTGAAGGTATTGGGGTACAGTCTGGAAAGCGAGCGCCGGTTTTGGAGAAATCTTCCGCTTTTTTTGCGTTATGCGGTGGTGCTGGTCAGGGAGATCTTCCAGGCTTCCTGGGAGGTTTCCAAGATGGCGTACGGTCCCGGCGGGATGCCGGATCCGGTGATCGTGGAGTTTCATTCCGGTCTGCCGTCAGACTTTCAGAATGCGCTGCTGGCAAATTCGATCACGCTGACGCCCGGAACCTTTACTCTCATTCAGGAGGGAGACCGGTTTGTGGTGCACTGCCTGCGCAGGGAGTATGTAGAGGACATTGAGGAATCCGCCTTTGTGGAGCTGCTCAGAAAGGTGAAGCTGTGATGACGATAGAACAAGCTTATCAGACTTTATACGGGGGAGCGCTGATCGTGCTGATCCTGCTGATCGGAGCCATGGTCATCCGCTCGATCATCGGGCCGCGCAGCACAGACCGGATCATGTCGGTAAATATGCTCGGAACGATGACAATATGCTCGATCGCTATTTTGTCCGTGCTGCTGGATGAGGGATATCTGGCGGATGTGGCGCTGATCTACGCGATGATCAGCTTTGTGGCGGTCCTGATGATGGCGTCGATGTTTGTGCCGTCCAGGCCCAAGGCGCCGAAGCTGGACGAAGAGCCGGTGCTGCAGGGATCAGGCGGCCAAAATAGTGACAGCCCGATCCAAAAGGCCGAAAACGGAAGTGATGACCAGGCACCGGTGCCCGGAGGTAAGAGATGACGTTGGAATGGATCAGATTTGCTATAGCGGCAGTTTTGCTCGTGCTGGGACTGTTCGCTTTTGGGGCGGCAGTGCTCGGAGCATATAGATTCGGGTTTGTGATGAACCGGATGCATGCGGCAGGGATCGGCGATACGGCGGGGATCTTTCTCGTGATCGCGTCGCTGGCGGTGGCGCGCGGGTTTGAGATGGATACGCTGAAGCTGGTCATCCTGGTGTTCTTTTTGTGGTTTACGTCACCGGTGTCCACCCACTTTCTGGGACAGGTGGAGTATTACACCAACCCGGTGCTGCGCAATTATGTGAAAAAGGCTGAGGCGCCGGAGCAGATGACCGGCGGGAAGGAACAGATGACCGCAGACAATTCGCAGGCGAAAGGAGAAAAGGATGCAGCTGACTGAGATCGCAAGGATCATACTGCTGATCCTGCTGGTGGTCTGCGCTGTGGGCGTCAACTTCGGAAAGAGCCTTCTGCAGGCGGTGATCATTTTTATGTCCTACAGCTCGATCATGTGTATTCTGTGGGTGCTGCTGGAGTCGCCGGATCTGGCGATCACGGAGGCGGCCGTCGGAGCGGGCGTCAGCAGCGTGCTGTTCATGCTCACCCTGCGCAGGATCCACACGGAGGACCTGAGGGTAGAGGCGCTGGAGCAGGAAGCCCGGAAGAACCGGCCGGAGACTGAAAAGACTCCGGAGACGGCGGAGGCGGAAAAGAGCGAGACTTCGAGTGCGGGAGAGACAAAGTGAAGATCATAGAGGTTGGAGATGTTCCTTCCCTGAACGGGGAGGATCACGACATTCTTGAAAGCGTGATGGACGGCGCAGAGGTCCATGATAGCCCGAGAGAAAAGGTCAAAATAGAAAAAGAATACTACAAGAACTACGTGCGCAGCTCGCCGTGGGCGCAGAAGCTGATCCGGACGGAGAACAAGGGCTTCAATGTGTTTTATCTGGCGGTTGCTGTGGTCAGCTGTGTTCTTCTTATAGGGATGCTTTTGTTTACGATCTCGTATCTGCCGCGCTACGGCGTGGAGAACCCGGAGAGCACCGCGGTGGTCAGAAGATACGTGGAGCAAGGCCTCCAGGAGACGGGCGCCGTCAATATCATCTCGGGGATCATCCTGGATTACAGGGCCTTTGATACGCTGGGAGAGTCCCATGTGCTGTTTACGGCGCTCATGTGCGTGACTGTTTTGCTCCGCAGGGACCGCAAGAACATGCGCACCCAGTACGAGGATTTCTACACGATCCGCGATGAAAAGTATCACGAGCTCTACAGGGAGTCCATCATGAGATTGGTGGCGGCGGTCCTTCTGCCCTGCCTCTTTCTCTACGGGGCCTATGTGCTCCTGAACGGGCAGAATTCTCCCGGCGGCGGTTTTTCCGGCGGCGCGGTTCTGGGGTCGGGCATGATGATCTGCGCCGCGGCGTACGGCTTCAGGAGTACGGACAAAGTCATCACGAAGAAAGCGGCAAATCTGATCGCGTTTTTTGCCCTCGGATTTTACAGCTTTGCAAAAGGATATGTCTTTTTTACAGGCGCGAACGGGCTTGAGAACCATATTCCCAAGGGCACGTCCGGCGCGATCCTGAGCGGAGGGCTGATCCTGCCGCTGGACATTGCGGTGGGACTTGTGGTGGCCTGCACGATGTTTGGATTTTACAGTCTGTTCCGGAGGGGCAGTATCGGAGGAAACGAGTAATGGAAAATCTGCTTGCCAACAGCACGGAGGCCGTAGCCATTATTTTATTCGGCATAGGATTTACGATGCTCCTGTTTCACAGGAATCTTTTCAGGAAGCTGATCGGGCTCAACGTCATGGATACGGGAATTTTCCTGTTTCTGGCCTCCATGGGCTACATTGAGGGCCGCAAGGCGCCGATCATCGTAAATGGAGTGCAGAGCACGGAGGCCTATATCAATCCGCTTCCGGCATCACTGGTGCTGACAGGTATTGTTGTATCCGTCTCCGTGACGGCGATCATGCTGTCTCTGACGGTGCGCCTGTACATGCGCTATCACACCCTGAATCTGGACGAGATCTACAGAATTGCCGACCACGAGGAGGCAGACCGGTAATTATGAGATCAGTAAACCGGTGAGCGGCAGAGCATTGACCGGTAAACGTATGATCAGTAAACCGGTGAGCGGCAGACCGCCGGCCGATAAACGGAGGACACGAGAGTGGACTTTATCAGAAACTTTCCTATGTTCAGTGTTGTGCTGAGCCTTTTTTCAGGGGTTCTGTGCACGATCCTGAGCGGGAAAACGGCAAAATTATATACTATTGTCTACGAAGGCGTCCTCGCGGTGATGCTGTCCGCTGTCCTGTGGTACACGATCGTGACGGGATCATCCTTCACCTACGTGCTGGGAGAGTTCCCGGCGCCCTGGGGGAATGAGCTGCGGGCCGGCACACTGGAGGCCTCGATCGCGGTTTTGTTCATTGTGGTGATGCTGTGCGCGGTCCTGGCCGGCCAGCGCTACGTGAAGGAGGACATCGACGAGAGCAAGAGCAATATCTACTACGCGATCGTCAATCTGATGACGGCGGCGCTGATGGCGATGACTTGGACCAACGATATTTTCTCCGGATATGTATTTCTGGAGATCCTCACGCTGACGAGCTGCGGCGTACTGATCGTGCGCGAGATCGGCAGAACGACGCTGGCAGCGGTGCGCTACATGATCCTGAACCTGGTGGGCTCGGGACTGTTCCTTCTGGGCGTCGTGCTTCTGTATGACATCACGGGAAACCTTCTGATGGTGCCAATGCACAACCAGATCGCGGTCCTCTTTGAGGATCCGGGCGCGAAGACGGTGCTGATCATGGCTACGGGGATCCTGACGATCGGCCTTTCGATCAAGAGCGGCCTGTTTCCCTTCCACTACTGGATGCCGGACACCTACGGCTGGGCGACGCCAACTTCGGCGGCCCTGCTCTCCTCGCTGGTCTCCAAGAGCTATATTTTCTTATTGATCAAAATATACTGGAGGGTGATCGGCATCGACATTTACACGGAAATGCCGATCCGCAATATTTTGTTCGTGCTGGGGCTGTGCGGGATGATCTTCGGATCCCTGTCGGCGATCCGCGCGGAGAACATCAACCGCATGGTGGCGTTCTCCTCGGCGGCGCAGATCGGCTATATCTACATGGGAATGGGACTGGGCGGAACGACCGGCTTTACGGCGGCGGTGTTCCACATTATGGCACACGCGGTGACCAAGTCCCAGCTGTTCCTGACGACGCCCAGGCTGGCGGACGTATCCGATGACAGTCTCAGGTTCAAAAACCTGCAGGGCTGCGCGCTCAGGGACCCCAATGCGGGCCTGTTCTTCCTGCTTCCGAGTTTGTCGATGATCGGGATCCCGATCTTCGCGGGATTTTCATCCAAGCTCCTTTTTGCCATGGCGGCGGCGGACAGAGGCGGGATCAAGCTGATCCTGGTCATGCTCGCTTTGGCGGCCAGTTCTTTGTTAAACGCGATGTATTTCATCAGGACGCTGATCCGCATCTACACCCCCTCCGGCGATGGGCGGGGGAAGATCAGACACGGCCTTGACTACAATATTCCTATGATCGTCCTCACACTGTGGAACCTGGCTATGGGCCTTTTCAGCTGGCTGTTCACGCAGTTCATCGAGCAGGGATTCAGTCTGTTTATGTGAGGAAAGTCACGAGAGGGAGGTAACTAATATGCTTATGATCGCAGCAATGCTGATACCGGTGATAGCGGGAACGGTGATCTCGGTGGTCTCCATCCATGACCGCACCAGAAAAATACTGTATGCGTGCAGCGTAGTCCTCACGGATGTCGTCGCGGTCCTGGCGGCGATGGAAAATAGTGTGGTGCAGGCCGGCGAGCTGTCGGAGGGCGTGGCGCTCATTTTCAGGGCGGATACCCTCAGCAGATGCTTCCTCGCGGTGACGCTGCTTCTGTATACCGGCGTGCTGTTCTACTCCTTCGAGTATATGAAGATGGAGGAGCGGATCCCGAGCTTCTATGCCTTTTACCTGGTCTCCATGGGGGCGCTCATCGCGGAGTGCTTCGCGGGAAACCTTGTGACGATGTACCTGAGCTTCGAGTTTCTGACGCTGACCTCCATGCCGCTGGTGCTGCACGAGAGGACGAAGGAAGCGATCGCGGCGGGCCTCAAGTATCTGTTCTACTCGGTGGCGGGCGCCATGATGGGCCTTCTGGCGATCTTCTTCGTCTACCACTTTGCGGCGGATCCGGGTCTCTTTGTTTACGGCGGATTTCTGGATCCAGCCAAGTTTGCCGGAGCAGAGAATGTTCTTTACGCGGCAGTACTGGCAGGTATTGTAGGTTTTGGAGCCAAAGCCGGTATGTATCCCATGCACGGGTGGCTTCCCACGGCGCATCCGATCGCGCCGGCTCCTGCTTCCGCGCTTTTGTCAGCTATGATCGCCAAGGGCGGCGTGCTGGCGGTGATCCGGCTGGTCTATTTTGCCGTGGGCGCGCAGGTGCTCAGAGGGACCTGGGTGCAGTACGCGTGGATGTGTCTTGCGATGCTGACGATCCTCATGGGATCCACAATGGCCTTCAGCGAGGAGATCCTCAAAAAGAGGCTCGCCTATTCTACGGTCAGCCAGATCTCTTATATTATGCTGGGTCTTTCACTTCTTACGGACGAGGGACTGAGGGGAGGACTTCTCCATGTCTTCAGCCATGCCTGCGCCAAGGGCTGCCTGTTCCTGGTGGCCGGCGTGTTCATCTACAGGCTCGGCGCGCGCAGGGTCACTGAGCTCATGGGGGTCGGCAAGACAATGCCCCTGACACTGATCTGCTTTACGCTGGCTTCGATCTCCCTGGTGGGAATTCCGCCCATGGGAGGATTTACGAGCAAATGGGCCATCGCGACGGCGGCTATGGACAGCGGAACAGGCGTCTTTGAGGTGCTCGGTCCGGTTGTTCTGCTGATCTCGGCGCTGCTGACAGCGGGGTATCTGCTGCCTGTCATGGTGGACGGTTTCTTCCCGGGAGGGGTGACCGGCTATGAGAACGAGGAGAAAAAAGAGCCCAATGCTTTCATGCTGATCCCGATGTTTGTTCTATGTGCGGGATCGCTGCTGGTGGGCATTTTTGGAAGCACTTTTATGAGCGGACTTGTATTCTGAGTCATGAAAGGTGACACCAGGCCCGGCCTCTGACACCGTTTCTGACACAGTGGGAGGAGATAGATCTTGAGCCCTTTGTTTCTGCTGATCCCCATCGCGCTGCCCCTTATGGGGGGAGTGGCGCTGCTGATCAGGCCAATTGAAAAAGATATGACCAGAAGGATCTGGTGCGAGGCGGTGGCCTGCGTGACATCCGCGTGCGTCTGGGCTGCTGCGCTCTGGGTGCGCCGCGAGCCGGTGACGGTCTACAGCTTCACCCGCGGATTTGCGGTGAATTTCGGCGTGGACGGCATGGCCAATGTATTTGCGGTCATGATCTCCGTCATGTGGCCGTTGGTCCTTTTGTACGCCTTCGAGTATATGAAGGGGGATGAGGGGAGCAACCGCTTCATGGCTTTCTATGTCATGACCTACGGCGTGACGCTGGGCGTGTGCTACTCCGCGGACATGATCACGATGTACGTGTTCATCGAGATGCTGACACTGGTGACCATCCCGCTCGTATCCCATTACCCGGGACACGAGAGTATGTTCGCGGGGCGAAGATACGCGGCATACACGATCGGAGGCGCGTCCCTGGGCTTTATGGCGGTCGTCCTGACCACGATGTACGGGATGGACGGGGCGTTCCGCTACGGGGGAAGTATTTTGGAAACCTATGATCCGGGCATGATGCAGCTCGCTTTTGTTCTTGGTTTCATTGGATTTGGGACCAAAGCGGCCCTTTTCCCGCTGCACGACTGGCTGCCGACGGCTTCCGTCGCGCCGACTCCCGTCACAGCGCTTCTGCACGCAGTGGCGGTGGTCAATTCAGGCGTCTTTGCAGTCATGAGAATGACCTATTATGTATTCGGAGCGGATTATCTGAGAGGAACGGCGGCACACGCGATCTGCCTGACACTGGCGATCGTGTCCCTTCTGTTCGGCGCGGTACAGGCGATCCGGGAGCGCCATTTCAAGAGAAGGCTCGCCTATTCCACCATGAGCAACCTCTCCTATATGCTCCTGGGAGCCATGGCATTGTCGCCGCTGGGACTGAAAGCGGGCCTGGCGCACATGGTCTTTCATGGAGTGATCAAGATCTGTCTGTTCATGTGTGCCGGTGCCTTCATGCATCAGACACACAGGGAGTACATTTATGAGCTCAGCGGCATCGGAAGGCGCATGCCCCTGACCTTTGCGGCTTATACGCTGGGCGCGCTGTCCCTGACAGGAATCCCGCCTCTGTGCGGATTCGTCTCCAAGTGGCAGCTCCTGACGGCGGGTCTCGAAGCCGCGACGGAGGCTGTGAAGAACAGGAATGCGGAGTCCATGGTCTCTCAGATCCTTCCCTATCTTCTGTACGCCGGCGTGGCGGCACTGATCATCGCGGCCTTTCTGTGTGCCATGTATTCGATCAGCATCAGTGTCAGGGCCTTTTTCCCGGTGAGTGAGAAGGATCTCTACAGGAACAGCGATGTCAGGGAGGCGGGACCGCTCATGACCGTTCCCATCTATGTCTTTGTGGCATGCAATGTTTTGTTTGGAATGTTTCCCGGCCCGGTCCTCGCGCTTCTGACGGCGATCGGGGAGGGTCGGCTGTGACGTCAAAACAGCGATAACCTTATGATCTTTAGTTTCTGCACAGATCGGAGCACAGGATGCTTATTGCGATGGTAGTATTCGGCCCGTTTATAGGGGCCGCAGCGGCAGCTGCAATAGGAAGACGCAATGAGAAAGCCGGAGAATATGCGGCTCTTTTCCTGACGGCTGTTATTCTGGGACTTACACTGGTCCTGGCGCAGAACGCGGGTGCCGCCACGCTGTACCCTTCTCAGAACAGCGCGCCGGGCGCAGCCCTTGTGATCCCCGGGATCCTCTCCGGCAGCGGGCTCTCCCTGTGCGTCACCGGATTCAGGGCGGTTTACGCCGTGATCACGGCGGTGATGTGGGTCGGAACGACGATGTTCTCGCCGGAATATTTTGCCCATGAGCGGGAAAATCTGGGACGCTACAGGTTCTTCGTCCTGTTCACGCTGGGCGCGGTGGAGGGCGTCATGCTCTCGGCGGACCTCATGACGGCGTTTGTCTTCTTCGAGGTGCTGTCCTTCACGTCCTTTACCTGGGTCATTCACGAGGAGACCTGGGACGCGATCCGCGCGGGCTACACATATCTGTTCATAGCCGTGATCGGCGGACTTCTCATGTTCATGGGACTGGTCCTTTTAGACCATACGGCCGGCACGCTTTCCTTTGAGGGGCTCTCACAGGCCCTGCGCGGAGCGGGCGCTTCGGCGGACAGCCTCGCACAGCCCGAGGTACTTGCGGCGGGCGTTCTGATCCTTCTGGGCTTCGGCGCCAAGGCGGGTATGTTTCCGCTGCACGTCTGGCTCCCCAAGGCCCATCCGGCGGCTCCTTCGCCGGCTTCCGCGCTTCTGTCGGGCATTCTGACGAAGGTGGGTGTCTACGGGATCCTGATGACGGCTCTCTATGTGCTGGCGGGCGACTACCGGTTCGGCCTGATCGTGCTGGCGGCCGGAATGATCACGATGTTTCTGGGAGCGCTGCTCGCGCTCTTTTCCGTCAACCTCAAGCGCACGCTGGCCTGCTCCTCCATGTCCCAGATCGGCTTTATCCTGACCGGCATTGCGGTGA
>Ga0326513_10001281_pt1 | contig 20216 bp, 15 predicted proteins | sample 2_2465_0518_D_FD_203654 | JGI IMG/M metagenome (GOLD analysis project Ga0326513, IMG submission 203654) | Bovine rumen microbial communities from UC Davis, California, United States - 2_2465_0518 | ecosystem: Host-associated > Mammals > Digestive system > Stomach > Rumen | place: USA... | reverse complement strand
GTGTAGGCGGCCCAGAGAACATTGGCGGCGTGGATCGCTTCCGCCATGGAGTCAAAAGAGTACAGCCGGGAAGTGAGCAGCTGTTCCTGGCGCTTTTTCAGGAGTTCTTCGGAATTTTTCCGGCCGCTGTCGCTGCCGGTACTCTCGTTTCCGTCGCCCGAGTTCTCTTTGAGGGTTTTTAGAAGCTGGCCAAGCGGAGAGGGAGGCTCCGGGGCCGGTGACGCGTCCTTCTGCACGGAGGGCGCAAAGTTTGAGAACCGTGTATCCAGTTCCTCGGGGTTGTCCACCTTGGTGACGATCAGGACAATACTGTCGGCGCCGAGGGGAATGGCCTCGATCATAAGGGGGTAGTTCTCCGCGTCGAAGCCGCACTGGATCTGAGCCTGTTCCATCATGTCGCGGAACAGGGCCCGGGCCTTTTCGGTGCCATATGCGAGTTCGCTCAGGCGGAGCTGCCTGCTGGCCAGATCTTCACCGGTGAGGATGCACCGGATCTGGCTGTTACTGATCTTCTCTATCTTCATGGATTTCTCCTTTACTGTTGTAAACAAAAAGGGTGCAGGGGATAATACCCCATCTTTAATAATATTTTGACGCATACAGGGAAGCCGCGTCAATGATTATTTGACCGATCCGTTTAAACTATTAGTTCAACTAAGTGGGAAGTCCCTATCTATAATAGACGGAGGATTTGTGCGAAAATCACTAGAATGGCCGTTTTCGTATTTTAGGGACCCGCAGGTGTTGTCCGGGGGCCGTTTGTTGTACTAGAATGTCTCTCGGAAGCAGATGAAACAATCTGTATCGGCTGGGAGGTGGTGATACAACCGTTTTATTTATTGTTTTCATATCTTAAAACACATTATAGATGGGACTTTCCCATTATCTGAAATCTATTGCCGGTCAGGCAAAAAAGAGAATTCAGCATGATCATATTTGCGTCTGATTTAAAAAATGTCATTTATTTTAAGGTACAGTTTCTGTGCTTCCCGGGGCGGATGCAGGATGCGGCGGGACAAATCTCACGGATAATTTGTATCCTTCCGGTCTTGCAGTCCGTCTGCAATTCGCGATAAGACCACGCGGTCTTATATCTTTTTTCATTTCTTGAGCCATATTTGATCACTTCTAGGAACGCTTCGTATATCAGGAAACGCTGCGGGACCCGCTTGCGGCAGACGGTATTCGGGGCGTTCCGTCGTGTGTGGACAGTTTCATTTGTTACATTCTCTATACTCTGGTATAATAGGCACGTAAATTTGAAAGGAGAATGACAGATGAAGAAAGTATTGCCGACACTAGTAATACTGATATTGATCGGAGTCCTGGGAACGGTGTTTTACCAGAACTATTTTGTGAAATTTACCTACAGCGAAGAGAAGGTGGATCTCAATCTCTACTATGAAGTTGAAGGAGAAGATGACTATCCGGTGATCCTCCAGGATCAGTGGTCTGATTATCATGCCAAAAAGATAGGTGAGCAGTACTATCTTGATTTTGAGACGGTCTATTCGCTTCTCAATAACAGATTCTATTACGGAGAAGAGGACGGCCTGCTCTGTTACTGCCTTCCCGAGACGCGGATCACCGCGAAAGTGGGAGAGAGCTCCTGGACGGACTCCACAGGTGCGGAGACCAAGGAGCAGTATGCGATCTGTGTAAAGGAAGAGGACACCCTTTACGTCGCGCTGGATTTTGTCCGCAAGTACACGAATTTCTCTTATCAGGCTTTTACAGAGCCCAACAGGCTGAGTCTTTACAATACCTTCGGCGAGCGCGAAGTGGCTCAGATGACCAAGACCACGAACATCCGGGCGTCCGGCGGCGTTAAGAGCAAAGTGGTATCAGAGGTCACCGAGGGCAGTAAGGTCGTGGTCATTGAGAGAATGGACAACTGGAGCAAGGTTGTCACTGAAGATGTCATGATCGGCTATGTCGAGAACAGAAAGATGACAGAGCCCGCGGCAGAGGCCATGACGCCTGTCACGGACTATCAGGAGCCTGAGTACAAACGCACAGCTCTGGACGGCAAGGTGAACATGGTCTGGCACAGTATTGCCGGAGCGGCCGGAAACGCCACCTTCGTCGAGAGGATCGACAGGACCAAATCTGTCAATGTAGTAGCTCCCACATGGCTTACCATCCTCAACGAGGAAGGCTCTGTCGAAGTGCGCGCGACGCAGGAATATGTTGACGCCGCCCATGAAAGAGGCATGGCGGTGTGGGCTGTTCTGGACAACTTTAACGGCGCAGACGGCGTGCAGCAGAAGTTCATGTCACTCGACGCCTCCAGGTCGGCGGTCATTTCCAAGTCCATCGACACCGTCAAGGAAATGGGCATCGAAGGGATCAATGTGGATATAGAGGGGCTCACCGACAAGTACGGAAGAGATTACATCGAGTTTATAAGAGAGCTTTCCATCGCATGCCGCAATAACGGGATCGTGATGTCTGTGGACAACTATGTCCCCTATAATTTCAACAATTATTACCGCCTGGACGAGCAGGGCGTTTTTGCCGACTATGTGGTGATCATGGGTTATGATGAGCACTATGCGGGCAGCAAGGAAGCCGGCAGCGTCGCCTCCATCGGCTATGTGACGTACGGGATCGAAGAGGCCCTCAAGTCTGTGAAAGCGGAGAAGCTGATCAACGGCATTCCTTTCTACTCAAGGATCTGGAAGACTGCCGCGGACGGAGTGAGCAGCGAGGCCTACGGCATGAATGAGATCCAGTCCTTTATCGCGAATCATGGTATGACCGTAGAGTGGAACGCCGCGACAGGGCAGAATTATGCCGAGGTATCCGAGGATGAGGCGACCTACCAGATCTGGATCGAGGACGCGGATTCCATCGAGACCAAGCTCGAAGTCATGCAGGCGCATTCCATCGCCGGTGTGGCGGAGTGGTGCCTCGGAATGGAGAGCTCGGACGTCTGGGGAGTCATAGCCGATTATATGGAGAAGTGAGGCTGAAACAGGCAATGACAACGGAATATATTGTTATGAAGGAAGAAGCGCCGGATCCGGAGGTGATCAAACGGGCCGGGCGCATCATCAAAGACGGCGGTCTGGTCGCCTTCCCCACTGAGACGGTGTACGGACTGGGCGGAGACGCCCTCAATCCGGAGTCCTCGCGGAAGATCTACGCGGCGAAGGGCAGGCCCTCCGACAACCCTCTGATCGTGCATGTCTGCAGGATGGAGGATGTAGGGCTCATCGTCAGTGAGATCCCTCCCGTGGCGGAGAAGCTGGCTGAGACTTTCTGGCCGGGACCGCTGACCATGATCATGAATAAGAACGACCTCGTCCCTAAGGAGACGACCGGCGGGCTGGATACAGTCGCGATCCGCTTCCCCAGCAACAAGATCGCGCAGGCCCTGATCGAGGCGTCCGGAGGCTACATTGCGGCGCCCAGCGCCAACAGGTCGGGACGACCCAGTCCCACTCTGGCAAAATATTGCATGGAAGACCTCGACGGCAGGGTGGAAATGATCATAGACGGCGGGGAAGTGGGGATCGGCCTGGAATCTACGATCGTCGATCTCACAGACGCAAAGCCGACGATCCTAAGGCCCGGATTTATCAACCGGAAGATGCTGGAGGAGATCATCGGGACAGTGGAAGTGGACCGAACACTGATCACCCCGGATTCCGGGATCGCGCCCAAAGCGCCCGGAATGAAATACCGGCACTACGCTCCCAAAGGAGAACTAGTGATTCTTGAGGGAGAACGTGATAAAGTAGTAGATGAGATCAACAGGGCCGCAGCGTATAACAGGGAACATGGGATCAGGACAGGTGTGATCTGCACCGATGAGACCAGGGGCCTGTACGAGGCGGACTGTATCAAGAGCGCCGGCGCCCGCAGTGATGAGTCAGGTGTCGCCAGAGCGCTGTTCCGCATCCTGCGGGAATTTGATGACGAAAAGGCTGACCGGATCTATTCGGAATCCTTTGACGGCGGAAATCTCGGACAGGCGATCATGAACCGCCTGATGAAGGCGGCCGGCCACAGAGTGGTCCGCCTTGACGAAGGGGAGACGCTGCATTACAGTTAGCAGGAAGCGAATTGCTGCAGGGCAGCCCGCCCGGATGAGAGAGGCGCTGCATTCTAATGGCAGGAATCGGCCGGCTGAAGGGCAGCCAACTCGGAAGTGATCATAATTTATTAATTCATAAAATATGGAGGACTAAAATGGCTAAGATTGTAATCATGGACCACCCGTTGATCAAGCATAAGATCGGTTTGATCCGCCGCAAAGAGATCGGAACAAAAGAGTTCCGTGAGACGATCGGCGAGATCGCAATGCTGGAGTGCTATGAGGCGACCAGAAATCTGGAACTCGAGGATGTTGATATCGAGACTCCCATCTGCAAGACAACCGTTCAGGAGATCAAGGGAAAGAAGCTCGCTGTCGTTCCGATCCTCAGAGCAGGCCTCGGAATGGTCGACGGCATGCTGACAATGATCCCCGCAGCTAAGGTCGGACACATCGGTCTTTACAGAGATCCCGAGACTCTGGCGCCCGTAGAGTATTACTGCAAGCTCCCGGCTGACTGCGCGGAGAGAGAGATCTTTGTCGTGGATCCCATGCTTGCCACAGGCGGTTCCGCTCTGGCGGCAGTCGAGATGCTCAAAAAGCACGGCTGCAAGAAGCTTCGTTTCCTTTGCATCATCGCTGCTCCCGAAGGCGTCAAGGCCTTCACGGAAGCTCATCCCGACGTCGACCTCTACATCGGCGCACTGGATGATCACCTCAACGACCACGGCTACATCGTTCCCGGACTGGGCGACGCTGGCGACAGGATCTTTGGAACGAAGTGATCCGTCCGGCGCTGTTTTGACCGAAGATAGATAGAAAAGGATGAAAGATCCCGCAGGAGGAAAATATGGCTGTCAAAATGACCGGTAAACGGAATGACTATATCACCTGGGATGAATATTTTATGGGCGTGGCGCAGCTCTCGGCCCTTCGCTCCAAGGACCCCAACACGCAGGTGGGTTCCTGCATCGTGAGCAGCACACACAAGATCCTTTCCATGGGATACAACGGATTTCCGGCCGGCTGCTCTGATGACGATTTCCCCTGGGCGAGAGAGGGAGATACTCTGGAGACAAAATATCCCTATGTTACTCACAGTGAGCTCAACGCGATCCTGAACTACCGCGGAGGGAGTCTTGAAGGCGCCACATTATATGTTTCACTGTTCCCTTGCAATGAGTGCGCAAAGGCGATCATCCAGTGCGGGATCCGCACGGTGGTCTATGACAGCGACAAGTACGCAGCTTCCGCAATGACGATCGCCAGCAAGAAGATGTTTGACGCGGCGGGCGTCAGATATTATCAGTACAAGCGGACCGGCAGAAAGGTGGTTGTGGAGCTGTAACAGGCTGCGCGAGGAAAAGCCTGCGCACGGGACATACACATCCTATGGGGAGGAAAAGCCTGCGCACGGGACATACACCCCTTCTGCAAAGACCGTTGAACAAACGGGGAATCACTAAAAAAGAGGCATTTCACAACTGTGAAATGCCTCTTTTTTTGCTCAGTACAGGGTGTCGCAGGCCGGAAAGGCTTACTGGAATTTTTTGCCTTCCTCGCGGGCCTTGTTGTAGCGGCTGATGATGTTGAGGATCTTCTCTCTGGGATCGAGAAGGTCGCTGATGGAGCTGTCGTGGTTGAGGGTATCGATCAGGTAAGCGAGATACTTGCTCATACCGCAGCATACATACCAGGGACGGCTCTTGAGCTCGGGCTTCTGATAGATCAGGTTGGTGGTGATGATCTTGTCGAACTTGCCTTCTGCGTAAGCCTTGTCGAATTTCTCAATGCCGTCGGTGAAGAGGCCGAAGGTCTCGCAGATGAAGACTCTGCGGGCCTTGCGCTTCTTGAGGGCGCTGGCCACTTCGATCATACTGTCGCCGGAGGAGAGCATGTCGTCGATCACGACCATGTCCTTGCCTTCGACACTGGAGCCGAGGAATTCGTAGGCGACCACCGGGTTTACACCGTCCACAAAGCGGGTGTAATCGCGGCGCTTGTAGAACATGCCCATGTCCAGGCCGAGAACGTTTGCGTAATAGACCGCGCGCTTCATGCCGCCTTCGTCGGGGCTGATGATGAGCATGTGGTCTTTGTCGATGTGAAGGTCATTCACGCTGCGCAGAAGGCCTTTGATGAACTGATAGGCCGGCTGAACGGTATCAAAGCCGTTGAGCGGGATGGCGTTCATGACACGGGGATCATGCGCGTCAAAGGTGAGGATGTTGTCCACGCCCATGCGGACCAGCTCCTGCAGCGCGATCGCGCAGTCGAGGGATTCCCTTGAGGTGCGCTTGTGCTGGCGGCTCTCGTAGAGGTAGGGCATGATCACGGTGATCCTGCGCGCTTTGCCGCCGATGGAGGCGATCACTCTTTTGAGGTTCTGGTAGTGATCGTCGGGAGACATGTGATTTGTGATCCCGAACATCTTGTATGTTTCGCTGTAATTGACGACGTCTGCCAGGAGATAGAGGTCCATTCCGCGGACAGACTGGGCAAGTACGCCTTTACCTTCTCCGGTTCCGAAACGGGGAAGATTGCATTCAATAATGTAGGAGGGACGTTTGTAGCCGATGTAGGCAAGAGAATCCTTGTGCTCGCTTTCGCGTTCTGCTCTCCATCTGGTGAGATAGAAGTCGATCTCAGAAGCCATTTCCTCACATCCCTTTACAGGAATGATCCCAAGAGAACCGGTGGGCATAGTGTCCAGATGCCGCTTGTCATCCTTTTTGATCGGTTCCATGGTAGCCGGATGCTGCTTGTCGTCTTGTTTGATTGGTTCCATTAGCCATCCTCGCTTTCTGACTTGAATGAAATGTTTGATAATTGTTTGAAATTTATCTATTGGTGAACGGCATTCCGCTGTCTTCGCTTGAGGACGCGGATGTCGCTTCCGGTCAGTTTATAAAGCTCATAATCGTTTGTGATCCTTGAGAACACCCGGTCTGAGTAGCGGGCCTGCATTTCCGCAAGGGACAGGTTTGTCGAGATCACTGTTGACTTGCGGTTAAGGTGGCGCTCGTTCAGGCAGGTAAAGAGCTGCGCTGAAATAAACTGGTTGGTGAGCTCTGTCCCGAGGTCATCGATGATCAAAAGATCACAGCCGTAAAGGTCAGCGGTAAAGTTGCGCAGTTCTTCTTTGGTTTTGGCGTCGAAGGAATACATCGACAGCTTGTCAAAGAGCGCGGCTGCGCTGAAGTAGAGGACAGAGTGCCCTGTCTCCAGCAGTTCCTTCGCGACGCAGATCGATAAAAACGATTTGCCGGTACCCACTGTACCATATAAATAGAGATTGCGGTATACCTTATCGAATTCTGCGGCCATGCGCCTGCATGCGCTGCTGGCAACGCGGAACCGCTTTAAATCTTCACCATGATAATAGCACTCTGTCAGAATGTCAAAGTTTTGTTCCCTGACAAGTTCCTTGAGATGAGAATTGTTGTACAGGATGTCGATCTCTTTCTGCTTGAAGCAGCGGCATTTGCGGCCGTCGATAAAGCCGGTGTCATTGCAGAGAGGGCATTCGGGGCTGACTGTGAGATAGTCCTCGGGAAAGCCGTGGGAGACGAGCAGCTGCTTCTTGCGCTCCGCGATCCTGGAAAGCTCAGGGCGCACAAAAATGGGAGTAGCGGAATGATCCTTCCTCTTTTCTCCCAATCTTGTATGAAGATAATCCACGGCGACTTCGGAAACCTTGTCAGAGAGCTGCCGGAATTCGGGGATCTTGGCATATACCTCGTCCCTGCGCTGAAGAGCTTCCTGGCGTCTCCGGTTCTGCTTCTGCATGTAGCCGCGCATGATCTCGTCGTACTGTTCTCTGGTCAGTGACACAAATACTCCTTCGGGTTAGTTGCCCAGAATTTCTTTTTCAAGCTCGTCAAAGTCATATTGGTTCTGTTCGAACTGGTTGAACGGATTGGCGGAGGGCTTGACTCCTGAGGAGCCGCGCTTGTTCCTGCCAAAGCTGGATACGGCGCGCTCAGCCTGTTTGGGCGTTGTGATGCCGTGTTCAGCCCAGTTGACAGCCACTTTCTGAATATAGCGGAAATCTTTCTTGCCCCTGTCGATGCAGTACTGGAGCAGGTAATCGATCAGCGCATCCGAGAAATGGAGCTGTTCGGAAATATAGTATACTGATTCCACTTCGCTCGACGCAAGAGGTTTTCCAATATACTGCTCGATGACAAACAACAGCTGCGCGCGCTTTGCGCTGCTGCGGAAGGCTTCTATGGAAGCGGTGTCCGGATGTTTGAAGGGAGCTTTCTGAACGGTATTCTCCGCCGGCTCATTTCCATTGACCGCAGAAGGGGCGTTCTGCCCGCCTGCATACTGCGAAGGGACCGCGGGGGTGCTCTGTGCAGATGCGTACTGCGACGGGATCGCCATGGCCTGAAGTCTCGGGACTGCGGGCGCAGGGCGAGAGATCTCTTCGTCTTCCATGGAGACGTCCTCCCCGGCGTTGAAGCCGCGCGCACCGCGGAAAGGCACAGGGTAAGCCTGTGCTTCGCTGTCAGCCTTGGGAGAGATCATGCGCAGGCTCATGAGTTCACCGGCGGCGCTGTACTCGAGCTCAATGAGCCCGCGGCGCTGCCAATAGCGGAGTGAGCGCATAACGTCTCTCTCCGTGTGATTGAACTGGTCGGCCATGTCGGGAATGCTGGTGGTCTTGCCCGCATTCATCATCCGCAGAAGGTACAGATATACCTTCAGCTGCGCGTCATTGGCGTCTTTCATATATTTGTCGATAAAGAGATTAGAGATCAGGGTGGAGCCCAGATCATTTTCGCTGTACACAGTGAACAAGTTGCAAACCTCCCATAGTAACCGGCAGATAAGAAACAGCAGGACGCGTTGATCTCTCTATACCCCAAAATAGAGAGAAGGTGGCGTGATCCCCTGCACTGAAGCCGTTATAGTAATGTCCGCAGGAACCCCAAAGCGGAACCCCAAAACAGAGTTTCCGAAATAAAAACTTCGAAATCAAACCCTTGAAATGGAACCCCCGAAACCTGCGGTAATATAGCATAATTTGATAAATGAAGTATAGCATAGGCGGTCAGGGCGTGAAATGGTCATTTTGTCCATAAATATTTCCGGTCAAAAAAAGGACCGCCGTTTCAGAACGATTGTGGATAATGGGGATAACAGGGAAAAAACCTCCCGAAAGCCCAGTATTAAGGACGTTTCGGGAGATGTGGATATCCACAATGATCTTGCGGGATATTATTGGGGATGATGTGGAAAAGTCGGAATCAGTGATCCCCGGATACCAGTTTAATGCCTACTTCATTGATGTTTCCGGCCCCCATGGTTATCACCAAATCATCCGATTGGCAATTTTGCAGTAGGTAGCTCTCAATTTCTTCAAAATTGTCCAGGCAGAGGCAGGGATGTCCGAGCTTTTCGATCTTTTCGGCCAGTGTGTGGGAGCTGATCCCCAGGTTGTCGGTCTCTCTGGCCGGGTATATTTTGGCAAGGATGACATGGTCCGCCAGAGTGAGAGCCCGGGCAAATTCGTCCATCAGGGCCTTAGTCCTGGTGTAGGTGTGGGACTGGAACACGCACCAGAGGTCCCTGTGGGGATAGTTCTGCGCGGTACGGAGCGTTGCCTCGATCTCTGTGGGATGATGCGCGTAGTCGTCGACGACGGTGAAGCCGTTTCTGGTCCCCAGGACCTGGAAGCGCCTTTCCGTTCCCACATATTTTTTCAGAGCTGCCGCAGTGTGCGCGCGGTCAATGCCGAGGCGGTCCGCCGCTGCCGCTGCTGCCATGGAATTGTAGACATTGTGCTCGCCCGGAACGCTCAGGGAGACCGCCTGCCTGCGGACTGTGCCGTCAGCGCTGCGGGAACAGAGGGTGTAGGAGGCGTGGGCAAATTTGTCATAGGTGATGTCTTCAGGCCAGTAATCCGCCTTGTCGTCAGGACCGTACAGGATGACGTCGCAGTCGAGACCTCCGGAGATCTCCTCATAGTCGGGGATCTGCGTGTTGATGATCAGGGCGCCGTCGGCGGGGATCAGCTGCGCGAATTTCCGGAAGGAATGGCGGATGTCGTCGAGGTCCTTGAAGAAATCGAGGTGATCCGCGTCGATATCCAGAATGATGCCGATGCCGGGGAACATATCCAGGAAGCTGTTCGTGTACTCGCAGGCTTCCGCGGCAAAATAGTCACTGTGGCCGATCCTCACATTTCCGCCGATGCTGTCCAGAATGCCGCCGATGGAAAGCGTGGGGTCCGTTCCGGCCTCCATCATGATCTCGGAGATCATGGATGTGGTCGTGGTCTTTCCGTGGGTTCCGCTGATCGCCACGGGGAGCTTATAGCCGCGCATGATCTGGCCCAGCAGAACGGACCTGTTTATGTGCGGAATATCGTTTTCCATCACCGCGATATATTCCGGATTATCCGGGCGGATCGCCGCTGTAAAGACGACCAGGTCGATGTCGGGAGTGATGTTTTCCTTTGTCTGGCCGATGATGACATCAATGCCGTCCGCAGCCAGGGCGTCTGTGATAGAGGAAGCGGCCCGGTCGGAGCCGGAAACTTTAAATCCTTTGCTCTTAAGGATCTGTGCGAGACCGCTCATAGAGATGCCGCCGATCCCGGAGAAATACACGTGGATCGGGTTATTAAAGTCGAGCTGATACATATGCCCTCCTTATATATATTGAAGTGCAGAAGCTTGGCGCTTCGCGTTTGATACGTTGACGTTCGTATCATACAATAAGAAATCTAACAAGTCAAAGGCGTATGCAAATACAGACGCAAACCGCATAATTTTCTGGAAATAAATCATAATTGCACATATAGTTGAATATTTTAGCGGATATAATGTACAGTTTCATTTCTGTAGTCGGTGTGCTATAATATGCTTGCAAAAATGTATACGTTATTATGTACAGGATTTTGCAAAAACCATACCAGAGGTGGCAACATGATAGTTAAGAAAGAAATGATCGCTATGCTGCTGGCGGGAGGCCAGGGGAGCAGACTGGGAATTCTTACATCAAATATGGCTAAACCTGCGGTATCATTCGGCGGTAAGTACAGGATCATTGATTTCCCGCTGAGTAACTGCATCAATTCAGGTGTGGATACCGTTGGTGTTCTTACGCAGTATATGCCTCTTAGACTGAACTCACATGTTGGGATCGGAATTCCGTGGGACCTTGATAAAAATGTGGGCGGCGTTTCGGTACTTTCTCCCTATGAGCAGATCGAACATACGGAGTGGTACACCGGAACGGCAAACGCGATTTATCAAAATCTCGCGTATATGGAGAGTTTCAATCCGGACTATGTGCTGATCCTGTCGGGAGATCATATCTACAAGATGGATTATGAGACCATGTTGGACTTCCACAAGGAGAACAATGCGGATGTCACCATCGCTGTCATGCCCGTCCCTATGGAGGAGGCAAGCCGTTTCGGAATCATGATCACTGACGAGAACAAGAAGATCGTGGACTTTGAGGAGAAGCCCGCGCATCCCCGCAGCAATCTCGCTTCCATGGGTATTTACATATTCAACTGGAAGACGCTCAGGGACGCGCTGGTGACCAACAAGGACCAGCCCAATCTTGATTTCGGCAAGCATATAATTCCGTACTGTCGTGATAACGGATCTCCTCTCTACGCGTACGAGTTTAACGGATACTGGAAAGATGTCGGGACCCTGACCTCCTATTGGGAAGCCAATATGGAGCTTATAGATATCGTTCCGGAATTCAACCTGTACGAAGAGTATTGGAAGATCTACACGAAGAGCACGTCTAACGTGCCGCAGTATTTTGGCGCAGAAAGTACTGCAGAGCGGACGATCATCGGTGAAGGAACTGAGGTTTACGGCAAGATTTACAGTTCTGTGATCGGTTGTGATGTGACGATCGAAGAAGGCGCGGAGGTGAGAGGTTCTATTCTGATGAACGGAACCCATGTCGGCGCGGGCTGCAGGCTCAACAAGGTCATTGCGGCGGAGAATGTCACGATCGGAAACGGAACGGTCCTTGGCGAGGGTAACGACATTCCCAATGACACACGGCCTGATATTTACAGAGAAGGTATCGTAACACTGGGAGAAGGAACGGTAATCCCCGCGGGTGTACACATTGGCAGGAACGTAATGATCTCCGGTGTCACTACGGCAGAGGATTATCCCGGCAGCAGGCTTGAAAGCGGCAGAACTCTGGTGAAAGAAGGTGACGCGGAATGAGGGCGGTAGGAATTATCTTGGCCGGCGGAAACAGCAAACGAATGAAGGAATTGTCGAAGAAAAGGGCTGTGTGCGCAATGCCCGTCGCAGGCAGTTATCGCAGCATTGATTTTGCACTCAGCAACATGGAACATTCCCGAATTCAGAAGGTAGCCGTGCTCACGCAGTATAATTCCAGAAGTCTGAACGAACACCTGGCTTCGTCAAAATGGTGGGACTTCGGACGCAAACAGGGAGGTCTATTCCTCTTTACCCCTTCCTTTGCGGATGCCAGCAGTCAGTGGTACCGAGGAACAGCTGACGCGATCGCTCAGAATATCGGTTTCCTTAAGACGTCTCATGAACCTTATGTGGTGATCACATCCGGAGATTGTGTCTACAAGATGGATTACAATGAGGTGCTCGAGTATCACGTCGAAAAAAGAGCGGATATCACTGTAGTGGTTAAGGAAATGCCGGAAAACTTTAATGTGGAACGGTACGGTACAGTGCAGATGGATGCGGACGGAAGGATCCAGGAATTCGTGGAGAAACCCGTCGTAGCAGAATTTAACACGATTTCATGCGGGATCTACGTGATCAGAAGAAGACTGCTGATTGAGCTTCTTGAAAAAAGCATGGAAGAGAACCGGTATGATCTGGTTCAGGATATCCTCATTCGCTACAGAGGCCTGAAGAGAATCTACGGGTACAAGCTGCACAACTATTGGAGCAATATTGCAACTGTTGAGGATTATTACAGAACAAACATGGATTTTCTGAATCCGGAGACCAAGGATTATTTCTTCAAACAGTATCCTGAAGTTCACTCGAAGGTCGCAGACCTTCCTCCCGCGAAGTACAATGTGGGAGTACATATTAAAAACAGTCTTCTGTCGAGCGGATGTATTGTGAACGGAACGGTGGAAAATTCTGTATTGTTCCATCAGGTCTATGTTGGCAATAATTGTGTAATTAGGAATTCACTCATTTTGAATGATGTTTACATCGGAGACAATACTATAATTGAGAACTGCATCGTGGAGAGCGGCGACACCATTCAGGCAAATTCCTGTTACAAAGGTGAAAATGGTATAAGGATTGTAGTTGAAAAAGGAGAACGTTATACCATTTAGAAATGGAGAACGCTATGCAGGTGACGGATGTAAGAGTTAGAAGAATTGCCAAAGAAGGCAAGATGAAGGCAGTCGTCTCTATTACTATCGATCAGGTTTTCGTAGTACACGATATCAAGGTCATCGAGGGTGAAAAAGGACTTTTTATCGCAATGCCGAGCAAGAAATCGGCGGATGGAGAGTACAGAGACATAGCCCATCCCATCAATACAGATACCAGAGCGATGCTTGAGCGCATTATTCTGGAAGAGTATGAAAGAAGTGCATTGCAAGAGGATAACTCATCAGCAGGTACGACAGCATAGCATCGCACGGACATCTAATAGCTGAATATCGAAAATCTGAAAAGTATCGCCGCGGGTCCGGTAAAGGGCGCCGCGCCGATACTTTTCTTGACGTTTGGTATATATTTGTGGTATGTAAGGAAATACGCGGCAGGATTTGCTGCTCACAGGGCAAAATAGTGTATAAGGGACCCGTTTCGGGTCGTCTCTGATCGGAGTTTATAATGGATTCTTACTATATCATCGTCGGCCTGGGAAACCCGGGAAACAAATACGACGGAACAAGACATAATGTGGGCTTTAAAGTGATCGATGAACTGGCGGACCGCTATAAGATCGACAGGCCGGTCCACTTCGGGAAATCGATGATCGGCAAAGGGGTCATCGGCGGGCAGAAGGTGATCCTGGTAAAGCCCCTGACATATATGAACCTGAGCGGAGAGGCGGTCAGGGAGATCTGCAGTTTCTACAAGGTGGATCATCACGATCATCTTTTGGTCATCTCTGACGATGTGGATCTTCCCGTCGGACACCTGCGGATCCGCAAAAAGGGGAGCGCAGGCGGCCACAACGGCCTCAAGAATATCATCCAGCACATGGGAGACGATGAGTTCACCAGGATCAGGATCGGCGTGGGCGGAAAGCCCGCTCCGGGCGCGGATCTGGCGAACCATGTCCTCGGGCATTTCGCGGGAGAGGACAAGGCTATCGTCGAGCAGGCCTTTGAGAAGGCTGCGGACGCGGTTGTCTGCGCGCTGGACCAGGGGCCGGATAAGGCCATGAACCTGTACAACACCAAGAAGCAGAAGAAGCCGAAGAAACGCAAAGAGGAGGCTGAGGCCGGACAGGCGCAGCCGGAGGCAGAACACAATGTCGACGTTAACAGCTCCGCTGAAGGAATCTGAGAATTACAACCGAATAGTGGATGCTCTGCAGAAGGAGTCGGCGACCGTCCTCGCGGAAGGGTGTGCGGAGGCGCAGAAGCTCCACATGATCCACGCGCTGACCAGGGAGGAGTCCCTGGCCGGACTGGCGAAGTTCCGCCTGATCGTGACCTACAGCGACCAGAAGGCGAAGGAGATCCAGGAGGCCTACCGCTTCTATGACCGCAATACAGTGCTGTTTCCCGCCAAGGACCTGATCTTCTATCAGGCGGACCTGCGGGGCCGGGAGCTGGATATCGAGCGGATGCGGTGCCTTCGGAGGATCATGGAGGGCCGCCCTGCGACAGTAGTCACTACCTTTGCCGCGCTGATGACCCCTCAGGTGCCTCTGGATGTGCTGAAAAAGAGCGTCATAAAGGTGCAGAAAAGGGGAGAGCTCTCTCTTACCGAGACTGCGAAGCGCCTGGTCTCCATGGGATATGAGAAACAGTATCAGGTGGAAAAGCCGGGCCAGTTCGCGATCCGCGGAGATATTCTGGACGTCTATGAGCTGACGGAGGAGAATCCTTACAGGATCGAGCTGTGGGGAGACGAAGTGGAGACGCTTCGCTCTTTTGACGTGCTCAGCCAGAGGTCCATCGCAAATCTGGAGTCGGTGTCGATCTATCCGGCCACTGAGATGATCCTGTCCGAAAACAGGCTCGCAGATGGCTTTGGCCGCATCCGCACGGAAGCGAAGAGGGTGGAAAAGCTGTACAGAGAGCAGAACCGCACGGAGGAAGCGCACCGCCTCAAGACAACGATCGCCCAGATGGAAGAGGAGGCGACGGAGTGGCGGCAGTTCGGACAGCTCGAGAGTTATATTCACTATTTTTACCCCAGGACAGAGAACTTTCTGAACCTGTTCTCCAGGCAGGCGACGCTGATCTTTGTGGACGAGCCCTACAGGGTCAGACAGCATGCGGAGGCGGTGGAGACAGAGTTTACGATGAGCATGACGAGCCGCGCGGAGAAGGGATATATCATTCCCGGCCAGATGTCGCTCCTCACAGGCGCTGAGGCTGTGATCGGGCAGATGCTGGAATACCGCTGTGCCGGCGTGGCCGGTCTCGCCAACGGATGCGGCTATATGAATCCGGACCTCACGGTCTCCATTAACGCGAAAACGATGTCGCCCTTCAACAAGAGCTTCGACGCGCTTGAAAAGGATCTCTCCTCTTATAAAAAGAAGGGATACAGGACGATCCTGATCTCTCCCTCGAGGACGAGAGCCAGAAGGCTGGCGCAGGACCTCATGAACGACGGCATCACGGCCTTTTACAGTGAAAATCCCGAGCGGACGCTCGAGCCCGGCGAGATCATGACCTACTACGGGCAGATCAAGCAGGGATTTGAGTATCCCGACATCAAGTTCGCGGTCATCGCGGAGTCCGATATTTTCGGCGCAGAGAAGAAAAAGAAAGCCAAAAAGAAGAAATACGAGGGCGAACAGATCCAGGCCTTCTCCGAGCTCAAGGTGGGCGATTACGTGGTCCACGAGGACCACGGGATCGGGATCTACCGCGGTGTGGAGAAGATCGAGGTCAATCACATCGCCAAGGACTATATCAAAATAGAGTACGGCGGAGGCGGTACTCTCTATGTGCTGCCCACAGAGCTCTCGGTCCTGCAGAAGTACGCGTCCGCGGGCTCGGCCAAGCCCAAGCTCAACAAGCTCGGCACCCAGGAGTGGGGCAACACCAAGAGCAAGGTCAAGAGCGCCGTCGACGAGGTGGCGGAGGACCTTGTGCAGCTCTATGCGGCCAGACGGGAGAGGAAGGGACATCGTTTCGAGCCGGATACGACCTGGCAAAAGGAACTGGAGGAGATGTTCCCTTACGAGGAGACGGAGGACCAGCTGACAGCCATCGAAGAGACCAAGAAGGACATGGAGAGCGACCGCATCATGGACCGCCTGATCTGCGGCGATGTCGGCTACGGCAAAACAGAGATCGCCGTCAGGGCCGCCTTTAAGGCCGTCCAGGAGGAGATGCAGGTCGCAGTTTTAGTGCCTACCACTATTTTGGCGCAGCAGCACTACAATACATTCTGTGAGAGAATGCGCAGATTTCCGGTCACCATCGGAATGCTGTCGAGATTCCGCTCCTCTGCGGAGCAGAAGCAGACGATCAAAGAGGTCTCCCAGGGCCGCTGCGATATCGTGATCGGCACCCACCGCCTTCTCTCCAAAGACGTCAAATTCAAGAACCTGGGCCTTCTTGTGGTGGACGAGGAGCAGCGCTTCGGCGTCACCCACAAGGAGAAGATCAAGAAGATGAAAGAGAATGTGGACGTTCTGACCCTGTCTGCGACGCCCATTCCCAGAACCCTGCACATGAGCCTTGTGGGGATCCGCGACATGACGGTCCTCGAGGAGGCGCCGGAGGGGCGCGTCCCGATCCAGACCTATGTGATGGAGTACGACGAGGAGATGGTCAGGGAGGCCATCGTCCGCGAGCTCTCCCGGAAGGGCCAGGTCTACTACGTCCACAACAGAGTAAACGATATCGATGCGGTGACCGCGCGCCTGCAGCAGATCGTCCCCGAGGCTAATATCGCCTACGCGCACGGCCAGATGAAGGAGGAACAGCTCGAGAAGATCATGTACGAGTTCATCGACGGCGGGATCGACGTGCTGGTCTCAACGACTATCATCGAGACCGGCCTCGACATCTCCAACGTCAACACGATCATCATCCACGACTCGGACAAAATGGGCCTCTCCCAGCTGTATCAGCTCCGCGGCAGAGTCGGCCGCAGCGGCCGCACGGCCTATGCTTTCCTGATGTACCGAAAGAACCGCATGCTCCGGGAAGTGGCGGAAAAGCGCCTGCGCGCCATCCGCGAATACACGGACCTCGGCAGCGGCTTCAAAATAGCGATGCGCGATCTCGAGATCCGCGGCGCCGGCAGCATCCTGGGAAGGTCACAGCACGGTCACATGCAGGCGGTCGGCTACGACCTCTACTGCAAGCTCCTCAACACCGCTGTCAAGCAGGCCAAGGGCGAGCCGGTCAAAGAAGAGCGCCCTGTGCGTGTCAACCTCAGCGCAGACGCTTTCCTGCCTGAATCCTACATCATCAACGAGGAGCAGAAGCTGGAGATCTACAAGAAGATCGCCGCCATAGAATCGACAGATGACTACAACGACATCAGGGAAGAGCTGGAGGACCGCTTCGGCGACATTCCCGCCCCTGCGGGCAACCTCCTTCGAGTCGCGCTTATCCGTTCCGTGGCTGCGCGCGTCGGGATCACCGAGATCAACGGCACACCCGGCACGATCCACTTCTACATGGATCCGAAAGCGCGCGTGCGCGCCGAAAACATCCCCTTCCTCCTGCGCAACTACCGCAAGAGCCTGTCCTTCAGTGTCAAAGGCTTCAGCGGCCGCGGCCTTCCCGAATTCATGTACCAGTACAAGGCGGTCGGCGTGACCGTCCGCGACGAGGAGATCCTCCTCTCGGCAGTGGAAGAGCTTCTGGTGGCGATGGCGAAGTATTTGAAGTGAATTTGAGAAACTTTTGGTGGCTGCGGGGTATTTGACCTGAACCGGAGGAACTTCCGGTGGCTGCGGGGTATTTGACCTAAATTTGAGGGGCCGCGCGGGGCGATTTTTTGACCGGGGCAAACTGGTCATATAAAAAAATACATTTTTGATGCTATCAATATATTCAGAAATGACTATACTGGGTGTAAGTAAGAGAACAGACAGACAGGAGGTCATTATGAATACAATGGACACGGCCGCAGCGATCAACAGCGCGAAGGAAGAGCAGATCAGAAAGATGGTTTTTGCCGGGATCTTCGCGGCGATCACATATGTGGTATTCACTTTTTTGTCAATCCCAATCCCTACGATCGCAGGCGATAAAGTAACTGTACATCTCGGCAACGCATTCTGCGTACTGGGCGCCCTGATCCTCGGAAGCGTCTACGGCGGAGTCGGCGGAGCCCTTGGACTTACGATCGCGGACCTCATGGATCCCGTTTACATCGTCCAGGCGCCGATCACCTTCGTGATCAAGCTTCTGATGGGAATGCTGGTAGGCTTTATCGCACATAAGATGGGGCACATCACAACAGAGAAGGACCTGTCCAAGGTCTTCCGCTGGACAGTGGCAGCAGTTGTCGCAGGACTTCTGTTCAACGCGATCTTCGATCCCACGATCCGTTACTTCTACAAGATCCTGATCCTGGGCAAGCCCGCCGCAGAAGTATCCTTTGCGATCAACATCGGCGTAACTGCCATCAACTCAGTGGTCTCCACCTTTATCGCAGTGATGCTCTACATGGCGCTCAGAGCGCCGCTCAAGAAGACGGGGCTGTTCTTCTACTTTTAACAAATGATGAGGAAATCCTCCTGCCGGTGTCGGCAGGAGGATTTTTTTGGTGACAGCAGGCCGGGGACCTGTCACCTTACAGTGGTGACAGGTCCCCGGCCTGCTGTCACCTTTTGCTGTCACCTTTTTTCCATCGGACGGGCCAATTTGTCGGATCCGATGTATCGTGAAAAGCTTGTTCAGGGGAAATTTACATCAAATCTTCCGGTTTCTCCTATCCGTTTGGTCCTGAAAAGTCTTCCCCCAGAATTTTTTACATCAAATTTGGGGCTTTCCAAGATCCGTTTGGTTTAGAAAAGAATTGTGCCCAATCAGACTACATCAGCCGGAAGCGTTTTGGCTATCTGATGTATTATTGAAAGAATTGTGCGCAATTGGTCTACATCAACCAGAGGCATTTTGGATATCTGATGTATTGCGGGGAAATTTCTGCCTTTTTAGGCTACATCGGATTGAGGGTTTTTCTGAGTTTGATGTACTGTCCATCGGCTGGGGCAATTTGCCAAATCTGATGTATCGTGAAAATCTTGTGCCACTGAAAATCCCCCAAAAAGAAGCTCTTCCCTCAACCTTCAGCCCGCGACAGCAAGTCCCGCTCAGTCCGATCCCCCGCCAGAAACCTCCCCTCCCTCCAGGAACAACCTCGCGAAAGGACCTCCATTCTTCCGCCAGGAACAACCCTCGCGAAAGGACCTCCCCTCCCTCCAGGAATAACCTCGCGAAAGGACCTCCCCCCCTCCAGGAACAATCCTCGCGAAAGGACCCTCCTCCTCCCGGCAGGAATACCGTAAGCGAGGGAGCATGCACCCCTTCTGAAAGGCCTTTGAACGAACGGTGGGATTAAAAAGTTGAAATTAAAAGGCGACACAGCCATTTATGAGCTGTGTCGCCTTAAATTTAGATCTTTTTTTCTTCCCCGTTCGTTCAACGGTCTTTGCAGAAGGGGTGTATGTCCCGTGCGAAGGTTCTTCCTCCTGCAGAAGGGGTGGATGTCCCGTGCTCAGGTTCTTCCTGCCTCTTTAACTCTGGATCCCCTGATTCTTCTCCCCAACCTCATCCAGCAGGCGGAGCTTGGTGTCATACAGCTTCCTGGAAAGGTCGACATAGACCTGGTGAGGGTTGACGAGACGTCTGGACTCCTCCCAGAGGGTGTCCTGCTCGGCAAGGCAGTTCTTGCGGATGTCCATGGTCTTGGGAGAGGTGTAGACACACTCGCCGTCGATGAACAGAGGGACCAGGAGGTCTCTGAGCTCGAATTCGTTGGCTTCGAGGCGGGTCTTCTTCCAGGGCTCGATC
>Ga0326513_10001280_pt1 | contig 20216 bp, 31 predicted proteins | sample 2_2465_0518_D_FD_203654 | JGI IMG/M metagenome (GOLD analysis project Ga0326513, IMG submission 203654) | Bovine rumen microbial communities from UC Davis, California, United States - 2_2465_0518 | ecosystem: Host-associated > Mammals > Digestive system > Stomach > Rumen | place: USA... | reverse complement strand
CGGAATCCGCCAGCCCCTTAGCGAAGGGGCTTCAAATGTGGCTGTCGATGGCGTATGACAAGCGGACAACCGTTTCATAGTAATACATCCAGTTGGGGGGCTGCAAAGTCATTTTTCGTTTGAAAAAACGTTTTGCAAAGTCTGCAAAGTCATTTTTCGTTTGAAAAATCGTTTTGCAAAGTCTGCAAAGTCATTTTTCGTTTGAAAAAACGTTTTGCAAAGCCTGCAAAGTCATTTTTCGCTTGAAAAATCGTTTTGCAAAGTCTGCAAAGTCATTTTTCGCTTGAAAAACCGTTTTGCAAAGTCTGCAAAGCCATTTTTCGTTAAAATGTCTCTACTGTTGTCCGGGGGTACAGCTATCAACATACCCTCTGTTCTTGGACAAGTCAAAAGATCTTCGGAATGAAGACTATTTCCAAACGCCAAATAGTTTCTTGTCCTCGAATAGCTGCATGACAGCCTCCTCCACAGGCGTACGCTTCACCACTTCATTCTGTCGCCAGAAGTCGGCATCGTAGTCTTGCTCTTCTATGCAGTTGTGCAAATTATCCCCAAACATCAGTTGTTTCTCCCCTACCTTGGAGTCTTCTTCGCCAAGGTTGAAGAGCAGCGAACGGGTGAACTGCCGTTCTTCGTCCTGACCATGCTGTTCGGCCACATAGACTGACTGCACCTCGGTGAAGCCATGCTCCTCGGTCATGTTGACTACGAAATCGAAAGTAGAACGGTAGGCTTTCTTAATGATCTTTGGCACGGAGTCTGGTCCCATCTCATTCTCGGATTTCAGGATGATGATGTTGCGCAACTGACCTTCCAGCTTGCGCACATGCAGGGTTTGCTCGTCCACATAGATGGTGGTCGCTACGATGGGCCGCTCTACCTCGGGCTTGGGTTCGAAATAGAGAACAATAATACGATCGGGCTGGTCGCCAATGACATCATAGTCGACGTCGTAGAAACGCTGGTAGTTGCGGAACAGCGGGACGATGTCCTCGCTATACAGGGGCATATCACTACGCGAGGCAAACTCAATCTGCGAGCAAGTGAAGAAGTTGCCAAAGAAAGAATACTTGTGGATGCTGTCAGAACGTATGCCTGCATAACGTCCTTTGACCAGTTGCAAGTCGCGCAAGGCAACGGCTGCATGTCCAATGAGGAAGGACTCAAGTAGCTCATAGCAAGTACTGTCGTTGAAGGCCGTCTGTCGGTAGAAGAATTTGGATGGGTGTTTCCGGAACTTTTGCAACTGCTTTAGCGTCTCCTTGGTGGTCTGGCGGATGAACTTCTTCAGCGGATAGGGCAGCACGACCACTTCTTGTATTTTCTGCTCGATGGGGGACAAGGCTATTACAGGCGACAACTGAGTACACGGCAGACTCATTGTCTCATAGCCTACGTAGCTGATTCTTAATACCGCGGTGGAGTCGCAGCTTACGCTGAATCCACCCTCTCTGTTGGTGATGGTCGAAGAGGCTGCGTTTACATAGATAGAGGCAAAAGGCAACGGCTCGCGAGTAATGGCATCTACGACGGTGGCCTCAAAAGTGTTCTGCGCCACAACTTGAGCTATTGGCCAACAGCTAATGACAAGTATCAAAGCTATTTTTTGCAACCATCTGTTTATCTTCATTGCAGGTGTCTCCTTTATTGTTATTACATGTATTCTCCCTCACGCATGGTTTCCTTGCTCAGCCGCAACGGCATGCAGCGCAACAGGCTCTCGCCACCGTCGGTATAACGGCCACGGGCACGATAGCGCACTCCCTGATGTCTGAACTCTACGGAGATGGTGAAGGAGGGAACTGTCTCGTCGGTGAAGTTTGACTTCAGCTTCTTTATCTGCACCGGTGTCTTGCGTATCTTCCCTCGACGCACCACATAGGCGGCATCGACGTGCAGAGAACGTGGCGAGGCGGTGTAGCTCACGTTGAGTTGCAGCTGCAGCGTGTCGTTGATGGCCGTCTGCCAGTGCACGGAGCCTTGGGCGTGAAGCGAACAGGCACACAGCAGGCAAAGCACGATTGTCGCGAGTACTCTATTTCTCATGAATAGGATATTCTGCATAGCTCTACCATTAATAGTCGGCTACCTTTTCCTTCTGGCTCACGATGGGCTGCCCATCGGCAGTAATACCCTCGGCAGAGACTGCAAGCCGCTTGCTAAAGCCATTGTTGAAGAACTCCAAATGTACTTGTCCCTTCTCGTCGGTACGTGCCGACGGGTTCCAGTACACCGTGCGCCTATAGTCGGTCTCTTCTGGCTCAGGCTCCCAGTCATAGTCAGGGCAGAAGAACTCGGCGGGCTGCGAAAAACCCTGGAAGTTGATGCGATAGCCCAAGAAATCGGGTAGCGGGTATGAGTTGCTATAGGTGTTGTCGGTAATGAAGTTGAAGATGGAGGTGAGCGGGTATTCGCCATTCCTGGCCAAATAGGGCTCGTAGCCGAACACAGCCTCATGATATATTCCTCTGCGGTGAATCAGCTTGCGGTTGTCCACATCGGCATAGAGTTGCAAGTAGCGGAAGTTCTCGTTGATAGGGAAGAAGTGCAGGTTTTTGGGCAGTAGCGTAGAGTCGCCAGATGTGGAGATATAGTGTGGAATATCCTCCCTATTGGTATTCACGTAAGTATTGTTCATGCCGTCGAGGCCAAAGATGTAAAGCAGTTCGGCCAGACGGGTAAAGTAGTGGCTATTGGTCTCAATGTCTTGGTTACGGTACGAACGATTGAGATGGTCACCCATTTGTCTTGTGTAAATGGTCGTACCAAATTGTGCATCGAGCCACATGGCATCATCCATCATCATACTTGTCACGAAATCTTCATGTTCCCAAAAGAACCTGTCCTCTCTATGATCAGTTGTCAAGGCTCCACCTGCGCCCAAATAGGGGTCGTTCTGACGGAACTTGAAGTCCTGAATGTCACCGTAAATGTTGGAGAGCCAAGCCATCATATCCTTCACATCCATGACACACACCGGGCTGACATTGTCAAAGCCGGCCCAGCGACGGCGCTGCTTCTTCAGCACGTCGGGCAGCACGTAGGTCTGGTTGATAGCATCATAATAGATGAGCCGGCCTTTATTCCCCTTGGGCACAGCCATGAAGCCATAGCGGAACATGTCGCGGTCAATGGGGTCGATGAGCGCAGCAGTCTCATAGTAATCATAGTTCTTTGGCAGAGGCGAATACTGGTTGAGTGGCTCAATGCGTTTGCCTAAGAGGAAGTACGGACGTTTGACGGTGTTCCATCTGTAATTATGGGCAGAAATACCGCCCTTATTAATTCCTATTTCTTCCAGACTCTTCTTATTGAGTACCATCGCCAGACGCCCGGTGCCATAGAAAGGCTGCATGTTCAAACGGAAGAAGCCTGTAGAGTCAATCTTCGCCTCACCAAAAAGGAATTTCTGTTTCTGGTCTTCTTTCTTTAACAACTCGATAATAGGGATGTTCAGGGCCGACGAACCGCGATTGTACTGCAGGGTGTCGCCTGTGAATGATAGTTCTGCATAGACCCAATAAGGCTTCTTGCCCTGGGACTTCCAGAAACGTCGTGAAGCATAGTCATTGTCATCCCATAGGCGTCCGGAAAAGGTCAGCCCACGCTCGATGGGCAACATGGGGTCGTATTGCTCACCACTCATCATCTGCTCGTAATCGTAGCGCGTCCAGCCCTGCACCATCATCAACAGGTCCAAAGCACCACGGTGCTCGGCATCGTCGGACTCAAAATAGTATTCCGGATGAGGAATGAAGCCCTTCACCTCGGAAGCCAGCAACAGGTAGCTTAGGGGATTGACGTCATCGTACGTTTCCTCACGGGAACCGCGGTCGGTCACGGCAATGGAGAAATCATGGGAGGCCGGGACGGGATTGCCGTCCACATCGGTCAACTGATAGTCAAGCACCACTCTATCGTAAGGGGATTCAGGGGAAAGGGGCGTGGAGGTAGTGGGTTTTGGACAAAGCCGGTATCCATTTCTGTCATGATTATTAACGAACACCTGACGCTGCGCCAACACCTTGCCTTCGTCGGTGAAGAGCGTCACAATGTTCACGCCTGTCTGCAGTGTCTTGTTGTCTATCACTATGCTCGTCTGAAGTGTCTGACGCAAATCGATCAAGTCGTAGTAGAAGGTCTCGCCTCGAGAGGTAACACTCAATCCCAGTACTTGGCCCTTGGTATACTCATTGCGTGCCACAATGGTTTTCATTTGGGTTTCATACGGATAGACACTAAGTGAATAGCCGCGTCGGTTGGGTTTTGGCAGGGGGAAACGATAGTCGCGCTTGCCATAGGTTAACTTTAGGACCAACCCTTCCGTCAGTTCCTCTTCATCGAGAGAGTCGGGTGTTACTGAGAACATTCCACGTCCGGCATACTCGGACTTGAAATAGCCAATCGAGTCACCCCGCCGCAACAATGCTCCCGCCACATTCAGCGTGCGGCCATCCGCATTACGGGCCTGAAAGGCAATGCGTGAGGGAACATCACGTACCATGTTGCCTCCCTCTGGATAGAAGTCGATGAACAGTCGGTCTTTTTCGGGTGTGACCAGTGTGGCCGTAGCCTTATTCTGCTGAGGCATACGACGCTTGAAGAACTGTCCACTGTCCACCTTTTCATAAATAGGGAACACGCGAGAGAATATACCTGCATTGCCTTGCAGATATCGTTGGAACCGCTCACCATAGCGGCGTAAGGACGAATTGCCGTAGAGGCGTCTCCAGCCATGCGGGTCGCCCGTAGTGAAGTTAAGCATCCAGGTGGTATAGGCACGCACTTCGTAAAAACCAGCATTCAGCGTGTCCTTCAGCTCAAACGAGCCGTGAGCCTGTCCGTTTTCAATAATCAGCTTCTGAGTTTCTACGGGATAGCCAATTGGATTTAGCAGTTCCACGTAGAGAATGCGACTCATATTGGTGTAATGATGATTGTCATCGCGTACGACATAGGCCTTGTACCAGATATTCTCACCCTTATAATAGGAGGTGTTGTCAAAATGCACATACACACGTTCCTGTGGGAATGCCTGTGAGAAGCGCTCAAAATTTTCCTGACGACTCAGCAATAATGAGTCTTCAACAATTGCCTTCGCTTGCGCCAAAACAAGAAGCAACAATATCCATGTCATCAATTTTCTTTTCATAAGCCCTCGGTTTGTGATTTCTGGTGCAAAAGTACGCAATATATTCTTTACAACATCGTTTTTTACTTCACAAATAATTCACAAATGCCCATTTCATCGGGATTTTGCTTCACAACTAGTTCACTTCTCAGGGAAGAGGCGTAGGAACTGGTTTAGCTCTTCAGCCGTCCCCTCACGGTCAAACATTTTCTGATAAAGCCGTTTACGCAAATTGGTAATGGCCTGTTGAGTCTTGCATAGAATGGCAGCTATCTGTTGATTGGTGAACTCGAGTTTCAATAACTGACAAGTCTGCAACTCTTGTAGCTTTATCTTTGGATAGAACGCATTCAAAGAAGCACTAAAATGATTTGCATGCTCATCCAAAAACAACTCTATTTCCATCCATTGTTTTTCTGAAATTGTACCTTCGGCCAGTATTTGTCGATAGAGGGCGGTATTACGGAAAAGTTCCATCAACTCATCTTGACGCGAACGAGCCTGTTGTCTACGCACTTCCTGCTCTGCTTCCTGCTGACGGCGCAAACGCTCCATACGCCACCGCACAAAATATATGGTGGCAACAATCAAGCCAACGAATAATGCGAGCAAGACGGAGAGCCATAACTGCAACCGGCTGTTTTGGCGTTCCATTTCCATTTGGTTGGAAAGCGAAGCCACAAGGTTGGCGTTCTCACGCTGCATGACTTGTTTGGCCGAATCAACCATGACTGCACACTCCATCGCATAGGCATAAGCCAGCTCAGAATCATCAGCATCAGAAGCTACCTCACTTAACAACATAGCAGCTGAGGCATGGGCGTTTAGGTGATCATTCTCCAAACAACGCTCCAAGTAATAGGCAGCAGAATCGGATTGTCCCAATTTCAAATAAAACTTACCAGCAACCAAGCAAGAAGGACCTGAACGGAAATCAACATGCCATCTGTGCATCAATTGACGCACCTTATCACTTTTTCCTGTTGTAATCAATAATGAAAGGTATTCTGGATAGACAAGCTCATACAATGAGTCGGCTACAGACTCTGTGATCAAGCTATCTGCCGATGAAAACCAGTAAAGGGCATTTTCCAACTGCCCCTCAGCCCGACAAAGCCGCCCCAAATCCCTACGAGCCAAAATACGACAAGCTATATCGTCACTTCCATCTGCCAACTGCTGGGCACGTATGAAATAGTCACGTGCCTGCCCGAGCTCCAGTTGGTTCATATAAAGATGACCCAAGCCAGTAGTAGCCAGTGCCACATACTTACCGTCATCACCTGCGTCAATTGCTAAATGAAATTTTCGCATAGCTTCAGCTGTTCGGTGTTGTTCGGCAAGCTCCCTACCCTCTTGGTAATATTGCTCTGCTTTATTGTCTGAACATGCTATCAGCCATGTCCCAACATATATATATAATAAGGTATATATGATTTTCACGCTGCAAAAGTACAAAAAATGCAGATAAACACAAACGCAACATAAGGAATTAACATTTTAAAAACAATTCAATAGGGTATTCGAAAGGCATTAATAGTGTTAACATGTTATAAATTAAACGAAATAGAATTAAATAAAAGAAGGGGATAATAGGCTATTTAAAAAATAATGTGTAATTTTGCAGCCGAAAAAGTGAGTATTGCGCTGGCTGACGTGCTAACAATACGCTGAAAAAGAGCTACTTAACCTTCAATTTGGAAGAAGTGAGAGACTCCTTTTTAAGTGTGATTGTGTGCGCTTGCAAGTAAAAGAGACACTTAAAAAGACAACAAACATATTTCAAACTTATTTTTAATTTTTTTAAACTGAAATGCCAGGATTATTAGGAAAGAAAATCGGAATGACATCCGTTTTCAGTGCCGACGGTAAGAATGTACCGTGCACTGTTATCGAAGCTGGTCCTTGCGTTGTGACACAGGTCAAAACCGTTGAGAAGGATGGCTACAAAGCCGTCCAGCTCGCTTTCGGTGAGAAAAAGGAGAAGAACACCACTAAGGCAATGATGGGTATCTTCAAGAAGGCCGGCACAACACCAAAGGCTCACTTGGCCGAGTTCAAGTTTGACGAGGAGATGAACCTCGGTGACACTGTTACTGTGGATCTGTTTGCCGACACTGAGTTTGTCGACATTATCGGTACCTCGAAAGGTAAGGGCTTTCAGGGCGTTGTGAAGCGCCACGGCTTCGGTGGAGTAGGTCAGAGTACTCACGGTCAGGACGACCGTTTGCGCAAACCAGGTTCTATTGGTGCCTGTTCTTACCCCGCAAAAGTGTTTAAGGGAATGCGCATGGGTGGCCACATGGGTGGTGACCGCGTAACGACGCAGAACCTGAAGGTGTTAAAGGTGATTCCGGAGCACAACCTTATTCTCGTAAAGGGTAGCTGCGCCGGCTGTAATGGTTCAACCGTCTTAATTGAGAAGTAAAAATGGAAGTTAGTGTATTGAAAATCAACGGTCAGGAGACCGGTAGGAAGGTGACTCTTAGCGAGAACATCTTTGGCGTTGAACCTAATGACCACGTTATCTATCTGGATGTAAAGCAGTATATGGCCAACCAGCGCCAGGGCAATGCCAAGTCAAAGGAGCGCAGCGAAATTAGTGGCTCTACTCGCAAGCTTGGTCGCCAGAAGGGCGGTGGCGGTGCTCGTCACGGTGATATCAACTCACCCCTGCTGCGCGGTGGTGGTCGCGTTTTTGGTCCTGTACCCCGCGATTATAGTTTCAAATTGAACAAGAAGGTTAAGGCTCTTGCTCGTAAGTCGGCTCTGACATACAAAGCAAAGGAGAACGCAATTCTCGTTGTTGAAGACTTCAGCTTCGAGGCACCAAAGACTAAAGAATTTGTAAATATTGCAAAAAATCTCAAAGTCGATGGAAAGAAGATCCTGTTCCTTTTGCCAGATGCAAATAAAAACGTATATTTGTCAGCTCGTAACCTGCAAAAGGCCGAGGTGTTAGAGGCAAACAAACTTAATACCTACAAAGTTTTGAACGCTGACGTAGTGGTTATCACAGAGAAGTCTCTAACAGCTATCGACGAAATCTTAAACAAGTAAAAAGGAGACATTTAGACTATGGCATATATCATTAAACCCCTTGTCACTGAGAAGATGACAAAGATTACGGAGAAGATGCCCAACCGCTACGGCTTCGTTGTTCGCCCTGAGGCTAACAAGCTCGAAATTAAGAAGGAAGTCGAGGACCTGTACAACGTTACGGTGACGGAAGTAAACACACTCCGCTATGCTGGCAAGCGCTCGCAGCGCTACACCAAAGCAGGTCTCGTGAAGGGACATAAGAGTGCCTATAAGAAGGCAATCGTCACTCTGAAGGAGGGCGAGGAAATTGATTTTTACAGCAATATCGAATAATAAAAAGTAATGGCAGTACGTAAATTAAAGCCCGTAACTCCGGGTCAAAGACACAAAATTATTGGCACGTTCGAGGATATTACTGCATCCGTGCCAGAGAAGTCTCTCGTTTACGGTAAGCGTTCTACCGGCGGTCGAAACAACACCGGTAAAATGACTGTCCGCTATATGGGCGGTGGTCATAAGAAGAAGTATCGTCTGATCGACTTCAAACGAGAGAAAGATGGTGTTCCTGCTGTGGTGAAGACAATCGAGTATGATCCTAACCGCTCAGCTCGCATTGCACTTCTCTTTTATGCAGATGGTGAAAAACGTTACATTATTGCTCCCAATGGACTGCAAGTTGGCTCGACTCTGATGTCTGGAGCTGAGGCTGCACCTGAAATTGGTAACAGCCTTCCTCTTGCCAACATCCCCGTTGGTACGGTGATTCACAACATTGAACTCCGTCCTGGCCAGGGTGCTCTGCTTGTTCGTTCGGCAGGTAATTTTGCTCAGTTGACTTCTCGTGAGGGAGCCTACTGCGTGATTAAGCTCCCTTCGGGTGAGACTCGCAAAGTGCTCTCTGCTTGTAAGGCTACCGTTGGTGCCGTTGGTAACTCTGACCACGCTCTTGAGCAGTCGGGTAAGGCTGGTCGTTCGCGCTGGTTGGGTCATCGTCCTCACAACCGTGGTGTGGTAATGAACCCGCATGATCACCCAATGGGTGGTGGTGAAGGCCGTCAGTCAGGCGGACATCCACGTTCACGTAAGGGCCTGTACGCAAAGGGTCTGAAGACACGTGCACCGAAGAAGCTTTCAAACAAGTACATTATTGAAAGAGCTAACAAGAAGTAAACAAGAAATCAAGAGTTAAATTATGAGTCGTTCATTAAAGAAAGGTCCGTACATCAACGTTGCTCTCGAGAAGAAAGTTCTCGCCATGAATGAGAGCGGCAAGAAAAACGTCGTGAAGACTTGGGCCAGAGCATCAATGATTTCCCCCGATTTCGTGGGACACACTGTTGCAGTTCATAACGGTAACAAATTTATCCCTGTTTACATTACTGAGAACATGGTTGGCCACAAGCTCGGTGAGTTCGCACCCACCCGTCGCTTTGGAGGTCACGCCGGTAACAAGAAGTAATCCCAGGGAAATTAAAATTGAAACAAGAAAATTGACAATTAACAATGGGAGCAAGAAAACATATTAAGGCTGAAGAAAGAAAAGCAGCTCTTAAGACACAGTATTTTGCAAAGCTGAAAGGCTGTCCTTCTTCTCCGCGCAAGATGCGCTATGTCGTCGATATGATTCGCGGCATGGAGGTGAATCGCGCTTTGGGCGTGCTTCGTTTCTCGAAGAAGGCTGCTGCCGCCGATGTGGAGAAACTTCTCCGTTCGGCTATCGCTAACTGGGAAGCCAAGAACGATCGCAAGGCCGAGGCCGGCGAGCTGTTCGTTACCCGCATCTTCGTTGACGAGGGTGTTACTATGAAGCGAATGAGACCGGCACCTCAAGGTCGCGGATACCGTATCCGCAAGCGTTCGAACCACGTGACCTTGTTTGTCGATGCTAAAACTAATGACGTAAAAGAATAAGCAGAATGGGACAGAAAGTTAATCCAATTAGCAACCGCTTAGGTATCGTTCGCGGTTGGGATTCAAATTGGTTCGGAGGCAAGGACTTCGGAGATAACCTGGTAGAGGATCAGAAAATCCGTAAGTACCTGAACGAGCGTCTGGCAAAGGCCAGCGTATCGAAAATAGTCATCGAGCGCACATTGAAGCTGGTTACTATTACCATCTGCACTGCCCGTCCGGGTATCGTCATTGGTAAAGGAGGTCAGGATGTTGACAACTTGAAGGACGAGCTGAAGAAGCTGTTCGACAAGGAAGTCCAAATTAATATCTTTGAGGTGAAGCGTCCAGAACTCGACGCTACGATTGTTGCCACAAACATCGCTCGCCAGATTGAGGGTAAAATCGCATATCGCCGCGCCATCAAGCAGGCTATCGCCAACACGATGCGCGCAGGTGCTGAAGGTATTAAGGTTCAAATTTCGGGACGTCTGAACGGTGCTGAGATTGCACGCAGCGAAATGCTGAAGGAAGGCCGCACCCCATTGCACACCTTCCGTGCAGACATCGATTTCTGTCAGGCCGAGGCTCTCACTAAGGTTGGCCTGTTGGGCATCAAGGTTTGGATTTGCCGTGGCGAAGTCTATGGTAAAGTCGACTTGGCTCCCAACTTCACTCAGGAGAAGCAGGGTCCACGCGGAAACGGTGGTGGTAACAGAGATGGTCGCAAGTTCCGTAATAAGAAGAAGTAATAACCCTATTAAAGTTAAGAAGCTATCATGTTACAACCTAAGAGAGTAAGATATAGAAGACCACAGGACGGACGCGGCAACAAAGGCAACGCCCACCGTGGTACGACACTGGCTTTCGGTTCGTTTGGAATTAAGACTCTTGATGCCAAGTGGATTGACAGCCGTCAGATTGAGGCAGCCCGTGTTGCTATCAACCGTTATATGAATCGTGAAGGTCAGGTATGGATTCGCATCTTCCCGGACAAACCCATCACTCGCAAGCCTGCTGACGTCCGAATGGGTAAAGGTAAGGGTGATCCCGCAGGATGGGTTGCACCTGTAACTCCTGGCCGTATCCTCTTCGAGGTAGAGGGCGTTCCTTTCGATGTTGCCAAAGAGGCCCTGCGTCTTGGCGCTCAAAAGCTGCCCGTGAAGACCAAGTTTGTTGTAAGACGTGACTACGATAAAAACGCTTAATTAGTATGAAGACGAAAGAATTGAAAGAACTCGAGACAAAGGAATTGTCAGAGCGCATTGAGACGGAGGTTGCCAAGTACAACCAAATGAAGTTGAACCACAACATCACTCCGCTGGAGAATTCATCACTGATTAAGGCTGCACGTCGTGATATCGCACGTATGAAGACGGAGCTCCGTCAGAGAGAACTTAACAAATAACAATGGTCCAGATGGAAACAAGAAATTTAAGAAAAACGAGACAGGGTGTTGTTATCAGCAACAAGATGGATAAAACCATTGTTATTGCCGCTAAGTTCAAGGAGAAGCACCCGATTTATGGTAAATTCGTCCAGAAGACTAAGAAGTACCATGCACATGATGAGAAGAATGAGTGCAATGTAGGTGATACAGTACTCATTATGGAAACCCGCCCTCTGTCGAAGACAAAGCGCTGGAGATTAGTACAAATCGTTGAAAAGGCTAAGTAATTATGATACAGACAGAATCAAGACTTACAGTTGCTGATAACAGCGGTGCACGTGAAGCTCTCTGCATCCGTGTGCTGGGTGGTACGCGCAGACGTTATGCAAGCGTAGGCGACGTGATTGTCGTTGCTATCAAGAACGCTATCCCTACGAGTGACGTAAAAAAAGGTGCAGTCTCGAAAGCTCTGATTGTTCGCACCAAGAAGGAAATCCGTCGTGCCGATGGCTCATACATCCGCTTCGATGACAATGCCTGTGTTCTGCTGAACAACGCTGGTGAACTTCGTGGCAGCCGCATTTTCGGTCCTGTTGCCCGTGAGTTGCGTGCAGTGAATATGAAGGTTGTGTCTTTGGCACCTGAGGTTCTATAATTTTTTAAGCATTAAGAAGTAATGAGCAAGTTACATATCAAGAAGAATGATACAGTCATCGTCCTGGCCGGTGAGGACAAGGGGAAGACTGGTAAGGTGCTGAAGGTCTTGGTAGACAAGCAGAAGGCAATTGTCGAAGGTATTAACTTCGTCAACAAGAGCTCGAAGCCCAGTGCCAAGAATCCTCAGGGTGGCTTCGAAAAGGTCGAGGCTCCCATCCATATTTCGAATTTAAGTCTCATCGATCCGAAGAGCGGCAAGGCTACCCGAGTATCTATCAAGCACGAGGGTAAGAACGTTATTCGCATCGCTAAAAAATCTGGAGAGGAGATTAAGTAATGAATACAGCACAACTTAAGAATACCTACCGTGAGCAGATTGCTCCGGCTTTGATGAAGCAGTTCAACTATAGCTCTACCATGCAGATTCCTGTCCTGAAGAAGATTGTGATCAACCAAGGTCTTGGTGATGCTACACAGGATAAGAAAATCATCGAGGTAGCTATTAACGAAATCACTGCCATCTGCGGTCAGAAAGCAGTGGCAACCTTCTCTAAGAAGGATATCGCCAACTTCAAGCTACGTAAGAAGATGCCCATCGGCGTGATGGTTACTCTCCGTCGCGAACGCATGTATGAGTTCCTTGAGAAACTCGTACGCATCGCCCTGCCCCGTATCCGTGACTTCAAGGGTATTGAGAGCAAGTTCGATGGTCGCGGCAACTATACGCTTGGCGTGCAGGAGCAGATTATTTTCCCTGAAATCAACATCGACTCTGTCGACCGTATTCAGGGTATGAACATCACCTTCGTGACCACAGCTAAGACCGACGAGGAAGGCTATGCACTGCTGAAAGCTTTCGGTCTCCCATTCAAGAACGCTAAAAACGACTAAGAGATATGGCAAAAGAATCAATGAAGGCCCGCGAGGTGAAGCGCGCCAAGCTCGTTGCCCGCTATGCTGAGAAACGTGCTGCACTGAAGAAGATTATCGCCACGGCTGATGTGAACACCGAAGAGGGTGCAATGGCTGCCTATGAAGCTGCCCGTAAGTTGCAGGAGATTCCTCGCAATGCCAACCCCATCCGTCTACACAACCGTTGCAAGATAACTGGCCGTCCAAAGGGATATATGCGTCAGTTCGGTCTCAGCCGTATTCAGTTCCGTGAGATGGCATCAAGCGGCCTGATTCCTGGCGTAAAGAAGGCTAGCTGGTAATGGCTCACTGTTGGGTGATAGGTGATGGCTCATCAATGCACCACCAACTACCACCCATCAGCCAATTTCAAATGAGGAAACTCACATTTTAATATTGTCGGGGGAGTCCCGATTAATTAAAACTTTATATTTTATGACAGATCCAATAGCAGATTTTCTGACGAGGTTGAGAAATGCAATCATGGCTCATCACCGTGTTGTTGAAGTACCAGCTTCAAACTTGAAGAAGGAAATCACCAAAATCCTCTTCGAGAAGGGTTACATCCTGAACTACAAGTTCATTGAGGATGGACCGCAGGGAACTATCAAGGTTGCCTTGAAGTATGACCCTGCAACCAAGGAGAACGCCATCAAGTTCTTGAAACGTGTCTCTACGCCAGGTCTCCGTAAGTACACTGGCTACAAGGACATGCCGCGAGTAATTAACGGACTGGGTATAGCTATCTTATCTACGTCCAAAGGTGTAATGACAGACAAAGAGGCCACACAGCTGAAGATTGGTGGTGAGGTTCTTTGCTACGTATATTAATTGGAGGATTGCATTATGTCAAGAATAGGAAAATTGCCAATTAGTATCCCTGCAGGTGTAACCATTGCTCAGGACAAAGAGGGCGTTGTAACCGTTAAGGGTCCGAAGGGAGAACTTTCACAGAAGGTCGACAAGTCCATCATAGTGAAAATTGAGGACGGCCACGTGACTTTCGAGATTGATGAGAACAGCCCTGTCAACGTAAAACAGAAGCAGGCATTCCATGGACTGTATCGTGCACTTGTCAACAACATGGTTGTTGGCGTGAGCGAGGGCTATAAGAAGGAGTTGGAACTTGTAGGTGTAGGCTATCGTGTAAGCAATCAGGGCAACCTCATCGAGTTTGCACTGGGTTACACTCACCCCATCTTCATCCAGCTTCCCAAGGAAGTGAAAGTGGAGACCAAGTCAGAGCGTAACCAGAACCCTCAGATTATCCTCGAGTCGGCCGACAAGCAGTTGCTTGGTCTCATCTGCGCTAAAATTCGTTCTTTCCGCAAACCTGAGCCTTATAAAGGAAAGGGTATCCTGTTTAAGGGTGAAGTTATTCGCCGTAAGTCCGGTAAGTCGGCATCTGCGAAGTAATTCTAAATTAATAAATTAAAAGATTAAAGAATTATGACGACTAAGAAAGAAGAAAGACGAATCAAAATTAAATATAGAATTCGTAAGAGCGTGTTCGGTACAGCCGAGCGTCCACGTCTGAGCGTTTTCCGTAGCAACAAGCAGATTTATGCTCAGGTGATTAATGATATTGAAGGTAAAACTCTTGCAGCTGCATCATCACTGGGTCTCGAGGCTATGCCAAAGATTCAGCAGGCAGAGAAGGTCGGTGAGCTGATTGCCGCCAAGGCTCAGGAGGCTGGTGTAAAAGCCGTAGTCTTCGACCGTAACGGTTATCTCTATCATGGCCGTGTGAAGTCACTGGCTGATGCTGCTCGTAAAGGTGGACTTAATTTCTAAACGATTATGGCAATGAACAGAGTTAAAGTAAATAGTGACATTGAACTGAAAGACAGACTGGTTGCCATCAACCGTGTTACTAAAGTAACCAAGGGCGGCCGCACCTTCACGTTTGCAGCTATTGTAGTTGTCGGCGACGGCAACGGTATCATTGGCTGGGGCCTGGGTAAGGCTGGCGAAGTTACCGCCGCTATCGCCAAGGGCGTAGAGGCAGCCAAGAAAAACCTGGTGAAGGTTCCTGTACTTAAGGGTACTATTCCTCATGAGATGGAAGCTCGCTTCGGCGGTGCACAGGTATTCCTGAAGCCGGCAGCTGCTGGTACTGGCTTGGTAGCTGGTGGTGCTATGCGTGCTGTTCTCGAGAGTGCAGGTGTGAAAGACGTGCTTGCAAAGTCAAAAGGTTCTTCGAACCCTCATAACTTGGTGAAGGCTACCATCGAGGCTCTCTCTCAGATGCGTGACGCCTACACTGTAGCTGGCACTCGTGGCATCAGTATGGACAAAGTATTCAGAGGTTAAGTTAAGGAGAAAAGACTATGGCAACTATTAAGATTAAGCAGATTAAGAGTAAGATCGGTTATCCCGTTGACCAGAAGCGTACACTCGAAGCCCTGGGTCTTCGCAAGATTTCACAGGTTGTCGAGAAAGAGGATTCTCCTGCTATCCGTGGTATGATACGCAAGGTTCATCATCTGGTGACCGTTATTGATTAAACAGTAATCACACATTAAAAACGAATTCTATTATGAAACTGAATAATTTGAAACCTGCAGAGGGCTCAACCCATTCACGTCGTAGAATCGGCCGCGGTCCCGGCTCTGGCCTGGGCGGTACTTCTACCCGTGGTCACAAGGGTGCAAAGGCTCGCTCTGGTTATAAGAGAAAGATTGGTTTTGAAGGTGGTCAGATGCCTCTACAGCGTCGTCTCCCGAAGGGTGGTTTCAAGAATATCAACCATAAGGAGTATTTTGCTGTCAACCTCTCTACTCTGCAGAAGCTTGCTGAGGAGAAGAACCTCGCTAAGATTGGAATCGCAGAACTCGTTGCTGCTGGCTTGACTAATGGCAAGGAGTTAGTGAAGATTCTTGGCAACGGTGAGCTGAAGGCAAAGGTGGATGTTGAAGCCAATGCATTCTCGAAGAAGGCCGAAGAGGCCATCAAAGCAGTAGGTGGTAACGCAACAATAATCTAAACTAAGATGAAGAAGTTAATAGAGACACTGAAGAACATTTGGAAGATTGAGGATCTGAGGACCCGCATAGGTATCACGATTTTGTTCGTGGCAATCTATCGTTTTGGATCATTTGTCGTACTTCCTGGTATCAATCCTGCTATGTTGGACAAGCTTCAGTCGCAGACTGGTAGCGGCCTGCTGGCATTGTTGGATATGTTCTCCGGTGGAGCATTTTCCAATGCATCAATCTTTGCACTGGGAATCATGCCTTACATCTCTGCTTCTATCGTTATGCAGCTTCTTGCTGTCGCTGTACCTTATTTCCAGAAGATGCAGCGTGAAGGTGAGAGCGGCCGCAAAAAGATTAGCATGTACACTCGGTACCTGACCGTGGCAATCCTCGTGTTTCAGGCACCGAGCTACCTGCTCAATCTGAAAGCTCAGGCAGGTGCAGCCCTTGCAACTGGCATTGACTGGTTCTGGTTCATGTTCCCTGCCACGGTCATTCTGGCCGCAGGAAGTATGTTCATCCTCTGGTTGGGTGAGCGCATTACAGATAAAGGTATCGGAAATGGTATTTCGATGATCATTATGATTGGTATCATCGCTCGCTTGCCTCAGGCTTTCTTCCAGGAGGTCAGCTCGCGTTTCACTGCCATCACCGGTGGTGGTTTGGTGATGTTCCTCGTCGAGATTATCATTCTCTATGCAGTTGTTTGTGCATCTATAGTTTTGGTACAGGGCGTTCGCAAAATTCCCGTACAGTATGCAAAGCGTGTGGTAGGAAACAAGCAGGTAGGTGGTGCTCGTCAGTATATCCCCTTGAAGCTGTTTGCTGCTAATGTGATGCCTATCATCTTTGCTCAAGCAATCATGTTCATCCCCTTGACACTGGCTCAATGGTCAAATCCTGAGAATGCCAGTTGGTTGCTGCGCACGATGCTTGATCATCACAGCTGGCTTTACAACCTCATCTTTGCTGCTTTGATTATCGCATTCACGTACTTCTATACAGCAATCACTCTGAATCCGACACAGATGGCAGAGGATATGAAGCGTAACAACGGATTTATTCCTGGCGTGAAGCCTGGCAAGGATACTGCTGACTACATCGACACGGTGATGTCACGCATTACTTTCCCTGGCTCATTGTTCATTGCCTTCATCGCTATCATGCCGGCATTCGCCAGCTTGCTGAATGTACAGGATGCCTTCTCGCAGTTCTTCGGCGGCACATCATTGCTGATTCTTGTCGGTGTAGTACTTGACACCCTTCAGCAGATTGAAAGCCACTTGCTCATGCGCCACTACGATGGTTTGCTCGATTCTGGCCGTATCCATGGCCGTGGTGGAGTAGCTGCTTATTAAAGGTTCATGAAGATATTTCTGAAGACTGAAGATGAAATTGAGCTAATGCGCCAAGCAAACCAACTCGTTGGTAAAACGCTTGGCGAATTAGCTAAACATATCAAGCCTGGTGTAACGACTCTCCAGCTGGATAAGATTGCCGACGAGTTCATCCGTGACCACGGTGCCGTCCCAACCTTCAAGGGCTTCCCTAATCCTTATGGAGGGCCTTTTCCCGCAAGTATCTGTACATCTGTAAATGATGTAGTAGTACATGGGGTGCCTGACAGCAAGACAGTACTACAAGAAGGTGATATCATCTCCATTGATTGCGGCACACTGCTTAACGGCTTTAACGGAGATTCCTGCTATACATTCTGTGTAGGCGAGGTTTCTGAAGAAGTCAAAAAGTTGCTTCGCACAACAAAAGAATCACTCTACAAAGGTATTGAGAACGCTGTTGAAGGAAAGCATTTAGGCGATATAAGTAGCGCGGTGCAAGACTATTGCGAGCACGAAGGTTATGGCATTGTGCGAGAATTAACAGGGCATGGTATAGGTCGTGAGATGCACGAAGATCCTCAAGTGCCCAACTATGGACGTCGTGGAAATGGAGTCATGCTGAAAGCTGGCATGTGTATAGCCATCGAACCAATGATTACCATGGGGAAGCGGGATGTCTATCTGAAGCCAGATCGTTGGAGTGTATGCACAAGGGATGGCAAGCCTGCGGCTCACTTTGAGCATACCATCGCGATACGTCGAGGCGCAGCCGAGATTTTGTCCTCATTCGAAGAAGTAGAAATATTAGAAGGAAATCTTTACTAAAGTATGGCAAAACAATCCGCAATAGAGCAGGACGGAACAATCATCGAGAGCCTCTCGAATGCCATGTTCCGAGTAGAACTTGAGAATGGAGTCCAGATTATAGCGCATATATCTGGTAAGATGCGTTTGCACTACATCCGCATTCTGCCAGGTGATAAGGTGAAGGTCGAAATGAGCCCATACGACCTCACAAAAGGAAGAATTGTATTCAGATACAAATAAAACTTAAAGATATGAAGACAAGAGCATCATTGAAGAAGCGTACCCCCGATTGCAAGATCGTACGTCGTAAGGGCCGCCTGTTCGTTATCAACAAGAAGAACCCTAAGTACAAGATGCGTCAGGGTTAAATTGTTAAATAAGCATAACAGAGGTGGGAAATATCAATTTATTTCCTTACCTTTGCATGCTTATTTAGCAGATTTCGAAATTTAACATTTATTTTTTACACATTTATTTAACAAATGGCAATAAGAATTGTTGGAGTAGATTTGCCCCAAAACAAGCGTGGCGAAATCGCATTGACCTATATTTATGGTATAGGTCGAAGTAGTTCAGCAAAGATATTGGACAAGGCCGGCGTGAGCCGCGACCTGAAAGTCAGCGAATGGAGCGACGATCAGGCAGCCAAAATCCGTGAAATCATCGGTGCTGAATTCAAAGTAGAAGGTGATCTCCGCAGTGAGATCCAGTTGAATATCAAGCGACTGATGGATATTGGTTGCTATCGTGGAGTCCGTCATCGTAACGGTCTGCCTGTTCGTGGTCAGAGCACCAAGAACAACGCTCGTACCCGTAAAGGTAAGAAAAAGACTGTTGCCAACAAGAAGAAGGCTACCAAGTAATTCTAAGATTTAAAAATTAAGATTAAAAAATTAGGAATTATGGCAAAGAAAACAGTCGTTTCAAAGAAAAGGAATGTGAAGGTATCCGCTATTGGACAGCTCCATGTTCACAGTTCTTTCAATAATATTATCGTTTCGCTGGCTAACGACGAGGGACAGATTATCTCTTGGTCTTCAGCTGGTAAGATGGGTTTCCGCGGTTCTAAGAAGAACACACCGTATGCTGCTCAGATGGCTGCAGAGGATTGCGCTAAGGTTGCATACGATCTGGGTTTGCGTAAAGTGAAGGCATACGTTAAGGGACCTGGTAACGGACGTGAGTCTGCTATCCGTGCCTGCCATGGTGCTGGTATCGAAGTTATCGAAATTGTTGATGTCACTCCGCTGCCACACAACGGTTGCCGTCCTCCGAAGCGTCGTCGTGTTTAATTAAGAATTCATTCATTATATAATATTATTAAAAAGGTTGGAAATTGTAAGGTTGATAAGGGAAGAGGACTTTTCATTTTCAGTTTTATGATTTTCAATTAAATCAGAAATTATGGCAAAGTATATTGGACCGAAATCTAAAATTGCCCGCCGTTTTGGCGAAGCCATCTACGGACCGGACAAAGTTTTGTCCAGGAGAAACTTCCCTCCTGGACAGCATGGCAATAACCGCCGCCGCAAGCAGTCGGAGTATGCTGTCATGCTGGCAGAGAAGCAGAAAGCCAAGTACACATATGGAGTGCTTGAGCGCCAGTTCCGCATCTTGTTCGAGAAAGCCGCCAAGGCCGATGGTATCACCGGTGAGGTATTGCTCCAGAATCTTGAGAGCCGACTCGACAATGTGGTGTTCCGCCTGGGACTTGCTCCTACTCGTGCAGCTGCACGTCAGCTTGTTGGTCACCGTCATATTGTGGTCGACGGCAAGGTAGTTAACATTCCTTCGTATGCTGTTAAACCCGGCCAGATTGTTGGCGTTCGCGAGAAGTCTAAGTCGCTTGAGGTTATCGAGGCAGCACTGGCAGGTTTCAACCACAGCAAGTACCCCTGGATTGAATGGGACGAGCAGCAGAAGGCAGGCAAATTCCTGCATCGCCCTGAGCGCGCCGACATTCCCGAGAACATTAAGGAGCAGTTAATCGTTGAGTTGTACTCTAAGAACTAAAAATCATTAAATTAATGGCGATATTAGCATTTCAAAAACCCGATAAAGTGGTAATG
>Ga0326513_10001279_pt1 | contig 20219 bp, 21 predicted proteins | sample 2_2465_0518_D_FD_203654 | JGI IMG/M metagenome (GOLD analysis project Ga0326513, IMG submission 203654) | Bovine rumen microbial communities from UC Davis, California, United States - 2_2465_0518 | ecosystem: Host-associated > Mammals > Digestive system > Stomach > Rumen | place: USA... | reverse complement strand
TATTAGTTCCGTCTGAAGTATCTGCTTCGGCGAGATCGAGCGACAAGCCATTGAATTTATTTGTAATATAATACGAAACACCGCTTAATAAATCCGTATCGCCGATTTTTATTATATTATTATTTTCAGCATTCTGATCAGCCTGATAAACGAGCTTGCCTGTTCCGGAGCGATTCACTAAATCTTTAGAAATATCATATGCTTCTTTCTTACTGCCCCAGATGCAGATATTAATTCCGGTTGCTGTGAAAGTCATTTTCCTGACAGGCGTTTCAGATTCATCATTCTGAACAATAAATGCCCCCTTGTAAGTGACTCCGCCCCATGTAAAGCTCATATACGGCGTACCGTCTGTCATAGTCCAAGTGGCATCAATATCGCCTGTGACAGTACCGTCAGCATTGAGAGTGATATTAATCGGCTTTTCGACATCAGCAGATTTTTCATTGACAAATTTCTGATTCGGATTATGCCATATCAATTCATAATCGCCTGTGATCGCTTCCAAAGCATGACCTTTTTTAGAGAGTTCTTCTCCGGAGTATTCATAAGCAGTGGCAGTAATCCAGCCGTCTTCGTTCATGATCAGCTGATGTGTACGGACTTCATGGAATCCATACTGATCATCGAATTTATTATGATAAATCACAAATAATTTTCCGTCATCGTCTAATAACGCAGAATTATGCCCCTGCGCCGTATTCGGTCTGGAATTGCATGACCACTGATAATTACTCATCAAACGTTCGCCGATATTTCCGGCAGTATTGGCATCGCCTGTGACTGTATCATAGAAAGCACTGTTACCGTTCTGATCAAGATAAGGCCCTTCCGGATTCTTACTCCGGAATACTCGCATATTATATCCGCCTTTATTATTAAAATATCCGTAGGACAGGAATAAATAATAATATCCGTCATTGCTTCCGGCCGGATTCATATACTCGATATAAGGCCCTTCGCCGGATGCCCAGTGACCGCCGGCGATTTTCTTTCCGAGATAAGCATCTGATTTATTCGTACCGGAATCGACTGTTTCATATTTTACTGTATAATCTCTCAGACCTGTATTTTCATCCAAATCCAGCATAAAAATTCCGCCGAACCATGAGCCGTAGACCATTTTTAAATTTCCTGCTTCATCATAGAACGTACAAGGGTCGATCGCATTTGTACCGTATTCAGCATTCCATCTTCCTGCCGATGTCAGATAACGGCTTAAATCCGGATTGCTTCCGAGAACTTTCTCGACATCTGTATTTTTATAGCTGTTCGCCTCATTAGCAGGTTTCGTCTCGAATCCGGAATATACGATAGTATCTACATAAGTATAAGGCCCGTCAATTTGATCAGCCGTACACAGTACAATTGAAGAATGCCAATCATCGCCGTTGACACTCAGATACATGCACCATTTCTGCATATTTTCATTCCAGACAATATCCGGTGCCCAGAGATTACCGGATAAATCATAATTCGCCGAAGTATTCGACCATGTATTCGGCTTTGCAAGATCAGTATAAATATCTTTGAAATAAGTTGTATTTTTCGTTCCCTGATCAGAATTCGCTGTCATAGTCCAGTTCATCAGATCTGTAGACCGAGCACCTGCTAAATGCGAGCCGATAATATAATAGCTTCCGTCCTCTAACTTGATCACTGACGGATCATGCACTCCGACACGGGCATATTCAGCATCAGCCGGAATTGTCAATGCAGAACAGCATAACAGACTCACTGCTGTCAGAGCACATGTCATTTTTTTCCATACATTCTGTTTTTGATATTTCATCATCAAAAGCCCCCTGAATCAGATATTATATTCATGATAACATAAATTCACAAAAAAATCAATATTTATTTAAAAATATGTCTTAATTTTCTATGAATATTTTTATATATTTAATCCAAAAAGACTCCGTCTGCAATCACAGACGGAGTAATTCCCTTAACAGCAGAATTTCTGACGAACTTCCTGCATTTTGCTCTGTTCTGCACAATCCGGCTGATACCAGCCTTTTGCAGACATTTCAGAATAAATTCTCTCCTGCATATGCAGAGAATCATTCAGTGCAGACTTGAAAGAATCCTGTACATCTCCGGAACTTGCTTCGATTGTTCCATGCAGATACATATCACAGCCGCTTTTTTCAAGAATCAGAAGATTCTCCATTAAATTCTGATCACGATTCATGATTTTTTCCTCCCGTCTTAATTCAGCAAGCCATAAAGACTTGAGAAAATCTGTTCATGCTGATGTGCCAGCTGATCGACACAGCTTCTTAAAGATTCGTCCTGAAGCTGAGAAATTGTCTCCATACACTTTGTCCGGAAAAACTGTTCATGACCGAGAGCATCTTCTACATATAATAATTCTTTTGATGTCATTATGATCACCTCCGTACTCATACTATTTCCGGAAATCAAAATTTTATACATGAAAAAAATTAAAAAAATCCCCGTCCGGAAAGACGGGGATCAGATTCAGGATTCCATTAATCCAGCGTCCTGAAGTGCAGTAATCACACTATTCATACAGTGTACGACTTCTTGCAGAGTAGCCGTATCAGGAACTGCTGCAACTGCCGCAGCAGGCGGCATAGGCGGCCCTGTCATTCCTCTCGGTCCGGTAGGGCCTGTTGCTCCGGTTGCTCCAGTCGCTCCAGTTGCTCCAGTTGCTCCGGTCGGGCCTGTAGAACCAGTTGCTCCAGTCGAACCTGTTGAGCCTGTCGCTCCGGTCTCGCCTGTTGAGCCTGTCGCTCCGGTCTCACCTGTTGGACCTGTCGCTCCGGTCTCACCTGTTGGACCTGTCGCTCCAGTCGGACCTGTTGGACCTGTCGCTCCGGTCTCGCCTGTTGGACCTGTTGCTCCGGTTGGACCTGTTGCGCCTGTCGCTCCGGTCGGACCTGTTGGGCCTGTTGCTCCGGTTGGACCTGTTGGACCTGTGGCTCCAGTCGAACCTGTTGAGCCTGTTACTCCAGTCGGACCTGTTGGGCCTGTCGCTCCGGTCTCGCCTGTTGGGCCTGTTGCTCCGGTTGGACCTGTTTTTCCGGTTCTTCCTGTCGGACCAGTTCTGCCCATTCTGCCTGTAGGGCCTGTTGCTCCGGTCGGACCTGTCGGACCCGTCACCCATACACACGGAATACATGACGGCGGTTTCGGACTCGGATCGTATTCAGGATTTCCGCATCCGGAACATGGATACATAGCCATTATCTGTCACGCTCCTTTCTGAGGATTTCACGGAAATAATTTTGATTATATAAAAATCCTGCATTTTTCGGCTTGATACGTCCTGCCTTGTTATTATATGATCTTGCTTCTGAAATGTTCCCCATTCTGTCATAGCAGACGCATAACTGCATATAAGGGATATAATCATGACAATCGGGAACGGAAAAGCCTCCGTGTTCATCAGGGAACGGAGCGTTCAGAGCGGATTGATACCAGAAAACAGCTGTCTGATAATTTTTCTGATTCATGAAGATTTTGCCGATGTCACAGCAGATTTCCGCACGGGGAAGATCATAGAGAAAGCTATGAAATAAAATATCCAGAGCGGATTTCTCATCATGCAGAGCGAGATAACAGGCAGAGAGTTTCTGACAGGCATCAATCAGATTTTCTTTCCAAGCATCGGAATGATGCAGGAAATCGAGATAGACTGCAATTGCTTTATGATAATTTTTATGATAATATAATTCGTTAGCATAATAAAATAATTCTCTTGCGGACAGAGTCTGATTTTCAGAAAGCAGTTTTTCAAAAATCCGGAGATTTCTGTCAGGATCGTTGATATATAATTTTCTGTGTTCTATGGCGATTTCAGAATAGAGAATTTCTCCGGAGGGAGTAATTGCTTCATGTACAGCTCCCTGCCACTGAAAATTTCGGGAGCGTTTGAGAATGCGTTCCCGATAGTAAGTATAGACGGGATTCTGATCGGCATCGAAAGCGACATGATAAGGCATCATGACGACATCAGCAGAGAGATTCTGTTTAAGTTCCTGTAATTTTTTCTGATTTTCGGGTGTAATCATATCATCAGCATCGAGCCACATCTGATATTCACAGGAGGCTTTTGAAAAAGCAAAATTTCTTGCCTCTGCAAAGTGATCATTCCAGAGATAATCATAAATTTTATCTGTATACTGAGTGGCGATCTGTTTTGTAGCATCCTGAGAGCCGGTATCAATAATAATAATTTCATCCATGATATTTTTAATACAGTCAAGGCATCTTGCAAGCACAGGGGCTTCATCACGGACGATCATACACAGGCTGATTTTGGCCATAAAGAAATTCACTCCGTTTCTGATATAATAGCTAGTTTATGCAGATTCGGGAAAAGTGTGCGGGATTTTTCAGAAATGCTTGACAATCTGTTAAAAATCAGGTATCATAATATCAAAGGTGATTGTTATGAATATATTACAGACGATATTATTATTAATTATTATCGCGGCATTGCTGATAATATTAATTTTTGATACTAATATCCATAAAGCCGAAGAAGAACGCTCCCGTAAAGAAATCAGCAAACTGAAAACAGAAATCCGGAATCTCAAAAATGATTTTGAAAAAACTCCGGAACGGAATCTTGAGGCATTACAGAAAGAATTAGCTGAATTTTCAAAAAAATTCGATCTTGAAATGCAGAAAGCAGATCAGAAACTGGAAAGTTTTGATCAGCATCTTGCGAAATTAAAACAGCAGTCAGAAAAAAAAGTCCATACACTTGATACAGATCTGACAGCTGTCATGAACCGGATTGATTTATATCGCAATGAAAAAGAAGATTTCAAAGCGATTATCATCCAGTGCGAGTCTCTGAAAACAGAACTTGCCTCTCTGGTACAGACATCTCAGAATGAAATACTGGACTGTTATTATGATATTCAGGAAAAACTTGAAAAATTATCGCAGATTCCCGAAGAACCGGAAAAAAAACAACAGCAGAAAATTCATATTTCTCAAAAAAAAGCCGCTGTCAGAAATGCTTCTGCACAGGAAATCTCCGGTCTGATGCAAAGAATTGATTATTTATCCAGTCAGTTTTCCAATAAAGAAGCCGGACGGAGATTTGAAAAAATCATGTGCATTATTCTGAAAGCAAATCGTTTTTCTTCTATTAAAACAACAAAAGACTCCAATGATGACGGCATTGATATTTTTGCAAAAAAAAATCAGATCTCCTATGCGATTCAATGCAAATGCTATCTCAAAGATGTAGATAAAAAAGCGATACAGGAAGTAGCTTCCGGCAATTTCAAATATCATCAGGACAAAGCCGTTGCCGTGACAAACAGGCATTTCAATTCCTATGCGCGTCAGTTTGCAGGAGAAGTCTGTGTCGAATTATGGGAGCGTGAAAAAATTCTCCTCATGATGGAAAAATTAACCAGTGAAGAAATTGCACAGTGCATTCATATCTGTCAGACCAGACCTGTCAAGATTCCCGCCGCAAAAGCTAAAAAATAAAAGGCTCGCTCAGAGCCTTTTATTTTTTATAAATCCCAGTTTTTCGGCTGATAGCCGATATGTTTATGCTTATAGTCCATCAGGACAACCTGAGATTCATATTTCTTCTTTTCAATTGCAAGCTGAATATAATCATCAATTTTCTGATCTGTGATAAAACCGCATTGCAGAAATTTTTCAAGATTTCCGGAATCGTTATGCTTTACAAAATCCCTGATAATAATATCTGTATTCTCCGGTATTTCCGGCTGACACATCGCATTGACGATATTATCAGAAAACGAATACGAAGTAAACGGAATGCTGAACATCTGATTTTTAATATAAAAATGCAGAATCGTATTTACCGGAAATGTATCATACTGAATTTCTTTCATAGATTCCGGAATGATCGCAAAATGAAGCTGATCGCACTGAGAAAAATTTTTTCCGTTCAGATGGGAAATTCCCTCCGGAATCGTGACCGAAGTCAGAGACTCACAGCCATAAAATGCCTGTATTCCAAGATATTCCATCTTTTCCGGCATTTTGACTTTTTTCAGACTTTTACAGCCATAAAAAGCCTTGTCTCCGAGGCGTTCCAGTTTTTTTGGCAGAACCGCTCTCCGGAGATTTCTGCAATTCATAAAACATGAATCATGCACAGAAGTAATTTTCTCAGGTATAATTACTTCTCCGAGCGATTCGCAGTTATAAAAAGCCTCAATACTGATTCGCTCCAGACTCTGGGGCAAATTGACATAAAGCAGATTTTTACAGTCTCTGAACGCATTTGCTCCGATATTTTCAACTCCCTCCGGAAGTCTGACGGCATAGAGATTCTCACAGCCTGCAAAGGCATATTTCTGAACCATACGCACATGTTCCGGAATGGTAATTTCTGTTTCCTCCGGCTGAGGAAAATATTTTTTTAAAATTCCATGTTCTGTATCAATAATCAGCATGGCAGATTCTCCTTTCAGTTAATACTCCTGTTCATCCATAATCCATCGCCACGGCTTATTTTTCCAGATTTCTCCGGCATAATCAATGCCGACTCTCTTTTCTGTATGCCATGTACAGAACTGACCGTCATTTTCAATCCAGATTTCAGAATTTTTCAAAATACTCTGTCCGTTGAAAGTCTTGTCAATCTGCAAAGCCTTTGTGAGTCGGGCAGGGCCTTTATGAAACTCTCCGGCACGGAGCAGAACGCCCTGCGGATGCTCTTTCTCACCTGTAATAATATTCATCAGATAATTCACGCCGTAGCATAAATAAACATAGATAATTCCGGATTCTCTGTATAACATCTGAGAACGGGCAGTTCTGCCCTTGGAAGCATGACAGGCTTTATCTTCCTCGCCCCGATAGGCTTCTGTTTCTGTGATACGTTCTCTGAGTTCCGTACCATCCGGAAGACGATGGACTAAAATCTTGCCTATCAAATCCGGAGCGACTACCAGACAGTCACGGGCATAGAATTCAGCATCGGGCTGTTGAATTTTTATCATGAGATTACCCCCTGAAAATTAATTTTTCACATAATTCTTTATCAGGTCTGACATATAACGTCTGCTGATTCGTAAAAATCACCATACCGGCTTTTGCTCCGTTCGGCTTTTTGACGAATTTTACTTTTGTGAAATCCACAGGCACTTGTGCGGAATCTCTTGCTTTGCTGTGATAAGCTGCAAGCATAGCCGCCTGACGGACTGCTGTTTCAGAAATTTCTTTTCCCTCGGTGACGAGAATCACATGTGCTCCGGCGATATTCTGTGTATGTAACCAAATATCCTGTTTGGAAGCCTGTTTGAATGTCAGCTGATCATTCTGACGATTATTCCGGCCGACTAAAATTAAAAATCCGTCTTCGGACTGATATACCAGCGGAGGCATTTGTTTTACAGGCTTCTGTTTCTGTGTCCGGAGTCTGAGATAACCTTCCTGAGCGAGTTCCTCACGAATCAGAAGCAGATCATTTTCTGTTCCGGCACGGGTCAGCGTATCGAACACGCTTTCGAGATAGACAAGTTCCTGTTCGCCCTGCTGAATCTGTTCAGCGAGTTTCTGTTTTGCAGTCGAAGCCTTGCGATAGAGTGTATAATATTTCTGAGCATTCTGAGCCGGTGTGAGATTCACTTGTAAGGGAATCAGAATTTCCGGACAGGATTCTTCATAAAAATTGATTACTTTAGCGAAGTGATCGCCTTTCCGGAGCTGATACAAATTAGCTGATAATAAATCGCCGTATAATTTATTCTGAGACATCTTGTCAGTTTCAGCGAGTTCCTGTTTCTGATTGGCAATTTTTCTGGTAACGCGTTCGATTCTGGTCATCAGGAGCTTGAATAAATCATTAGCCCTCTGTTTCATACGGGCTTTGAGATCACGTTCGGAATAAAACTGATCCAATACGGAACTTGCTGATTTCATAGGCTTGACGAGCATCAGATTTCCGTACTGTTCCGGACGGAAAAAACAGAAATCTTTCAGATTCCCCTCCGGAGTCGTCAGGATATGAAACTGATATTCCCGATTTTTCAGCATATTGGCAGTTTTATGAATAATATATAATAATCTTTCCTGCTGATTCTGATCTAATTCATGACTTCTGACACCAGTCTTACAGGTATAATATGCCCATTCTCTTGTTAATAACGGCGATACCCCCTCGAACAGAGATAATAATGCTTTGGATAACTCACAATCCGGAGCGAGTAATAAAGCATTCAGAATCGTAGCATCATCAGTATCTAAGAAATTCAGTCTCTGATTTCTATGGGGCATCTCATACGGAAAGCCGGATAAGAGCACTCTTTCTCTTGTAATATCGGCATTTCTCTTGAGCGAATCAATAATTTTGCCATCCTGATTAATTAAAATACAATTGGAATATCTGCCCATGACTTCGCAGGCGAGTGTCAGCCGGACGGCATCGCCCAGCTCATTCATGCAATCGAAATCCAGAAATAAAATTCTTTCTAATCCGTCCTGCCGGACTCCGACAAACTTTCCTCCTCCGAGATGCTTTCTTAATAACATGCAGAACATCGGCGGAGAAGCAGGATTTTCAATTCCGGTTTCTGTCAGATGGATTCTCGCACTGTCACCGGAAATGCTGATCAGAATTCTGACAGCTCCCTGATAGCTTCTCAGATGCAAAATCAATTCGTCTTTGGACGGCTGATGAATTTTCTCGACTCTTGCATTGATATAAGTTTCTATTTCCTGTCTGACTGCATAGAGATAAGCACCATCAAACGCCATAATTTCACGCTTCTTTCTGATAGATTAAAATTTCAAAATCCGTCCGGACATGCAATGACTGTAATTTTTCCAGACGTTCCCGTTCGTGAGCACTTGTCCGGTAGGCATAAGGAGTCATCTGAAATAAATTCTGAATATCTTCCGGATCAGAAATAAAAATTTCTTTTTCTGAAATTATTTTTTCTCTGAAAGCAAATCCATCCAGAGCATAATCTCTGACCTGATTTTCATAAGGCTGATCATAGACAGCTGTTTTCAGCTCCCATAAATGCTTGGCTGACGGAATCACCATAATCAGATATGCTCCTGATTTCAGAACTCTGAGAAATTCCGAACCGCAATAAGGAGCGAATACGCTCACGAGCAGATCAATCTTCTGATCGCCGACAGGCAGATGAAAAACGCTTCCGACTGCATAACGGGTTTTCTTATCCGCACGGGCGGCAAGATCAGCGGCGGATTTAGAAATATCAATTCCCAGACAGGAAGATTCCTCCGGCAGAGAAGCAGAAATTTTTCTGGTATAATATCCTTCTCCGCATCCGGCATCGAGCAGAACTCCTCCGGAAGGCATATATTTCAGAACGGCTTCACAGAGCGATTTCTGTAAATGCTGATAATAATCATGATTTAGAAAATCCCGTCTTGCTCTGACCATTTCAGCGTTATCCCCTGGGAGTTTAGCATGTTTCTGCCTGACGGAAAGCAGATTGACATAACCGCTCCGAGCCTTATCGAAACTGTGATTTTTCGCACAGCGATATAATTTTTCCGATTCTGAGAGAATTCCTCCGCAGACCGGACAGAGAAAAATTTCATGCATAACGAACCGGATTCCCTTCTGCAAATTCAACAATTTTCAGTTCCGGAAAGGCATTCCGGAGAATCTGAGCGATATACGGAATCATAATGACTTCTGTATGATAATGCCCGCAGTCGAGCAGAGCGATATTCAATTCCTGTGCTTTATACCAGCGATCATGTTTAATATCGCCTGTCAGGAAGCAGTCACAGCGTCCGGCGAGTTCTTCGAGCATAGATGCTCCCGAACCGGAACAGATGGCTATTTTTTTGATTTTATTCTGATACTCTGCCGAATATCTGACGATTTCGCAGGCAAGAGCCTGTTTTGCGATTTGAGCGAATTCCGGCAGAGTAACGGGATTTTTCAGACTGATGATTCTGCCGAGGCCGTCTGCTTCGATAGATTCTGTATTATTTTCTGTTTCTAAAAATAATTTTAATTTATCTGTTATCAGATCATTGATACCCCCCTGAGCAATATCAAGCGGCGTATGACAGCAGATTGCTGCAATATTTTTCTGTATCAGCTGATATACCACCGTATCAGAACAGATATTCTTCAATGCCGAGAAAATCACAGGATGATGCGAAAAAATCAGATTACAGCCCGATTCCTGAGCTTTTTTCAGAGCATTGACGGAAATATCCAGCGAGATCAGAACACCGGTTACTTCCTGATTCTGATCACCGATCAGAAAACCGGAGTTATCCCATTTTTCCTGTGTTCCGAACGGTGCAGTCTGATCAATTATATTATAAATATCTTTTATAATCAATTTTTATCATACTCCTTTATTGCTGTCAGCATACTGTTTATGCTGTCATTCAGTTCAGACGGCGGATTTTTTCCTTCACGGAAATAACGTTCCATCCGTATGCGAATGAGATGGGCAGCCTGATTTTTCGCATAAGCAAGGCCATTCTCATCTGACAGATTCATTTTTCCGAAATACATATTTTTTCCGTCCGGAATGATAACATTTCCTGTAAAACGCACCTGCATGACGGCATATAAAAATTTCTTATCCGGAACACAGATTTCATTCTGAATCGCAAAACCATTTTCAAACAGCCATTTCCGGAGCAGTTCGGCCTTGGTCATCGGCTGGAAGATGAAATTTATTTTTTCAAGAGAAAACGGACAGTTTTCCAGAATATGTATGATTGTCTCACCGCCCATGCCGGCAATAATAATATCTGTAATGCCTTCCGGCGGAACGCTGAGTAATCCGTCAGACAGAATCATCCGGATTTTATCTGTCAGGCCTGCCTGAGAAATATTTTTCTCCGCGGCCTGCAAAGGACCCTGACGAATATCACAGGCAAGAGCCTTTTCAGCGATCTGCTTCTGCACCAGATACACCGGCAGAAGCGCATGATCAGTCCCCACATCACAGATAAAATTTCCCTGTACGAAGTCTGCACAGGCGAGCAGTCTCTGATTCAGCATAAATTCTTTACTCCTTGACAAAAAACAGGGCAGCGGAGGATTCCGCCGCCCATGCACTGTTTACTTGTTTTCAAAATACGCATTAAGCTGGGCAACCAGTTCAGCCGGATCAGTACCGTGAACAGCGCAGGCCTGTTCGATCGTCTCACCTCTGGAAGCCGGACAGCCGAGGCAGTGCATTCCCATTTCCAGAAAATAGGGAGCAACATCGAAATCCTCGTCCAGAATATCGCCGATAACTGTATCTTTTGTTACTGTCATAATAAATTTACCTCTTTCTGATTATTCGCCTTTCATTTTTGCGAAGCAGGCACTGCAATAAACAGGTCTGTCCTCACGGGGCTGGAAAGGAACTCGGGCTTCTCCGCCGCATCCAGCACAGACAGCAGTAAACATTTCTCTGGAAGTTCTGGGAGCACCTTTTCTTGCAGCACGGCAGTCTTTGCATCTCTGGGGTTCATGTTCAAAGCCTTTTTCAGCATAGAATTCCTGTTCACCGGCAGTAAAAACGAATTCTTTTCCGCAGTCTCTGCAAATTAAAGTCTTGTCTTCGTACATAATTAATTACCTCACTATTATATTATAAAATATTTTGTTTCGGACTAAAGCAATTACGCAATAAGCCCTTTCTATATCGCACTTGTATATTACAAGAAACGAGCATGATTATTTTTTCCCATCGGAATCCGGACTATGCACGGCGCGCATTTTCCGGCGGATTCTCTGCATGGCATTATCTACAGATTTGGTGCTGATTCCCAGCATTTCGGCAGTACGGGCATAAGAAGCACCGTTCAGAATGCATTGCAGAATCTCCCATTCTTTATCTGAAAGCAGAGCCATGACCTGCATACAGCAGTCAGCATAGCTTTCTTTTTCGATGAAAATGCTTTCCGGCGTATCGGGATCGACAAAGCCGCCTTTTTCCTCAAGACTGCGAATTAATTCTTCATCGGGCACAGCGATATTCTGCTGACAGCGCACAAGCGAGCGCATTTTATTAATAATACAAACCTGTGCGAATGAAGAGAATTTCGCTTTCTGTTCAGGCTGAAACTGTTTCATCACACGGAGCAGTGTAATCAGCCCTTCCTGAGTGAGATCTTCTGCATCGGCAGAAACAGCGGCATACCGTCCGGCATGAAACCGGACAAGCCGGAAATAACGGGAAAGCAGTTCTGTTTCGGCTTCGACAGAAGTTCTTGAGAGAACGGCCAGTTCCTCATCTGTCAGATTTGACAGAGCAAGATTATCGGGCATACTGAGAACGCCCCTGTGAGAAGAGATCACCGCCGTGAGCGTCATTGCAGACAACAAGCGGAAAATCTTCGATATATAACTTCTTGACAGATTCACAGCCCAGATCTTCAAAAGCGATTACTTGCAGATCTTTGATGCATCTTGCAGCAAGAGCACCTGCTCCGCCCACGGCACAGAGATAAACGGCCTGATTTCTGACCACAGCATCACGCACTGCCTGAGAGCGTTCTCCCTTGCCGATCATAGCGGCAAGCCCCAGATCGAGCAGTCTGGGTGCATAAGGATCCATTCTGCCGGAAGTAGTAGGGCCACACGCACCGACAGGCTTTCCAGCCGGTGCAGGTGTAGGCCCAGCGTAATAAACCACAGCATTTTCGATCGGAAAAGGTGTAGGGCTGCCGGAATCCAGCAAAGCGGCAATGCGCTTATGTGCGGCATCTCGGGCAGTATAGACAGTACCTGATAATAAAATTTTATCGCCGATATGCAATTGCATGGCATGTTTTTTCAGTGACTGTGCATTGAGTTTCAAAAGTTCCGGCATTGATTCACACCTCGGATATGTTATTAATTTCTGAGTTTATTTTTCTTTTTTCTTGCAGCATTATTTTCAGCGATAAGTTCATCCCAGTCGAAAGCATCGCCGCCTTTTTTCTTCTTGCCGCCCTGCTGCTGAGGAGGCGCACCGGCAGCTCTTGCACGGATTCCGGTATTGAAATTCATCATGCCGCCAGACTGAGAAAAGCTGTCAATATCAAGAATTTTTTCTTCTTCGGGCTGGAATGTATCGGATTCTGTCGGAGCTTCTTCCTGAAGCGTAAAGATATTTTCATTTGCCTGAGGTTCTTCGACAACAGCCTGTTCTGCTTCGGCAAGCAGCGCAGAAAGATCAGGAGCCATAGAAGCAACTGTTTTAGGAGCAGGAGCTTTCTGAACAGGCTTCGGAGGTTCGGGCTGTTTTGGGGGTTCCGGCTTGAATTCCGGTTCTGTCACATCCTGTTCGGCCTCGGCGAGCAATGCAGAGAGATCAGGAGCAAGAGAAGCAACGGAAACAGGTTCGGGCTTGCTTTCTGCCTTGGGAGCAGGTTTCTGTTCCGGAACGGGTTCGAGCTGAATTTCTTCGATTACCGGAGGTTCAGGCTTCCGGATTTCAGCAGGTTTTTTCTCCTGAACGGGAACAGGAATTTTTTCTTCATGCACAGGAGCTTCTTCTTTCTTGAATTCCGGCTTTTTCTCGGGCTTATTTTCAGGTTTTGCCTCTGTCTTGGGAGCGGGAACAACGTCCGGAAGTTCTGCTTCTGCGTTAATATCAGATTTTGCCTTTTCGATCAGCGAACTGGTTTCATCGAGTTTATCTGTCATGCCCTCAACGGCCTGCATCACAGTTTCCTGAATATTCTGGAGATTTTCTTCCAGACCGGCAATCTGAGTCATCAGCATTGCCTGAACCTGAGCGGCGAGTTTGAGGACTTTAGCTTCTTTTGCCTCGGCGTGCTGCATTCTTTCAGCGGATTCCTGTTCGGCCTGTTGACGGGCGGCTTCAAAGATCTTATCAGCTTCGGCATTAGCAGTAGCGGCGCGTTCTTCGGCTTCTGCGATCATAGCTTCAGCGGCTTCACTTGCTTCATTTTCGATTGCCTCAGCTTCTTTTTTGGCATTTTCGATTTGTTCATGTGCTTCTTTCTCGGCATTTTTAGCGAGGCTTGCCATCCAGCCGCCGAACATATCAGCAGTGACATTCTGAGCGGGCTGATTTTTCAGTTCATTCAGTTTAGCTTCGAGTTCTCTGACCTGATCTCTCAGGCTTCTTTCTGAAGCGCGGAGTTCGAGCAATTCGGCTTCCTGCTGAGTATTTCTGGATTTCAGAGAAGAAATTTCCTCACTTTTGGCTGCAATTTCATCATCTTTGGAATCAAGAGCCTGATTTAAATCTTCGAGTTCAATTTCAGCATCTTCGACTTTTGATTTCTGATCAGCAAGTTCAGATTCCTGTAATTCCAGCTTAGTACTGAGTTCATTTGCTTCCATGCTCATGGCACTGATTTCGCTTTTGAGTTCCATAATTTCCTGCTGGTATTCTCTGAGCTTATCTTCATCTGCACTGGAGGTAGTAATTTCTTCCAGCTGTTTTCTGACTTTTTCAATATCAGACTGACGGGCTTCTTTTTCGCCTTTAAGGGCCTCGGCAAGTTTAGCGGCCTTATCAGTAGCTTCGTTGAATTTTCTTTCAAATTCATCGGCTTTTTTTTCAGCGGCCTGCACTTTTTTTTCGGCCTCGCGTTCTGCATCAGCAGCATGGCGTTTTGCTTCTTCTTCGCCCCGTTTATAGTCCTGTACGAGCTGATTCTGCTCGGCACTCTGGGCTTCACGGAGTTCTTTGTTTTCGTCCTCCAGTTCATTATTTTTTTTCTGGAGTTCATCGATGTAAGTAAGAACGGATTCTTTTTCAAAGCCGCCGCCGATTCTGGTGGGTTTGAGTACACCGGTAGGAATAGACATAGTAATAACAACTCACTTTCTTTACACAGGGGATAAATTTTGCATTCCTGTATCACATTGCTATGTTTATTATAACATATTTTTCTTACAGTTGCAAGCGAATTTATGTAAAATTCCTGACCTGAAATTCGTGCAATTTGACTAAAATCAAGAAAAAAGCTCCGGCAGATTCCATAGCCGGAGCTAAGATGCATTATTTTATTTTATTGCAGATTACTGATTTTCTGATTCAGGAGATCAAGACAGTTCAGTACGGACTGTTTATCATAACCAGAGCCGAATTTTGTTTTTTTCAAGGCAGAATAGTCTAATTCCGTCTGAGGCAGACCGGCCTGAAGCTCGAGCTGATTCAGGACTGCAATTGTATTCTGAAGGCAGGCTTCGGCAGAATTTTTTTCAAAACCGCCGAACATCGCTGATTTGATCACCTGATTCGGGAACATGAGTTAATTGCCTCCCAGAATATCAAAAATTTCTTTCATATCCATATCATTGACAGAGGGTCTTCTCTGCTGACCGGATGGTCTGGGCATATAATTATTATCATCAGATTTTGCAGAACGTGCCGGAGCGGCAGGTTCGATGACATCTTCTTCATCATCATCCGGCTCTTCCGGTTCTTCGATCACAACAGGAGCGGCTTCTCTCTTGGGCTTTGCAGATCTGGAAGTTCTGGGGGCATATTTCTGAACGGGGATTACTTCTTCTTCGGGTTCTTCTTCTTTTTCCTCACCTGTAGAGAAATCAGCGGCGATCACAGTAACTGTCATTTCATCCTGCATATCTTCTTTGAAAGCTGCGCCGAAGATGAACTGCACATCCGGAGCGGCGGCCTCTGTGATCATTTTGGAAGCCGTATCGACATCAGAAGCGAGAGTATCTTCCGACATGGCAATATTAATCAGCAGTCTTCTTGCACCGGCGATGGAGGTTTCCAGCAGAGGGCTGCTGATGACAGCCTTGGCGGCTTCCATTGCCTTGTCCTTGCCGGAACCGTGGCCGATTGCCATATGTGCATAGCCTGCGCCTTTCATAGTAGTAGATACATCAGCAAAGTCCAGATTGATATATCCCTCTTCGACAATCAGATCAGAAATGCTCTTGACGCCGGTTTTGAGAATATCATCTGAGAGCGCAAAAGATTCTTTCATAGTCGGAGCTTTTTCGAGACCGGCAAGCAGTTTTTCATTCGGGATCACGATCAGAGAATCGACATATTTCTGTAATTCTGCAATACCTGCTTCGGCCTGACGCATTTTCTGTTCGCGCTCGAATGCAAAGGGCTTTGTCACAACAGCGACTGTGAGAATTCCCATCTGTTGAGCGGCTTTTGCCACGACAGGAGCTGCACCCGTACCGGTGCCGCCGCCCATACCGGCAGTGATAAACACCATATCTGCGCCCTTGAGAGCGGCTTCGATTTCCTCAATATTTTCCTCTGCACTGTGCTGACCGATTTCGGGCTTATTGCCTGCGCCTCTGCCCTTAGTGAGCTTTGCGCCGATCTGAATGCGTGTAGCGGCCTTGGAATTTTTCAGAGCCTTGGCATCTGTATTAATTGTCACATATTCAATATCGCTGACATCGGTAGCATCTACCATGCAGTTAAGAGCGTTACCGCCGCCGCCGCCGACACCAATCACTTTGATATTTACATCAGGTTCAAACGCTTCTTCATAGATGAAGTCTGTCATTTTATTTCCTCCTACCAGAATCAAAAATTCCGTAAAAATACTTAGATAATATTATTTTAGCACATCTGCTTCTGTTTTGCAATAGTTTTTTGACAAAATTTCAAAATTTCCTGAAACATACAACTTTGCCTGCTGTTTTTTGCGTGATTTTCACAAAAATATACAGTATTTTTTATTCAATTTTACTCCCATGTATCCGGCAGGGTCTGCATTTCGGGGGAAACATCTGCAAATTCCTCGGCGGGCTGTTCCGGAGAAATTTCCGGATTTTCCGGAACAGATTCCAGAGCAGCCGCTTCTGCTTCCTGCTGAGCGGCGAGGCGGCGTTCAGCGGCTTTTTCCGCATTTTCGACATCTGTTTTATTCCGGAACGAGCATTGATTCGAGCCGATCATAGTCAGATAGCCTTCTTTTTCTTCCGGCTGTTTGGCGATGACTTGTTCTGCGAAGCTGATTTTATAATTAATCTCGCTCCAGTTGCCCATATAGAATTCAATTCTATGATCAAAATTAACAATAATATTATTCATATCAGACATATCTACAGAAACGATCGGCACATCAAGAGAAGCATTCTGAATCACTTCCTGAAATGCAAGAAAAATTTTCTCATGCCGTTCTTCGGCGGCAGTCAGCCGCTTCCCTGGGGTAGTTTCTTCGGGCTGATAGCCTGTCACGGTAATCAGCATCTGATCCGGATCCATTGTATTTCTGAGAATTTTATTTTCCTGACTGACGATCAGTGTACCGTCATCATAACGGACATTATAGGCCGGAACGGCCTTTCTGACCTCGATCACGAGCGTACTGGGAAACTGTCTTTTAATATCCACAGATTCGGCATTGATGAGCAGTTCTTCCGCCTTGGCTTCCAGTTCTTTCAGATTCAGGCGCATCATGTTATCGCCCTCGAAGACACCGACCTGCTGAACGATTTCTTCAGCAGAATATTCTGCATCTCCTGTCACGCGGATTGTTTTGACGTTGAAAAACACTGTCATTGACAGCGTAATCACAATTGCAAACGTGATCACAACGACTAAAAATGCATAGAGCGGCCGGCTTCTGCGGCGGCGGCGGATTCTTCGTGAATTTCCGCCGTGTGACATATTTAATTTTTCAATATCTCTCAAAACTGCTCACTTCCTGTTAAGCTAAAATATCAGATTCTGACGACATCTGCCCCGACACTCCGGAGTATTTTTTCAGGGCTGTCATATCCCCTGTCGATATGGGAAATTTCTGTCAGAACCGTTTCCCCCTGTGCGCCGAGGCCGGCGACAAGCAGAGCCGCTCCGCCTCTCAGATCTGTAGCACTTACCGGAGCACCGTGCAATTGTCTGACTCCATGAATCACAGCGATTCTTCCGGCGGTCTGAATATCTGCACCCATTCTGACAAGGGCATCCACATGCCGGAATCTGTTTTCAAAAATCGTTTCTTCTATCACAGAAGTTCCGTCCGCTGTGCAGAGTGCGGCGGTCACGATCGCCTGTACATCAGTCGGAAACCCTGGGTATGGCATAGTTTTCAGACTTCTGACGGCATGAATCCGTTTTCCGGCAGAAAAGCAGATCTTATCTCCGGTATGACTGCATGAACAATGCATTTGTTCAAAGACATCAAGAATGCCCTCCAGACTGGAAGTATCTGCCTGTAATAATCTGACTGTTCCGCCGGTTACAGCGGCGGCAGCGAGCCATGTTGCTGTTACAATCCGGTCAGGCATAATCCGGTATGTACAGCCGTTTAATTTTTTCACGCCCTGAATCATGATCGTACTGCTTCCGTCTCCGGTGAGAACTGCACCGCATTTTCTGAGATATTCAGCAAGATCAGCAATTTCCGGTTCACGGGCGGCATTGGTAATCACAGTTTCACCTTTTGCGAGCACAGCGGCAAGCATGATATTTTCCGTAGCTCCGACAGACGGAAACTGCAAATGAATTTTCGCACCGTGCAGACCGTTCGGAGCAGTACAGGTCAGAATTCCGTTTTCCTCCTGAATTCTGACTCCCATTTTCTGAAATGCCTGCAAATGCAGATCAATCGGACGAGAACCCAGTTCACAGCCCCCCGGATAGCCTAATATACAAGTTCCGGTTCTGCCGAGCATCGCTCCCAAAAAAATCACAGAAGAACGCATTTCCTGCATCAGCGATTCCGGAATTTCAGAATTCCGGATCTGATCGGCTTTCACGCTGACGGTATGATTCTGCATACGGCAGGTACAGCCGGCACTGGTCAGAATCTGACAGGCGGCATAGACATCAGACAATTCCGGACAGTTTTCCAGAACGCTCTCACCATTGCAGAGCATCGAGGCCGACAGGATCGGCAGAGCACTGTTTTTCGCACCCTGTATGATAATATCCCCTTCGAGCTTTTTTCCGCCGTGTATGATAAATTTCTGCACAGATGACACTCCTTTCATAATTCTGCTTCTGCATAGTATGTAAAAAGCATCAGATCTGTGCGGCATTATTCAGAATCTTTTATTAATTTCTCTATCACATTCCAGATTCTGTCTTCTGTATCACGAATCGCAAGAGAAGCGGCATTCTGCGCCATACTCTGTAATTTTTCAGGATTTTTATACAGTTTCCGGACGGCAGAGATCATTTTCTTGTTTGTAACATCTTTCTGTTCCATGACGATTGCCGCTCCGGCCTTGCCGAGTACCATTGCATTATGATACTGATGATTTCCGGCGACAATCGGAGACGGAATCAGAATAGACGGCTTACCGAGCATTTCGAGTTCAGCAAGGGCATTCGCACCGGAACGGCAGACAACCAGATCAGCAGCGGCCATACAAGTATCCATATCGTTGATATATTCTGTAATACGGGTTCTTCTGTTTTTCATCGGCACATGATATTCTTTCATCTTTGCCGGAAAAGTATCTTTTCCCATACCGCCGTAACCGTGAATATGATTGATTTTTAATTTTTTAGATACATGCCATTTCAGGACTTCGGCCATCGTATCATTGATACAGCCTGCTCCGAGACTTCCGCCGAAAGATAAAATACAGAAACTGTCATCAAAGCCGAGTTCCGCACGAGCCTGAGATTTTGTTTTTCTGAGCAGTTCCGCACGGACGGGCAGTCCTGTGACGGTATATTCAATATTTTTATCAAAATATTCAAGAGCATCTTCCACTGTGAGCATGACATGATCGACTTCTTTAGCGAGCAGTTTATTTGTTACTCCCGGATAGGCATTCTGTTCATGAATCGCCGTGGGAATCCCCATCTTAGCGGCCATTCTGATCACAGGCCCTGCGACATAGCCGCCTGTTCCGATGGCAATATCCGGATCAAATTCCTGAATAATCTGTTTAGCTCTGCGGCCTGAGCCTGCTAAATAATACAGAGCTTTGATATTTCTGCCGATATTTTCAAGACTGATTTTTCTCTGAAATCCGGCGACTTTGATAAATTCTATTTCATAGCCGGCCTGAGGAATCAGCTTTGCTTCCATACCGTTCGGAGTTCCGGCGAATAAGAATTCTGCATCAGGGATATGTTCCTGAATAATTCCGGCAATGGCAAGAGCCGGATTGATATGGCCGCCTGTGCCGCCGCCTGCAAGTAATACTTTCATAAAAAATCCAAATCCTTTCAGAATAATTTATCTATAAATACAGATTTCTCTCTGAGAAATCGCCATACTGATATTTTTTATTCATGAATGCAATCTGCAATTCAAACTTTTCCTGCCGATTGGCTTCTATAATTAATTCATCTATATGATTTTTTATCAGTTCCGGAAACTGA
>Ga0326513_10001277_pt1 | contig 20250 bp, 15 predicted proteins | sample 2_2465_0518_D_FD_203654 | JGI IMG/M metagenome (GOLD analysis project Ga0326513, IMG submission 203654) | Bovine rumen microbial communities from UC Davis, California, United States - 2_2465_0518 | ecosystem: Host-associated > Mammals > Digestive system > Stomach > Rumen | place: USA... | reverse complement strand
GTGATCCGTGTCAGTGAGAATCAGGAGGATCCCTCGTTGCTCGATGTCACGCTACTTGCTTTGGGCGCCCATTACGATCTGAAGGTTTATTTTGCTGCTAATAATGAAGATGTGTTTGGAGGCGAACTGCATAGCTTGTTGGGTGTGCAGCAGGGAACGATGATCAATACGTCGAAGAAGGACGTCGATCCCATCACGGTTACTCGTCAGAAACCTGCTGGTTTTGACTTCCAGACGAATGCTTTTAAACTGGAAGTCAAACTTCATGCTGATGATGCACCCGTCAATGGTCTCACATCCTATGAAGTGACCTTGCCAACGAAGGGGCAGGATCCGCATGCGATAGCTATTCCAGAAAATTGGGCTTGGCCAACGGAGCGTACCTCAATCATTGCGGCCTATCCTAGATTCCGTGACTGGGCGCAGGATGTGACCAATACAGAGGCCCAAGACTGGTATATGTATCCGGCAGAAGGTAAGACCATCCATATAGAATAATCTAAAGAGAAGACATATGGCAAAGAAATATATGATGATGCTTATCGGCATAGCCGCAGCCATATTGGTGATCTTGGGTACTGTGCAGTATCTGATGGCACGCTATGGTGCAGAGAATGAGTTGCTGACAAAGGCGCAGCGTGACATGGAGAACAGCCAGCGTACTGCTGCTGTGAAAGCAGAGGTGGAGAGCGCCATACGTAATATCAGTGCGGAGGTGGAGGCGAACCTTCATGATACGACCAAGCTTTATCGCATCTCGTCTGCCCTCGTGAGAAACAACCCGCATATCGTGGGTGCTGGCGTTGCCTTTATTCCGGACTACCATAAAGGAAGGGCGAATAAAGGCTACTTCGCCCCCTATGCCTTCGATCTCAATCCCCGTAACAGTGTCAGCAAGGCATCCGTTGCCAAAGTTGAGATACGCACGGAGCTGCTCGATTTCGACTATACCGATCGTGAGTGGTTCACCAGCCCCATTACTGACGGAAAGAGCCTATGGACAGAGCCTTATCTGGACAAGGGGGGTACGCATATCATCCTGAGCACCTATGTAGAAGCTGTTCGTAACGCAAAAGGACAGATTGTAGGTGTGTTCTTTGCCGATGTCCCCATAGAGGATGTGTCGCTGATGTCTATGAGCATGTATGATGGCATCTCACGTAGTACGCTCATCTCGATAGCTCTTCAGGTCCTGGGTATGATGATACTCTGTTGCGTCATCTGGCGCGCAGCGCTCGCTTCAAAACACCGCAATGAGGAGAAGGGCGATGAGGATAAAGCGCGTTTGCTGTCTGAAATTGAAAAGCTGCGTAATGTGAATCGACGCCTTACAGAGCGTAATATGGATCTGGCGAATAAGCTGAAGCAACTCATGGAGACGACCGACAAACAGTGGTTTGGCTGAAGATGAAGCCCGTCTGTAGCTGTCTATCGTTTCCTGGCTATCACGTAGATGATGACAGGTGCGCCAATCAGCGGGGTGACGGCATTCAACGGGATGACGCCACTCTCGCCAGGCAGGTAGCAGATGAGATTGCATACCAGCGCTACTACCGAACCGCAGAGCAACGTGGCAGGTAGCAGCTGGCGATGGTTATCAGTGGATAGCAACAGACGGGCGATATGAGGCACTGCCAGTCCGATAAAGGCTACCGGACCACAGAAGGCGGTGGTGATGGCTGTGAGCAGACCTGTCACAATCAAGAGCCAGTTGCGAACCCGTAGGATGTTCACACCCAGATTCTCCGCATAACGATCGCCCAGCATCAGGGCGTTCAGTGGCTTGATCAGTAGCAGCGCGCCCGTGAGCCCTGCTAAGGTCACCAGTGCAAACACAGGCATATTGACCATCGACACGCCACTAAAAGATCCCATTCCCCACACCATATACGACTTGACCCCCTCGTCAGTGGCGAAGAAATTAAGCAACGAGATGGCTGAGTTGGAGATATAGCCTATCATGATACCGATGATGAGCAGCATCACGCTGTTACGCACCAGGGTGGAGAAGAAAAAGATGATGGCCATCACCGTCATCGCACCCACAAAGGCTGCCAGCAGGATAGCGGCAAAGCCCGTGATGCTAACAGAACCGACTGACAGGCCGCCGCCAAGAAACAGCATCACCAACGCCACGCCTAGTCCGGCACCGCTGTTCACGCCAAACACACTGGGACCTGCTAACGGGTTGCGGAAAGCGGTTTGCAGCATCAGACCGCTCACGGCTAAAGCCGCACCGCACAGTGTGGCTGTGATGGCTTGTGGTAGGCGCGATTCGAGGATGATGAACTGCCATGAGGCTTTGGCGCCCTCGTGGCCTAGGAGAATACTGATGACATCAGCGACAGGAATCCTGACCGACCCCAGCAACAGATTGAGACAGAATAGCAGCCCCACCGCAAATCCTAATCCCAGACAATAGGTTGTTCCTTTGTTCATTTGGAGGACAAAAATACCATATTTCTGCAAAACAGCCAAAATTTTTCACACAAAAATCAATAGTTTGTGTGAACTGCTTGGTGTATTTCATATTTTTTTGTATATTTGCAGCGATTAGAAAACATTGTATTAACCAGTAACAATCTTACATGCTGTATGTATCTGACAACACATATCCCCAATACCCGTATCGATGTGGCTGATGCTTTGCGTGGAGTGGCCGTAGCTGGCATCATTCTGTACCATGCGGTAGAGCATTTCAATATCTTTACCCAAGAGCCTATCGCACATACATTGCCTTGCGACCAGACGGTGGCTGATACGCTGGCTTGGATGCTCTCTGGTAAGATGTATGGCATCTTTGCCATGCTCTTCGGACTGAGTTTCTTCATCATGAACGACAACCAACAGCAGAAGGGGAAGTGCTTCTCTGGCCGGTTTGCCTGGCGCATGTGCCTGTTGTTCATGTTCGGACTCGTCAATGTGGCTTTCTATGATGGCGATATCCTGATGCTGTATGCGCTCTATGGCCTGTTGCTCATTCCCATCAGCTACCTGCCTTCTAAGGTGGTGTGGGGAATCATAGTCTTACTGGCCATCCAACCCGTAGAACTGTTTTGTGTGGTGACGGGTACCACCATCGACCATACGCGTCTGTGGGAGATCTATGGGCATATCGTGGATCTGCATCAGCATGGCACCTTTTGGGAGAACATGGTGGCAAACTTGCAGTATGGCTTTGAACTCAACCTGCGGTATAACGTGTTCAGTGGCCGACTCACCCAACTGCTCTGCCTTTTTATCCTTGGCATGCAGCTGGGGCGTCAGCGTATGTTCTATAATGAAGATCATCACAAAGAACACTGGCAGGTGGTGTTTGTGTTCTCTGCTTTCGCTTTGTCTGTTCTCTGCCTTGTGGATTATAGCGATGTCGCTTTGTGGCTCACACCTATCTATAATCTGATGGTACTGTTGATGATCGTCTCTGCCATTGTCGTCTCGTGGTATGCCAGCTACGATGTACGCCGCCTATTGCGCCATCTGTGTACCTTCGGGCGTATGAGTCTCACCAACTATCTGTTGCAGTCTGTCATAGGCAGTGCCATCTTTTGCGGGTATGGCTTGGCATGCTATCGCTTGCTGGGTGTGACCTATGCCGTGCTGGTTGGCCTGGGTATGGTCATCGTGCAGTACCTCTTCTGCCGGTTGTGGTTCTCGAACCATCAGCGTGGTCCGCTCGAAGGCCTGTGGCGTAAGCTCACGTGGCTGTAACCGATATGTACTTAGTGCGAGAGCTCAAAGTGGAAAGGCTTGTCAAAATGGCGACGTGAGTAGTAGGTAACAGAGCGATGTTTCAAGTCCATGACCATGGTCCAGGCTGTACCAAGGAATCCCTCACGCTGCGGCTGCGAAACCTGTTTAATGGCCTGGGTGAGCTGCTGCTCACTCATCACACCGCTAGTCTGGGCATATTGCTTGCAAAGACGGTCATAGCGGTCATCGCCCTTAACAAGGCCTGTGTTGTGCTTCTGCTCGCACAGGTAATGGTTGGCTACGGCAGGCGATTCTACAACCACCATCTTGTTGTCTACATACTCCACAACCACACTGCGTCCCGAAGCATCAGCCATTGCATAATGGTGGGCTGACCCTATGTCGGAATGCATGTCGATGCCGTTAAGCAGATCGAGTGCCTCACTCACGTTGGCTGCGTTCTTTAGCATATAGCTGATGGCTGCCGTGGTGGTGAGGTCAACCTTGCTAGAGTGCTGGTGGGTCTCTACGGTATCGCCAGCCATCAGGTCTGCGATAGCAAGTCCCTTCTCGTTGATGCCATCCAAGGCCACAAACAAACCACTCAGACACATATACTGGTTCTTGAAACCCTCTGGTTTGAAGTCCTTGCCAAACCCATAGAATTCTACATTAAACGTGGTTATCGTTTCGTAGCCGCGGGTGGGGATGGTGTGCAGGACAACAGCTGTGGCTGAAGGGAAGTCGAAATTGCGCCCCATCAGCACACCTCCTTCGGGTGTGCTGACAGTGAGCGCAGAGCATCCGAAGGGAGCCTTGGTCTCTTGTACCTCGGGTTTGTAGTGTCCCTTCGATAGAAATTCGATAGCATAGCCTGCCAACTGGTCAGCCCGTTCTAATCCGCCTTGCGCCATCAGTACGTCGAAGCCATCATCGCCTTTATACGTCATATAGTACAAGCCGTCATCAAGTTTCTCGCACGACATCGCGCCTTTGAGCAGCGGGCCAAACTCCATCCATACCAGTACGGCGGCAACAATCACCAGTCCCACCAGACTGAATAGCGTGATTTTTAATGCTTTCTTCATGGTCTGCTATTGATTACCAGATCTTAGCGCGCTTGTCCTTTGCTAAGAACATCTTATCGTTTTCTTTGATACCGAAAGCTTCATACCAGCTGTCAATCATAGGCAGCGCAGCCATCACACGCAGACGGTTGGGTGAGTGCACATCGCTGTTCACCAGCATGGCTGTGTACTCTGGCGTGGTGTTGCTGGCCCATACACGGGCATAAGCCAGATAGAAACGCTGAGCTGGTGTGAAACCGTCAACAGGCTTCAGGGGCTCCTGCTTCATGCGGTTCTCAAAGGCACGGTAGGCAATATTCAGACCACCGTTATCACCGATGTTCTCACCAAGTGTCTTCTGACCATTCACTTTCAGCCCTGGCACAGCCTCCTGCTCAGAGAACCAGTCTGCCAGCACCTTGGTGCGCTCGTTATACTTCGTCTTGTCGTCAGCAGTCCACCAGTTCTTCAGGTTGCCATCCTTGTCAAACTGACAGCCCTGGTCGTCAAAACCATGACTCATCTCATGACCAATCACCATACCGATGGCGCCATAGTTGGCAGCATAGTCGGCTTCAGGATCAAAGAAGGGGGGCTGCAGGATTGCTGCAGGGAAGTTGATGCTGTTGAACATGGGGTTGTAGAAGGCATTCACGGTCTGTGGGGTGCAACCCATCATGGTTTTATCAATGGTCTTGTGCCAGTACTTACGGATATTGGCTATACGCATCTCCTGACCAATGCGAATATAGTTCTCGATGAGATTCTCGTTCTCACGGATATCAATGAGTTTCTCCATGTCCTCCCACTTATCGGGATAGCCCACATTGATATAGATGCTGTGCAGTTTGTCGAGGGCTTTCTGCTTGGTCTCCTCGCTCATCCAGGTGTTCTCTTTCAGGCGATCCTCAAAGGCCTGCTGAAGGTCCTTAACCAAACGATATACACGCTGTTTGCTCGTCTCGGGGAAAAATTCCTTCACATAGAGCTTTCCAACGGTCTCGCCCAGACTGCCACTGATCTCTGATACGGCGCGCTTCCAACGGGGCTGCTGCTCCTGCACACCCGAGATCACCTTGCTGGCTTCGAAGGCGCGGTTGGTGAAATCGTCAGAGAGATAACCTGAGAAGGCTTTGATAACATGTAGCTCCATATAGGCTTTCAGGTCAGCAATGCTGGTGTTGGCCAGAATATCCTCTACCACATGTAATGGCTCCAGCTGACTTACGTTCACGGTGTCTATGTCTTTAGGATAGCCCATGGCATCGCGATAAGCCACCCAGTCAATGCCCTTGAAGTCCTTGAGCAGCTGCTCCCAACTCATGAAGTGGATTCTCAGCATCGGGTTACGGCTGGCCACCTGGTTCAGGGTCTTCACGCCAATCTTGTGTTCAATGGCCCACTCTGCCTGCATCATGCGCTCTGCATCTGCATCATTATAGCCCACCATCTTCAGATAGTCCTTGTTCAGACTCTTGATGGCTTCTACTGCTTTCTTCTGTGTCTCGTTAGGCTCAGCATAATACTCCTGTGGCAGCGAAGCACCTCCGTGACCTACACCCATCATAAAGTCGGACGACTTGAATGGGTTGAGGCTCAGGCTCATGCCAAATGGAGCGGTGTTGAACCCCTTGGCATCAAACTCATACATCAGCTTCAGCAGCGCCTCGCGTGTCTTCAGCGCACGTACCTGCTTCAAGTAGGGCAGGATGGGCTTATAGCCTTGTTTGTTACGACTCACACTGTCCATGTAGAGGCGATAGATAGCGCCAATCTTCTGTCCGTCACTACCTTGAGGCAGGTTTTTCTGATTGGCATACTTCATGATGAGTGCGTTGATGCGGTCATTGTTCAACTCATTCAAGTCGGTAAACGCACCATTTTCTGGGTGCTGTTTATCGAGTGGATGCGCCTTCAGCCAGCTGCCCACGGCATACTGCCAGAAATTATCACCAGGTTTCACACTCGTGTCCATGTTGGCTTTAAGGTTTTGCGCCGTACCCGTCATACTGATCAGGGCCATGGCAACGGCTAAAAATACTTTCTTCATTGTCTTATTGATTAAGTTATGATATTTTGACGTTGCAAAGATACAAAAAGTTGCGGAAAGAACAAATAATTTGTAATAAAATTACTTTTTATACCTATTTCTTGTTAATCTGCTTGACAGCCTGTTCCAAGGTGTATGATGCAAAACACTCGTTTTTAGGTATTGTACGTATCAGTTATTAGCCGTAACTTTGCACCCGATTAAAAATGATAGTTAAGGATGGCAACAACAAGATCTACGATTTCTACAGAAATGAAGGCACCGCTAAAAGTGGAACGGAAGCAGGCTTGTCGACTGAGTGCTGCAGAGTGCGAACAGGCCCGGGCTGCACTGAAGGTGCTGATGAACCATATCTACGAGCTGCAAAAGGGGGTGCGCCGCATGGTGCTCTTTACCTGTAATAAAAAGTATGGTGATCAGGCCGTACAGCGGTTGGAGAGTCAGGGTATTCCTTACATACTTCAGCCTGTTGGCAGGCAGAACGTGAACGTGTATTTCGGGCGTAGGGAGTGTATGGAGGCCATCAAACTCATCGTTACCCGACCGCTGAATCAGCTTTCTCCTGAGGAGGATTTTATCCTTGGTGCTATGCTGGGCTACGATATCTGTGCGCAGTGCGAGCGCTACTGTAAACGCAAATCGTGAATAAAGATGCAGGTAAAGAAGGATTATACACACAACCTGATTGTTACGGTGGCCAGACAAGTGTTCCTCAAAAAGGGATATGTAAAGGCCTCTATGCGGGATATTGCCAAGGGAGCAGGCATCGGTGTGAGTAATCTTTACAACTATTTCAAAGGAAAGGATGAATTGTTTCGTTATGTCGTCATGCCGCTTATAAACGAGATGGAGCGGATGATGCGTAATCATCACAGTGTGAAGGAGCAGGAGCAGTTCCTACACTATGTTATTGATGACGTTGGCGACTGCAATGAACTGATGGCGACACAGGTGCGTGAGTATATGAAGCTGATCCATAACTATCGCGATGAACTGAAACTGATACTTTATAAGGCGCAGGGCTCGTCGCTCGAAACCTTTATCGATGATTATACTGATGCGTGTACGCAACAGGTACTGGCGTTTATGAATGAACTGAAAGACCACTATCCTTCTCGGGTTGTTACCCACCCGTCGTTTACCTATCATGTGCATACCGTGTGGATGTTCAGTTTTATCTCAGAGGTGATCAAACACCAACTGAGCTCCAGCGAGACAAAGCACGCGATCGAGGACTATATCTGGTTTGAAATCATGGGTTGGAGTGCCCTCATGAACCATCACTGATCATGTAAGCGTTATAATAGATGATGAAACTTAAAATACTAAATATAAGAAACACCTATGTTGAGAGGATTCGCAAAGATGCGGATCCTCTTTTTTTTGGTGAACAAATTGGAGTATTGTTCGTTTTTGGTTAAAAATATAGTAGAAACATGAAAATTGAGAAGATTAATGAGCTGTTCGCATGTTTTGCCGAGTGGCTGTTGCGAGTGCGCTGGTGCACACTCGCGGTGTTTGCACTGATACTGGTGCTATCTGTGTTGGGAATGAAACGCATGGTTAAAGAGACATCGTTCGACGACTATTTCATTGAAGACGACCCCATGCTGGTGAAAACCGATGAGTTTAAGTCGCACTTTGGAAATGATTACTATGTGGGTGTGCTCACGCAATGCGACAACCATTTTACCAAAGCGCATCTGACCACTTTGCGACAATTGTCAAACGAGTTGTTGGACAGTCTGTCGTATGTCGACAAGGTGACATCGCTCACCGACATAGAGTTTATGGTGGGTAGTGATGAAGGCATGACCATCGAGCAGATCGTGCCCGAAGAGATCCCTGATGACAATACCCCAGCTATGGACAGCATCAGGGCCCGTGCCTATAGCAAGCCCCATGTGGCTCGCAAGCTTGTGTCTCAGCGGGGCGACCTGTCGTGGATCATGGTGAAACTACGTGCATTTCCACCCGACAGCGTGTGGAAACAGCAAGGAACAGTCTCGCCCGACATCATCACAGGACAGGAGGTGGAGCGTATCATCAAGAAAGCGGCGTATGCTTCGCTCCATCCCAAGGGAACGGGTATGCCTTACGTAACCAACTGTAAGACAGTCTATATAGGAAAGGAGATGGGACGGCTCATGATGATAGCCACCATCATCTGTATCGTGGTGATGCTTGGTATGACACGTTCGCTGAGAGGGGTGTTTGCACCTATCCTGTCGGTTGTTGGCGGACTGTTTATCACCTATGGTATAGCGGGCTGGACTCAGATGTATGTTGATTCTACCGTGCTCATGATTCCAACCATTCTGTCGTTTGCTGTTGCCATTGCTTACAATATTCATATATTCTCGTATTTCCGTGGACGCATGCGCATCCACGGTGAACGCAAGAAGGCTGTTGTCGAAACCTTGAGGGAGATTGGCTGGTCTGTTTTCTTCTGTGGCTTTACCACTCTGGTGTCGCTATTGTCATTCCTCGTTATCCCCATTCGTCCCATGCATTGTGTGGGGGTTATCAGTTCAATGAGTGTGTTGTTCGTATTGCTTACTTCGCTGATCATCTCACCTGTGCTGCTGTCGTTTGGAAAGAATAAACGCCCCCAGGAAGGATTTACGGAAGAAACAGACACCCGTTGGACGGGGATGATGGTCCGACTGAGCGACATGGTACTGCGTAATCCTAAGAAGATTGGCTATTCATTCCTTGTCATCTGTATCCTATTGTGTATAGGTCTGTGGAGGATTGAGGCAGCTTTCGACATAGAGCGTACCATGGGTGAGAAGGTGCCCTATGTGAAGGAGGTGATGGATGTGGGACGCTCTGAACTGGGGTCGCTCTACTCTTACGACCTTGTTGTAGAACTGCCACATGAGGATGAGGCCAAAGAACCGGAGAACCTGAAACGCTTGGACGAACTGCAGCAACGGGTGGCTGACTATAAGCTCACCAAGCGCACCACCTCGATACTCGATATCCTGAAGGACCTGAACCAAACCCTGAATGGTGGTGATACGGCCTACTATCGCACCCCTGATACAGAAGAGGAGGTGGCACAGATGATCCTGCTCTATGAGAATGCGGGGGGCACCGAGTCGGAATATTGGGTGGACTACGATTACCGGAGGTTACGACTGATGGTGGAGATCTCCGATTTTAACTCTGCACAGGTGGAACGTGAATTGGCAAAGATTCAACAAGATGCCGCACAATTGTTCCCTGGCGCGAAAATCACTACGGTAGGCAACATCCCACAGTATGTCACCATGATGCAGTATCTGGTACGTGGACAGATGTTGTCATTTGTTATCTCCATACTGATTATAGGTGTGATTCTCATGATCGCGTTCCAGAGCATCCGGGTAGGACTGATTGGACTCATACCCAACATGATGCCTGCTGTGTTTGTGGGTGGCTACATGGGATGGATGGGAGTGCCGCTCGACATGATGACAGCTACGCTGCTGCCAATGATGCTGGGTATGGCAGTGGATGATACCATTCATTTTATCAACCATTCTAAACTGGAGTTTGATCGGACCTCACAGTATCCGACGGCCATACGTCGCACGTTCCGTGTGGTGGGCGTGGCCATCGTCATCACCTCAGTCATCACCTCAGCGGTGTTTGCCAGTTTCTGTACCTCTGCCTGTACCATGTGTATTAATTTTGGACTTACGGCTATCATCGGTATCCTGTCTGCATTGGCTGCCGACCTCTTGGTAACGCCTGTCCTTGTAAGAAAATGTAAAGTGTTTGGAAAAGAAAAATAATTATGATGAAAAAGATTTTATTCGTTTTGGTTGCCAGCCTCGCTTGGGGCTGCGCAAACGCTCAGCAACTGTCAGGGCGTGCTATTATTGAGAAAGTGAAGAATCGTCCCGATGGTAACACACGTTATGGCGAGATGGAGCTGACATTGCGTAAGAAGAATGGTAGCACCCGTCAGCGTAAAGTGATATCATGGGCGATGGATGAGGGAAAGGACACAAAGAAGATGATGCTCTTCACTTATCCTGGTGATGTGAAAGGAACGGGGTTCCTGACCTGGGACTACGACCAGATAGGTAAGGAGGATGCCAAGTGGCTCTATCTGCCGGCCATAAAGAAGACGCGTCGCATCAGTGGCTCGTCATCGAAGACGGATTATTTTATGGGTACCGACTTTACCTATGATGACATGGGCCAGCGCCATGTCGATGAAGATCGACACAAACTGTTGCGTGAGGAAATGAAGAATGGGCATCAGTGCTGGGTGGTGGAGTCCGTTCCCGTGGATAAGCATGAGATCTATAGTCGGAAGGTGTCATGGATCCGTCAGGACTGTCTGATAGCCTGTGCTGTGGAATACTACGACAAGCTGGACAAACTGCATCGTGTGCTGGCAATCAACGAGGTGAAACAGATACAGGGGTTCTGGACCATTCTGAAGATGGAGATGCGTAACGTGCAGACGGCGCATAGTACCACTATCGTTGTGAAGAATCCTCAATATGATGTGAAGGTGGATAAGGCACTCTTTACGGTGACAAAACTTGAGAAAGGGTTATGAGATATCTTTTTCTCTCTCTGCTGATTGGGTGTGTCGTTCCTCGTCCTGCTTTTGCCCAGGACGAGGATTCGCTTCGTGTCAGCGTCAAAGGTTTTGTAGACACCTATCATGCCATGCGTACAGAAAGTCCCAACGACTGGATGTCTTCCCGAAGTCGGGTACGAGGTGAGGTGACCGTCCAGCGTGGTCATGCCGGTGCTTTTGTGTCTGCCAATCTGGTACATAATGCTGTACTCAAGGATCGTTCTGGCTTCCAACTGCGTGAGGCTTATGCTTACTATGCTGATGAGCACTGGGATATACGGGGCGGATGTCAGATCATCACTTGGGGGGTAGCTGACGCATTACGACTCACCGATATCATCTCACCGATGGATTATACCGAGTTTCTGGCACAGGATTATGATGATATCCGTATCCCTGTAGATGGCCTGCGTCTGCGCTACGCTAATGAGCAATGGTGTCTGGAAGCGGTCGCTATCCCTGTCAGCTCATTCTTCGAGCTGCCCACGGATAATCAGAACCCTTGGTCTGTAGGACAACTGCCAATTGAGGATGAGCCCAAAAAGCGTTTCTGTCACATGGAATATGGGGGGCGCCTGTCATTCTTCCTCAGTGGTATCGACTTCTCGCTGTCTGTGCTCCATACTTGGAACAAACAGCCCGTGCCATATCATGGTCAGGGGGTCTATCGCCGTATGACCATGTTGGGAGCCGACTGTTCGATACCTGTGGGACAGTTGGTATTACGGGGTGAGTTCGCGCAATACTTGGATGAGGTGCAACCCAGTATCGACCAACCTGTTCGTGCAGCCTCAAGCAACACCTTGTTGGGTGTCGACTGGTATGCTGGTAACAACTGGTCGCTGTCTTTGCAGTATAGCCATAAATATGTGGCATGGGGTATGCATCGTCACACAGGACTCTCTACATTCCGTATTTCTAAGGAACTGTTGCATAACACCTTGGCTCTGCAAAGTTTTGCCTATGTCGATGTCACGAATGGAGGCGTTTTTAACCGGCTGAGTGCGGATTATGCCCTGAACGACCAGATGCATGTCATGCTGGGCTATGATTACTTTCATGCCACCAGGGGCCTGTTCAGTGTTTATCGCAAAAACTCAGAGACCTGGTTTAAGCTGAAATACAGTTTTTGAATACCCAAAAGTGGTGATTTTGACCTTTCGAAGCTGTTGAAAATGATGCGTTTTGGCAAAAATTGCGTAACTTTGCAACCGTTTTTAAAACAACCATTTTATAATCACATTTATTAATTTTTAAGAGCAATGAGAAAGATTGTAATGATGATGTTTGCCGCTCTGTTCGCGATGAACGTAATGGCAGACGATGTGAATTTCAAGGTAACTAACATCCGTTGTCAGAACTGCGCCAAGCGCGTAGAGAAGACCCTGAAGGCCAATGAGGCTGTAAAGGAAGTAAAAGTTGACTTGGAGAACAAAATCGTCAGTGTAAATTACGATGGCGAGAAGGCCAATGCCGATGCGCTGCTGAAGACCCTGACTGATGCCAAGTATCAGGCAGAAATCATGAAGAAGGGTGGCTGTGGTCATCACAATGGTAAGGAAGGTGGCTGTGGTAAGCACGAAGGTAAGCAGGGTGGCTGTGGTCATCATGCAAAGAAAGAGGCTGAGGCCAAGAAGTAACTTTATCCATTAAGTTGAAAGGCACCACCCTGTTGCGACCCTACGGCAATAGAAGTGCAACAGTGGCGGTGCCCTACTTATTCCTTGAATAAAAAATAAGCATGGCAAAAGTAAACATTTTGTCTGAGACGGTTGTGCTTTGGTCTCAGAAATCGAAGATATATTTCGTATTATTAACACTCCTTTTCCTTTTTTCTCAAAATCTGAGCGCTCGCATGCTAAAAGGAAAGGTGGTTGACGCCAATGGCAATCCGCTGATTGGAGCCACTATCAGAGTGAACAATTCGAAAGAGGGTACCGTGGCTGATGCCAATGGTGACTTCAGTCTGCAGCTGAGTAGTAATAAGGTGCCTGTAGTGCTGACCATCAACTATCTGGGATACCAGAAACAAGAACTAAAGATTGTTGATGCCAAGACTAATTTGGGTACCATTCAACTGCACGAAGATGGTTATTCTCTTAACGATGTCGTTGTGGTGGGCTATGGTCAGCAGTCGCGTAAAAAACTGACAGGCTCTGTGTCGAAAGTGAAGGGCGACGTTATTAGCGAGGCTACTCAAGATGCGCCTATATTAGCCCTTCAGGGCAATGCGTCGGGTGTTTATGTGAAGCAGGCATCTGGCGTGCCTGGCGGTGGCTCTACCAGTATGGTGATTCGCGGTGTGAGCACACTGGCCAGTAAGACCGAACCGCTATATATAGTGGATGGCGTGCCTCTTAACGCGAATACCGAGAATCCTATAGCCTACACCTCGACAGGCTTGTTGGGAATCCCTGACGAGCTATCGCTCATCAACCCCAGCGATATTGAAAGTATTGAGATCCTGAAGGATGCCGACGCAACGGCTATCTATGGTACACGCGGCTCAAACGGTGTAGTGCTGATCACCACCAAGAAGGGGCGTGAGGGGCGTGTGAAAGTGAATCTGAAAATGAGCACCACAGCCCAGTTTATGAGTAAGCGACTGGATTTCTTGAATACCGAGGAGTTCACGGCTCTGCGACGCAAAGCTTTCGAGGCAGACAAAGCCAAAGGTTATGTGACCGATGCTGATTTGACACCAGCCAAGTTCCCAGATCTGACACTCTGGGACCAGCATACCACCTACGACTGGCAGGATATTCTCTTTGGCAACACTGCTTGGGGCAGCGATATTCAGTTGAATGTATCGGGTGGTAACAAGAATACCTCGTTTATGATTAGTGGCGGCTACTACAGCTCTGGCACTGTGACTGTGGGCGATGATAAATACACACGCTGGACGGGGCGTTCTAACATCCAGCATCACAGTAATGACCATCGCCTGCATTTGGATGCTGGTGTATCGGTTACCAAACTTATCATGAAGGCTGATGCAGCAGGCTCTGGCTACTCAGCTGTGGTGTCGCAGCCTAACATGCCACCCTACGATGAGAATGGCGATCCTTACTGGCTGCTCGACAATACCAACCATACCGCACCGTTGCGTATCCTGAACTATAGTGGCAGCAACGAGGCAACATCGCTCAACGCCAGCTTTAACGGTAGCTACCGCATCTGGAATCAGTTGACCGCCAAGGTGCAGATGGGTTACAATTACAGCTCAAGCAACCAGCAGAACCTCTATCCACGCAACTACTACCACCCATTGAGCAATACAGCCTATAATCAGGCCCTTTACTATGACCAGACCACCAGCACGCTGATTATTGAGCCACAGCTCACGTATAATTGCAATCTGTTTGGTGGTAAGGCCGACTTCCTGTTGGGTGCTACCTATCAGAATGGCGATACGCATGTGATGTATCTGCGCGGACAGAAATACCCTGGCGATATATTCCTTGAAGATGCCAACGCTGCATCGCAGATTATCTATCACCAGAACCCTACCACACAGACCAAGAGTGCATCGGTGTTTGGGCGTATCACCTACGACTGGCAGGACCGTTATCTGTTCAACGCCACCTTCCGTCGTGATGGTTCGTCGCGCTTTGGTAAGAACCATCGTTATGGTAACTTCTATTCTATAGGATTAGGTTGGTTATTCAGCAACGAGAAGTTGATTAAAAACAGCCTGAAGTGGCTGAGTTATGGTAAGTTGCGTGTGTCAATGGGACGTACTGGTAATGATGGTATCAGCGACTACCAGTATATGACCAAATATACTACGAGTCAGTATCCCTATGAAGGCGGCGTGGGTATTGTGCCCAGCAATCTGGCTAATGACGACCTGCATTGGGAGACTACAGATAAGTTTGATGTAGGATTGGAATTAGGCTTTCTCCATGATCGTATCCTGTTGACGGCCAACTACTATTATAATACCAGTAAGGAACTGCTGACAAGACAGTATCTGCCCACACAGACGGGATTCTCATATATGATGTCGAACCTTGATGCTGAGATTGTGAACAAAGGTCTGGAGTTGGAATTGAACACGCAGAACATCAAAACCAAAGACTTCCGTTGGACCACACAGTTCACGCTGACCATCCCTAAGAACAAACTCACTAAGTTTAAAGACCTTGAAAATTCGGGTTATTACAATACTTATGAGATTGGTAAGTCGGTCAACATTATCCGTGGATATAAGTATCTGGGTGTGGATAATCAGACTGGTATCCCTATGGTGCAGGACCAGAATGATGATGGAAAGATAAGTAGCACCAACGACTATGTGACACTGGGTAGTAAGGATCCTAAGTACTATGCTGGCTTGCAGAACACGTTGCAATGGAAAAACTTCACGTTCGACTTCAATCTGTATTACCGCAACAAGCCCATGGAGTATGGCTATCTGTGGATATTCTATTATCCATTGGGTATGAGTGAGAATGTGACACGTGAGATGGCGCAGAACTACTGGACTACACCAGGTGTGGATGCTAAGTATCCTGGTCTGACCACGACCAGTGCCAGCGACATCTATGATGCTTACTATCGCTATATGTCGTACAGCGACGCCGCCTTCAGCACAGGCTCATATCTGCGACTGCAGAATGTGCGCCTGGCCTACGATTTCGACCAGAAACTCACAGGCCGACTGGGTATCAGCGCCTTGCAGCTCTACGTGCAGGGTAAGAACCTCGTAACAATCACTAATTATGATGCCTACGATCCTGAGACGTCTACTAATAACGCACCCCCAACACAGTCGGTGGTGTTTGGACTCAATGTTACATTCTAAAAACTTTTCCGCATTATGAAATTAAAAGATATAGCGCTATCATTATCCGTGGTATTTGCACTGAGCTCGTGTGAGAGCATATTGGATATCGACCCGCCTACCGACTCGATAACAGCCGACGTCACCTTCTCTACCCCAGAAGGCATACGTACGGCAGCCACAGGATTCTATACTGATAACTTCCTGAACAACCTGATGTACTATCAGGGGCTGGAACTGTATGTGAGTCAGCTCAGCGATGAGATGCTGGCACGCTCTGGACAGTTTGCCGACCTCTCGCAGAGCAACTACAATTCCTCTACATCGTACATTCCCAATTTGTGGGATGCACCCTATTCAAGTATCTACGGTGCCAACGACTTCCTGAAGCATGTAGAGAACTCTAAGGTGCTGCCAGAAAGTGAGTTGAACGTGTATCGTGGCGAGGCACTTTTCTTCCGCGCCAATGCCTATTTCTATCTAGTAAACCTGTTTGGCGATGTGCCACTGCTGACAACTTATGACGTGAATGTGACATCAAAGGCCCCACGTGCACCTAAAGCAGAGGTGTATCAGCAGATAATCAGCGACTTGCAGCAGGCACAGCAACTATTGAATAATTCTGGCAATGGTACTACTCGCATATCGACCGATGCTACTACAGCCTTGTTGGCTCGTGTATATCTTTATACCGAACAATGGGATAAGGCGGTAAGTGAGGCCAATAAACTGCTACCAGTAGCTGACGGTGGACAGGGCAGTAGCTATCAGCTGGAGACCATTGGCCGTGTGTTCCTGAGTACCAGCAGCGAGACGATTCTTGCCAGCAACCAAGAGGGGTTTACGGGTACTGGCAGCTATGTGGGCTACACCCGCATAGGCAATCTGTTTATTCCAAATGCGCGTGCCACCTATGCCTCTTACTACTTCAGCGACGAGCTGGTGAATGATGTGCGCTCAGAATCAGAAGACCTGCGTAACAGTTGGATTGGCGAGAAAGCTGGTAGTGGTGGTAAGATATACTACTATCCTTATAAATATAAGAATGTGACCACCCCCAGCGCGGCAGCCAGTTACGAGAACTATGTGATACTGCGACTGGCAGAACAGTATCTGATACGAGCTGAGGCAAGCGTACACTTGGGCAACATGGAGCAGGCTGTTGCTGATATCAATAAGATACGTCAGCGTGCTGCACTAAGTCCATATAAAGGTGGTACAGGCAAGGAAGATTTGTTATTGGAGCTTGAAACGCAGCGTCGCAAAGAGTTCTTCTTCGAACAGGGACATCGTTGGATGGATCTGAACCGTACAGGTCGTGCTGACGCTGTGTATGGTAATACCAGCTATAAGAAGTTGAACTGGAAGTCGTACAAATCACTGCTGCCTATCCCAGAACAGCAGATTGGACGTAATCGCAACCTCACCCAAAACCCTGAATATTAATCACTAAATAGGAATAAAAATGAATAGTAAAATCAAATTGTTAAGCATCATCGCGCTGGCACTCTGCATTCAGAGTGCTGGTCTGAAGGATGATACCATCACCAAAGAGGATGGTATGTACATCGTAAACACAACGACATTGGGTAAGCACATCGAAGGCTACAATGGTCCTACACCTCTCAAGATTTACATCAAGAAAAATAAGGTGGTCAAGATCGAGGGCCTGAAGAACCAGGAGACACCGAAGTACTACGCCCGTGTCAAGAAAGCACTCTTTGATAAGTGGAACAACCTGAAGGTGAGCGACGCACAGAAGTTGAAAGTCGATGGTGTGACAGGTGCAACCTATACATCCGAGGCTGTCATCAAAAATGTGCAGGTAGGACTGGATTATTACAAGAAGAATAAGTAACCAGATCTGTCTGCCGCTCTTCCAAAAACCTATTTTTTAGGTATTGTGTGGCTGCCTTTTTTGTCGTAACTTTGCATCACATTAAGATAAAGAATACAGATGCAAAGGTTTATGATTACTGTCATCGTGATGATGATGATGCAAGTGGCTTATGCTCAGGATGTTATACGTGCAACTGTTGCAGACAAAGATACACAAGAGCCTATCATAGGCGCCACCATATCAGATGCTACAAAACGCCGTCCTCTCACCGTTACCGATGCAGAGGGGCGTTTTGTGATACCTAAAAGTAAGTATCCGCAGCAAATCAGAATCACTTATATTGGCTATAAGCCTCTAACGGCTACTGTCGCTGCCAATGGGCGCTACTTGTTGGAGGCGGAGGTCAGCAAACTGGGCGAGGTGGTGGTCACGGCTCAGGAGAGTCGCGGACTCACCAGTTCGTCACGTATTGAGAAGCATGCCATGGAACACTTGCAGCCATCGAGTTTTGCCGATTTGCTGGAGTTGTTGCCAGGAGGTAGCAGCAAGGACCCCGTGCTGAGCGCTAACAATCATATCCGACTGCGTGAGGCCAGTCCGCAGGGGTCTAACTATGCCACCTCGTCGCTGGGTACCAGTTTTCTGGTGGATGGCGCACGTATATCAACCAATGCCAACATGCAGCAGGTGAGTGGCGCCTGGGAGAGTGCTGCCACCAATCGGGAGAACACCAATGCGGGCGTGGATATGCGTACCCTGTCGACCGACGACATCGAGAGTGTAGAGATAGTACGAGGCATACCCTCGGTAGAATATGGCGATCTGACCAGCGGTCTGGTGAAGATTGAGCGCCGGCGTGGTGGGCACGACCTTCAGGCACGATTGAAATCGGATATGGGGTCGAAACTGTTCTATCTGGCTAAAGCCTTTGAGTGGACCAATCGTACCACGTTGAACCTGAGTGCCGATTATCTGGACTCGAAAGCCGACCCGCGTAATGCGTTGAATAACTACAGTCGCGTGACTCTCTCGGCACGTATGGGCCATACCTGGCAACGCAACCGTCACGACCTGTTGCTGACCACCAATCTGGACTACACAGGTTCGTTCGACGGCGAGAAACAAGACCCCGACCTGAACAAAGGGGCTGTTGATATCTATAAGTCGGACTACAATCGTGTAGCCACTTCGGCCAAACTCGAACTCAAGATGCATCGCCCCGTGTGGCTGAAAAGTGCCGAGCTGATGGCAGCCGCCTCGTACGAGCACAACACGATAGAACGTACCAAAACGGTAAGTCTGCAGAGTATGACTGGAGCCGTTCTGAATTCCGACGAGGGCGAGTACGATGCTCTGATACTGCCATATACCTATGTGGCCTCACAGGAGGTAGATGGACAGCCACTCAACTTGTTTGTGAAGTTGAATGCCCGTCTGCAGATTCCCAGTCGTAAGTTGGCAAACACCCTTCTGATAGGTGCCGACTGGAATATGGATAAGAACTACGGACGCGGGCAGGTGTTCGACCCTGAGCGCCCCGTTTATCCTACAGCACAGATACGTATGCGCAGTCTGAGCGAGAAACCGGCCAACCACACCTTGTCGGTATATGCCGAGGAGAAGGCTACGCTGCCCTTGGGCAGTTGTCAGCTGGAGCTGATGGCTGGTGTGCGTGCGCTACAGATGCTGAACCTGCCTGCCGACTATGCGATGCATGGACATTGGTATCTGGACCCACGTGCCAATATCGGGTTCACGTTCCCGCGTTTCGTCCTGTTTGGTCAGCCCTCGTTTGTGCGCCTCTCTGGCGGTATCGGACAGCATACCAAGATGCCAACCATCGACCAGCTGTTTCCCGATCCTGCCTATATCGACCTGCTGCAGCTGAAGTACTACAACGTTGATCCTCTGAAAAGTCGCATTAACCAGGTGACGTATATCATTCCTGGTACCAACGCTGAGCTGGCGGCTGCACGTAACCTGAAGTGGGAACTGACTGGCAATCTGAATATAGGTGGCAATCGCCTGACGATGACCTATTTCAAAGAGAATATGACATCAGGCTTCCGTAGCGAGACCAACTTTGATGCCTATGCCTATAAGAAATACGATGCGAGTGGGGTAGATGCCTCGACGCTGACGGCGCCGCCAGCACTCGACGAGATGCCCTATGAACAGCTGACAGAACTTGGTGCCTACTCACACTATACCAACGGCAGTCAGACCAAG
>Ga0326513_10001276_pt1 | contig 20262 bp, 21 predicted proteins | sample 2_2465_0518_D_FD_203654 | JGI IMG/M metagenome (GOLD analysis project Ga0326513, IMG submission 203654) | Bovine rumen microbial communities from UC Davis, California, United States - 2_2465_0518 | ecosystem: Host-associated > Mammals > Digestive system > Stomach > Rumen | place: USA... | reverse complement strand
ACTTTCATCAAGAATAAGATTCACGAAACGCTGCTTGAGAACGGCTGTGATTATTACGGCGTTGAGAACGTGGACGATATTATCGTTGTTTTCGCAAGCGATGATTTTGAGGGCCTGTACTCACCCAAAATCGAGGACGTTTGGCCTCGCGATTTTGCCCCCGCAAAGTTTGTCATGCGTAAGACTAAGGAAGGTGGTGAAAAATAGGACTATGGCAAGGACTACATTTGCGCGCACAGTCGTGCAAACGCATTGTGAGGTGAATTATATCGACCAAAATAACGAACAGAAAAACGCAACGGTTGTGCTCTTTGGTGACTATGACATTGGCACGGCACAAAAACCCGCTATTAAAAAGCTCAATGCAAAAGGCGGAGTAGTACTGGCAGTACATCACACAAGTTTTTATGGTTCTATGGGCATTGAAGAATTTGCCGAACATTGCTCAAAGAAAAATTTTAAGGAATGGTGATACAAAATGGCAGACATTATTAAGGTTGACAACGACAACGCAATGCAGACCGCTTCTGACTTCGAGATTCCGCGCGGATATATCTGCACTTTTGACATTACGAGTCTTGAGGGCAAAATGCAACTCGCAACGGCGCTTAATGGTGCTGAGTCAATGCGCGACCTTGTTGATGAACCGCTTCGCGTTACTGATGTTGTGACGACTCAGGGTACTAGGTCACGCACCGGCGATTCTTGCGTTAACACGTACCTTATTTGCGAGGACGGCAAGGTGTACTTTACGCAGTCTGACGGCATCGCGCGTTCCATTAAGATTCTTGTTGGCATTTTCACTGACCCTGACACCAAGGAATTTATGAATCCCGTGGAAATGGGCGTTGCTTTCATGGTTAAGGAGCAGAAATTGCAGAATGGCAATACGCTCAAGTCTGTGGTACCTGTTCCTCTCGCATAAATTGCGGGTAGGTTTGTTGCGTTAGTTTTATGGGCGTCGCGACTACGGTTGCGGCGCCTTATTTTTTCAAAGAAAAGAGGTGTTTGCAATGGGACGTAAAAAAACAACCGGATATGTAGCGCAAAATTTGCGTAGAAAGGGGCAACGCAGGATTAAGCGTTTGCAGGATTTAATTAGCAATGACAACACACCCGAACGTGTTCGTAATTGGGCTGAACGACAAGCCAAAGAAATTACAAGCGCAATGCAGGGAACACGACAGTACACCAAAAGTGGCAAGCGCGATAAGTCAAAGACTGAAAGCTATATCAAAGGACAAATTTCAAGACTAGAAGCGGCTGTATCAGCAACACCGTTGTATAACGCGATGGGTGATTCTTTTGCTATTACGCAATCTGAATTAAATAGGGCGTCAGTTGGACTGCCCAGCATGTACACAAAAATTGAAGTCAGTTTGTTCTATCGCGCGACACAGAAGATATGGCAAAAGAAGGGCGTTGGAGAACATGCAAGAAATGAAGCAATAATGGATTATTTTAATTCCATTAGAAGCAAAAACGAGTTATCTAACCTATCGCTTTCAGAAATCGTTGATTATGTTTTAGATGCAAATGAGATAATGGGTGCTATACAAAAATTAGAACCTCAAGAAAAACTCTCAGAAGAGCAAGAAAAATTGTACAATGAAGCACAGCAAGCCGACAATGACGATTCTGACAAAGGTTCGCCGTCATCAGTTATTGGACAGGTTGCGGTGACGGCAATTCGTGATGCACTTGAGGACCTTTTTACACTTCCAGATCCAACTGATTTTGACCCACAAGATTTCATGGATATATAGGACGTTTTATTATGGCAAGACCAAAGTTAGTTTTAGCCTCAATTTATGACACAGAAACAACTAACATTGGTGACGGCGAAAATACGCGCGCATTTCCTATTCTTTTTATTGATAACGATATTCGAGACGTTGACATTTACAATTATGAACCTGACAAAGATGACAAAATACACTTCTATCGTACCGAGCAAGAAATGCAAGACAGAATAGACGCATATGTTTTTTGGGGTGAATGTTTGGGTGTTATTCCCATAATTTGCGCGTATAATTTAATGTTCGATTTACAACCGTTAATGGAGGATTTAAATGAAAGATACGAAATCCACGCTAATGCTCAATCATCAACTAACGTCTATACGCTTGACTTGTTTTCTGAAGGTAGACACGTTCTCAGATTTTGGGACACATACCACCTCGAAATGCGTGGGTTGGCAGCTATGGGTGAAACGTGCGGGATTGAGAAAGCAAAAGGTGACTGGGATTATACCCTACTCAGAACACCCGAAACTCCCCTTACAGATTTGGAATTGTTTTACGCGGCAAGAGATGTGCAAGTTATACCGGCCTATTTGCGCTACTTGCTTCACGCCAATGAATGGATGGAGCAAAGCGACTTTGGTTTTAGGGTACTCACGAAAACGTCAATTGTTAGACAAATGGCGCGCCGTGAAATTGAGCGTCTTACGGTTCCTAAAAAGAATGGCAAAAAGCTAGAGTTAAGACATGCTTTTATGCAACTGTGCAAGAAAGAGCTTCCAGCTAATTACACTTTATATGCATTACGCAAAGCCTGTTTTCGTGGTGGTTGGACGTTTACTGCTGCTAGGTATGCACTAACGCTACAAACTAACGTGCTTTCTGCTGACGCGGTTTCGATGCATCATACATTCATAAACGGGCGATATGTACCTCAAGATTTTAAGGTTTGCTATCCCAATGATTTGCGTGTTCATTTTCGTAGCGTATTAAATACAACACTTGACTACGTATTGAAGCATTATGAAAAACCGTTTGATTGTGCGTTTCATGCGCGCATACGGGTGCGTAAAATTAGGTTGCGTAAAAACACATGTTTTGAGCGTTGGGGTATTGCTTTAGAAGCAAGCTCAAAATTCAAGAAAAATATTAGCGCGGGTAATGAAATTGGATTTGACCCTGCAAACGTCGCCCAAGAAAATGCAGTTAGAGACAATGGTTGGTATGACAGATTTGAATGTGCTACCTTTGCATTTGGTAAGCTATATGAAGCTGACGAGATTATCCTGCATGTTAACGAGCTTGAATTGTGGACATTATCTCGTGTTTATGAATGGGATTCTTTAGAGCCAATTTTTGGTGAGGCTACAACTCGTTTTAAATTACCGCCAGATTTTGTTACGCTTCAAAGCAATAAACTATTTGAACAGAAAAGTGCTGCTAAGTTTATCAATTTTCATTATCAAAAGGGCGTGCCGTATCCTTACAATACTAGGTCGATACCTGACGGTATTGCGGAGGGATTGAAAAACGGCACGCTTGAGCCGCAGTTTTTTGAACAGTGGTATACAAGCACAGTAAAAGGAATGTTTAACGGCATCTATGGTACTATGGCACAAGACGTATTCAAACCGCAATATAAGTGTGATGCAGGAAACTTAGTTGTAGATGAAACAACAATTACCACGCCAGAAAACTACGATGATAAGAAACCAAGAAGTACGCGCGTGTTATATACATATGGGATGCGCATTGTTGGCGGTTCTAGGATGCACATGGCAATACTAATGGAATTACTCTGGAATAAGTTTGGTAATAGGATTCGCGTATTGGGTGGTGATACTGATTCCGTAAAAGTGTCGTGTGACAATGACGTTTCTGATGAAGAATTTGAAGCCGCAATGGAACCAATAGGGCAAGCCGCCAAAGAAGCAATAACTAGATGCATGGCTCGACTGCGTAAGAATTTTCCTGATTTAGCGTCAACTTTGAAAGGCATAGGTTCGTTTGAGATTGAGAATCGAGGTAAGCACTATGATTTACATTACGAAATGTGGAATAAAGCAAGAGTTTCTTTCGATGGTTCGCACGTACACATTACATGCGCCGGATTACCTCGACCTATCGGACTATACACAATTGAGTCATTTATGGATGACCTTATCACAGCGGGTAACAACCCTAGAAGGGTGCTCACTGAAACCGTCGGATTTGACACATTCATTTCAAACTCAATCTCACATACGCTCGAACACCACAAGCCCAAGCCTGAAGATATTTACGACGGAAGTGTTACAGATTATGCGGGCGTATGTGTACACGTACGGGCTCATCAATCGGTTGCGCTATACCCTGCCCCCAGATGGCTCGGTGAGACGCTTAAACTCACAAATAGACTTTCTGTTGAATTTCTTGAGCGTGAATATGGAAGAATTATCGACCCCGCTACGCGATATTTGGAGCGAGACACAAAGACAGGAAAAGCAAAACTTCTGAAAGACACGGAAAATGGCATAGAGGTTGTGATGCAGGCATGAGAGAGCACATTTGCTTTGAGTCTATATCGTGCAGGTTTTTGCAATATGTATCGGCGTCTAAAAGTTGGGTTTGCGTTAAGTATTTTGACGACATTTCTCATTGCGGTATTTGTATGCAATGTAAGTTTGCAAGACAGTTGGAAAAAGAAAGACAGTTAAGGAAAGGAGTTGTTAGTGGCAGATTTTTATGATTGGCATAAGACGCTTTCTTACGATGCAGACGTTACCATGGTTATTGGGCCACGTGGCGTAGGAAAGACATTTGGCTTGCGCAAGCAATGTATTAAGGATTTTTTGAAAGACGGAAGTCGCTTTGTAGAAGTAGTGCGATTTAAGGCGGAGCTTTCTGGTGTTGCAGATGGTTACTTTAACAGACTTCAAGATTTACCAGACTTTGAAGATTATATGTTTAAGACTGATGCACGCTACGGTTGGATAGCAAAAATACCGCCCGAGGTTCCAGAAGGTCAAAAGAAAATAAAACCGGACTGGATGTTAATGACGTATTTTATTGCCTTATCTGACGCACAGAAAATGAAAAAAAGAACATTCGATAAAGTACGGAGGATTATATTCGATGAATCCATTCTTGAAAGTAGTGACCGGTATCATAATTACCTTCCTAACGAGTTTGGCGTTTTGGCTAATCTCGTTGATACCGTCTCGCGAGAACGTGCGGATACATACTCTGTTCGTCCTCGCCTGTATTTACTTGGCAATGCTTGCGATTTATCTAATCCTTATTTTAGCGCTTATGGGGTAGGTACAGATTTAAAGTTTGGTTATCGTTGGTATGCGCAAAAAACATTTCTTTTGCACTACGTAGAAGCTGGCGAATATGGACGCGAAAAGTTAGTCGGCACAGTTGCAGGTAGAATGATGCAAGGTACCACAGCAGCCAAAATTGCAATTTCTAATGAGTTTGTTGGGTACAATTCTGAGTTTGTCAAAAGAAAAACAAGCAGGGCAAAGTTTTCGTTTGGCATAAAATGCAATGGAAAGACATTCGGAATTTGGGTGGATATTCAGGGAGGGTTATATTATGTAACAAATAGCATACCAAAAAATACGGACAAACCGATATACGCATTAACAGCCGAAGATAATCGCATCAATTATATTGCAGCTAGAAGCGCCAATAAAACACTGTCTTATTTTAAGGAAGTTTACTACATGAATTTGATACGGTATCAGAGTGTAACTATAAAGCGAGAATTTATTGAAGAAGTATTAACAAAATTTGGTATTGCATAAGGGGTGTGTCAAATGACTATTCATCTTAATGACATTTTGAATTATATGGGCGAGGGCTCCATTGCCGTTGTACATGTGCAACCCGAGAATCTTACTTTTATCTGCGAGATTTCTAGCACAGAAAGAAGAGACGAATTTAAATCTTATATCTATCGCCGCACACATCCTTATCTTAAAGTTACAAGTTTTCAGGGTTTAAAGTTTGTCGATAAGGGACTTGAGATTTTCTGTGAGTAGTGTTACACTTTTATAAATGCGACGCTTTGGTATGTGGCAAGTATTCGTAGTGCGGGGAAACTGCTTGGCTGCGGCGCACACGATGGAGTAACATTCCAGCTCTTTTAGCTACTACCATAGAACGTTCGCATATGTTAGAATAGGGGTACCGCCACACGACGTGCAGGCGGTGCCCCTTTTATTGTTGCACAAAGGAAGGACGTAATATATGGCCGATGAACGTGACAATACTCAGAGTGAGGTTAATAACGAGGAAAACGATGCACGAGAGGAGGACATTGTAAGGGATACCGATGCAGATACGCGAGATATTGAAAATGCTGAAAACGATTCTAATGCTGAAACTGAACGTCGATTTTCTGGCATAGAAGCAACGCTAGACCGCATTCTCGGCGAGTTGTCATCTTTGCGTGAAGCACAAGGTATCATGGTTGAGAACGGCGCTGTAGTCAATGACGTTGAAACCGATATTGGACACATTGAAGAGGACGAATTTGTTCCCCCTCGCGAGATGGATTTGCTTATCTAAGTTAGGAGACAAAAACTATGGCAACTGACAATTATACTATTCTACATGATATTTGGCTGCGAGGAACGAACGATTATCAGCAGCGCGTTCCTGAACCAACTCAGTCAAACATTGATGCAACCATGGGTGCGCTTTTTGACCCCATGAATCAGAATTATTTTAATCAGTTTATGGACGCGCTAATTATGCGCATTGGTACGACTTACGTTCATCAGCAGAGTTTTACTAATCCATTGCGTGAGTTTAAGAAGCCGCAGCTTATCTACGGTTCTACCATTCAGGAAATGATTCCTAAATGGATACGCGCTCATAGCTATATTGACGATGCCGAAGATGTGTTCAAAATGGCTCGACCTGATGCACGGGTTTGGTACCATTCACAGAATCGTCGTGACCGCTATGACATTACCATTAACGATGTTGAGCTACGAACGGCGTTCACGCAGGACAACGGATTGAATAAGCTAGTTTCTAGCATCATGCGAGTGCCCATCAATTCAGACGAATATGACGAGTACCGTATCATGATGCAGCTTATTGCTATTTATGAGCAGAAGTGGGGATTCTATAAGCACGCGCTCTCTGCGGCACCGACTGACGAGGCAACTGGCAAGGAATTTTTGCAGGCATTGCGTAGTTACGCAGGATTGCTACGATTCCCGAGCACGACTTACAACAACGGCGCACTTCCTGATATTCCCATCTTTGTGAATCCTGACGAGCTCATACTTCTTGTGACTCCGCAGACTCAGGCCGCGTTGGACGTTCAGACTCTCGCCGTTCTCTTCCACATGGAAAAGGCGGAAATTGAGTACCGCACTATTCTGGTTGACCAATTCCCCATTGCTAATGATGATTGTGTGGCGCTGCTTACGACGCGCGATTTCTTTATGTGCTGTGACACCGTTTATCGCAATACGTCGATGTACAATCCTAAGACGCTGGGGACTAACTATTTCCTGCATCATTGGGGTGTCTATTCTGTGTCGCCGTTCGTCCCCGCAATTATGTTCACGGTTGGCGGACAGACTACTACCATTGACACGGTTACGCAGACGGTCACTGGCATGACGATTTCCCCTGCGACTGATACGGTGTCGGCTGGTGAAGATGTTGAGCTTACCGTTGCTCTTACTGGTTCTCTTAATCCTGATGTGCCGTATCTTAAGGTTGCACCTTCCGCAGCTACTTATGTTACTACTGTCATGCGCGATGATGAACCTGTTTCTAGCCCGCGCACGCGTGTCGATGAATATGGTATTCTGCATGTCGCGCGCACGCTGGAAGTTGGCGACGTAATTACCGTCACGGCAAAGAGCACGTATGTTAACCCGTCTGGCGATACCACGGAATACACGGCAACTGGTACCTATACCGTAGCTTAGCCTTTCATACGGTTTAGGTTAGGTTTGGGGCGGCACTCTTTAGACTCGAAGGGTGTCGCCCCTCTTTAGAAAGGAATTACATTGCAATTTCCACATCTTTCTGATACTTCATTTCCAGACCTTAAAACGGTTAACGTTTATCAGTTTAGGAATACGTTTGACTATTCACGATGGACTGAAAAAACGCTTATAAAGCTATGTAATGTTTTATGGAATAGTAGCTATTCAGATGTTGTAAAATTTGACACTGATGAATTGCGTGATTCTTGGTTTGACTCTCTTAACGACTCTTGGACGTTAGAGCTCAGACAAGCTGCCAGTATCGTACCGGAAGGGTATGTAAAATTACCAATACCATACGATGTTATGGCACGTTATAATTACTTGTATATTGATATACCCATTATAACAAGCTCGGATGCTCCAATTGACTATGAAAATCCTAACGGGTTAAAGCGCTGGTACTTTTTTATAAATAATATTCGGTATCTATCCCCCAGCGCTACGCAAGTATATATAGACCTCGATATATGGACGAATTTTCAAAACAACATTGACATACCATATATGCTACTAGAAAGAGGTCATGCCCCAGTCGCAGCTTCTAATACTGATACATACCTAGCAAACCCCATTGCAAACAATCGCTATCTTTTGGCCCCAGATGTTAATTTTGACAACGCGGGAATTACTAGGTCTGGAACCTTTGTGCCATTTGGTAACGGCAATAAGTATGTATGCTTTGCAACAACTGTTAGCCCTGATTTAATTTCAACTTTGGGTGCAGTTACAGAGAATAGTGCTTACAATCCGACAGGAAACATAACTTACAGCGATGTTAACGCGCGATATGGCCATCAATTGCAAGTCAATGGGTTGAGTGTTGGAAATGGTAGAGACTATTCTCAGGCAAATACTCCCGCTAAAGTTGGTTTTTCGGACGGCAAAATAGCAAACAACCTTACTGTTTATGCAATTGCAGCTAGTGAATGTTACGGAAATGGCACGTTCTTTGCCGATATACTTTCGACTTGTCCGCAATTCCTAACAACCGTGCAGGCGTGTTTTGTTGTTGATGAAGCATGTATAACACTCGGTAGAAGTTACACAATTGCAGGGCATACTATTTATAAATGCGTTGGCAAAAAATCAACTCTACTAACAAAGGCACTTTCTAAGACAGATTTCAATTATCCTCAAGAGTTGCAAAGATTCGCAAAACTGTATACAGCTCCATATGCGCAACTTGAAATAACTGATAATGACGGCAATACTTATAAAGTAAATATTGAGGAAACCACCACACTATCTGTAAAGGCTGTTGTTTCGATTGCTTTCCCCTATATAAACGAACGCATATACATAGAGGGTATTGGTGGTGTTGGAAGTGAGTCGTATTCTTGGGTTGACTTGAATGGCAACACTTCGCAACTCAATATGCCAAATTCCGACTGGTTCAAATATTGCTTTGATTGGAAAATACCGACATTTGCCCTATATATGAACGGAGAGACAGCGTTTCAGTTGGAATCGTTCAATCGCAACGTAAAGCAAGCGATACAGCAAAGTATTGTTAACTATCACGTTTCCATGCGTAGCGCAAACACAGCATATGAAAATGCATGTGACCAAGCAGATGTTGCATATACTAATACGGTAAATAACGCGGCAACTGGAAGAGACAATTCTTATAGAAGTGCAGACACGGCTAAAACTAATACAGATGCCCTTGCTGATACACAGCATACAAATTCCTACAATACTGCTAACACCAACAAGACGAACGCAAACAACGCAGCGGTCACAGAAAAGCAAAATGCAGACAATCGTGCGCAAACCGAAAAAACAAACGCTGACAATAGTGCTGACGCATATCACACTAACGCCTACAATGTTGCCGACACTATATATAACAATAATGACAGAACATGCACCACGCTTTCTGACAACGTTGCCCTAAGCAATACTGGTACTGCGTATAATGAGGAAATGGGTATTACGGAATCTGATAATATCACAAACCTTCATAATCAGGCCAATAGTAATGCCGTCCTATATGGCAACAGAATGTTGTACTACACCACGGACGTAAATATTGAAAAAGCCACGGCAACGGCAATGATAACCGCTTTTGGTGACATTGGAAGTGCCGCTCTTAGTGGTTCGGTTGCGGGTGCTGTATCAATGGCAGGTATTGGAGCAGCCGCGGGAAGTGCCGCCGGAACTGTCGCACCGGGTTTGGGCAATGTTTTAGGTGCAGGCGGCGGTGCCGTTGGCGGTGCCGTTATTGGTGGTCTTACTGGTGCCGTTGGCGGTGCTATTAGCGCCGTTGCGAATAATCAGAGTGTTGGTGTTACGACTAATTCAAACCAACAAATAACTGACGCACAAGCTGCTTACAACACAAATACTAATAGTGCGAACATATCGTTTGCCAATGACATTCAGGACGCAAAAGACGCGCTACGACGCGCAATATATAGAGAGAACGCGACAATAGCCGTCGGTTTGCAAAACAATTCAAACACTACCAGTCGCGCCAATGCCGCCGCAGACAGGACAACTGCAAAAACAAACGCAACTACTACGCGAGATACCACCAAAGCTAATGCCACAAATTCTAAAAATACAGCGAACACAAATGCGGCAAACACTAAAAACACGGCGGATACAAATGCTGCAAATACAGCCACTATGCTAAAAGACAACGCCGATAACACGCAAGCAGTTACAAAGACAAATGCCACAAACACAAAGAACACTAGCAGGGCAAACGCACTTGACACATATAACACTACCGCTGCAAACGCTGGTAGGACTCAAACAAACGTCAAAGATAATGCGGGATATACTCGACAAGTTGCCGAGCTTAACGCTAAGGAGATTCTGGAAAATGGCAGATATGCAAGTATGGCAGCAGTTTTGGATGCGCGTAATAGCGCGCCAACTGAGTGTTGCCCTGCGTCTGGCAATCCTGCACCAGATTATATGCAAACGCGTGGTATTCAAATTAAGGTGAAAACTCAAAGCGATTCCGCAATTAGACAAACTGGAGATATTTTTGCACGCTTTGGCTATACATTAAATCAAATATGGGATGTTGCATCATCAGGTTTGAAATTGATGCATCATTTTACTTATTGGAAAGCTGCTGAAATTTGGGTTGATGATAGGGAGGCATCTAACAACGCTGTAAACACCTTCATCCGCAATATGTTTTTAAATGGAGTTACCGTCTGGAATAATCCTACGGAGATTGGAAAGATAAATGTCTACGCAAACTAGCGAAAATGTTAATGCTAATAATGAGCCTAGAGATATTTACGACCTCTTGGCACTTCCAACATATCAGGGTATGACTGATGAAGAAATAGACGCAATAATTAAATATCATGTAGAACGCGCAACCAGCGATGCCGAGTACCTACTAAAAACACAAATTGCGATAACAGAAATGGAAGCAAAAATACAGAACGGGCGAACCAATTCACAGAGGGCATTGGATATGATAGAATATCTAATAGAATATCCTCACACGGTAGAACCCGTGCAACCATTGAAGTTTGAGCCGCGTAGTTTGGAGTTGAGCAATGGGGCGTAGGGGAGGAAAAAATCGTAGAGCACAGCAACCGAATACCTCTTGTGATTATCGCATAGGTAAGCACAATCATAACTACTGGCAAACTGCTGACAGAAATGAACGCCTTTATAGGTACTACATTAATGTCATTATGCAAATGGCTATGTCTAGGTTCCGTTGGATTAATCTTCCGCCAACGTGTGACGAACGGTATTTGGAATGGATTCTATGCCTAGAGGGTGTTGCTACAATTGCTTTCCCAAAAAAGCAAAAAGGAACATTCTACACAACTCAGGCTGTACAGCAAGGTATGCTAAATATCTATCAAAATCCGACAAGATGGATTAGCTACGGTAACAACGGTTGGCGCTTTAATTGTGACTGGTCTAATGGTGTAATTATCTACGACAATATAACTAGGTTTCCTTTGATGGAAGGAATAGAGTTATATGCAAATGAATTGACTCACATAAGAATGACTAAGCAAATTAATCGTATGCATCAACAAACGCCGTGGATACTAAAAGGACCGCAGGAAAAGCGTCAGGATATGGTTAACATGTTTAAGCAAGTCTCTGGCGGCGAACCTGCGATACTCGCTACTGACGGCATAGACCAGATACAATATGAGGTATTCAATACAGAAGTGCCTTTCCTCGGTCATGACCTAAGCGAAGACGAAGAAGCCGTTTGGAAGCGAATTTATACAATGCTTGGGCTTGCGAATGTTCCTTTCAAAGCTGAGCGCCAAACTGAAGATGAAATTATGGCACAAAAATCTCCAACCAATTTGATTCTGCTTGGAAGTTTGGAAGAACGGCGCAGGGCTGCGAGGAAATTAAATAAGCGTTTTGGTAATTTTCTAAAGGAACCGATTAAAGTCGTTCTGCGCGCCGATAATGAGTCTGAGAATTGGAATTTCGAACACAACATTCAAAGCCAACTAAGGGCGGTAAATTAATGTTTGTCTCATTTCTTGTCACTGTTGTTATACTATTTCTTGTGACGTGGAAGGGAGTTGACTAGCTATGCAGCCAGATGTTCCCTATATTCCAGATGATTGGGACAAAATAGACTACAACGATTTTCACGCCGTGGTTTCTATACAGCTTTGTGAGTTGGCAAATGCAGGGTTTTTTGACCTCACTCGTGCCGACTGGGATTTTGGGCCAAAATTTAGCACCGAACAACACGCGCAACTATGCAAGAAAATAACTGACCATTATTGGTTCAGGGAAATTGCACTAACTCCGCCCGGTGTTTGGAAACATGAGTTTCTACGTAAGATGAATGAAATTATGCCTAAGTATATACCTTGGTATAAAACTTTGGCTGATGGTGTTGTTCTTGGAAGTGAATCTGAATATTATAAATCTCGCAACGTGTTTAGCGACTTTCCGCAAACCAGCTTGCAGGGTAATTCACAAGACTATGCAAGTACTGGAAATGACGTTGAATATGAGCGCATAAAACAGATAGACCCTCTCGAATTGGGAACGAGGCTCGAAACATACAACGATGTTGACCTTGCAATCATCAATGAAATCGAGTCTCTTTTCTCATGCCTGTTTACTGTTAATATTAACGGGTATTGATTGGAGGTGTATAATGGAAAGCGATTTTATACAGCTCATTTCTAATGTTGGTTTTCCTATCGCTGCATTTTGCATGATGTACTATATGTGCAATACGACGATAAAGGAAAACACTAAAGTTGTCGCAGACTGTGCGGAATTGATACGACATATAATCGACAGAAAGGAGGATGCGTAATGTCTTTTACTCCGACTGCACCAATTGCACCGTTTTTTGGTTGGACTCAATTCACTCCAGCATTGCCAGAATTTTATTGGGATGTTTATAGCGCGGAAGAGCGTATTAAAAAGATATGTTGCGAATTGCACAAATTGTGCGAGTACGCAAATATGCTAGGTGAAAATATCAATATTGACCACCAATTGATTGACGAGTTGCAGGACGCTTTTACAAAATTTATGGAAAGCGGTTTTGACGACTATTATAAAGCACAAATTGAAGCATGGATTAACGACCATTTTATTGATGTCATGAAAGCAATATTAAATCATGGTGTATTTTTTGGTCTTACTGATGACGGATATTTCTGTGCTAATGTGGTATGGCAGTTGACTACAGTGTTTGATACCGTTTTGGATTATAGCTCTGAAAACTACGGGCGTTTGACGCTAACCTACTAAAAAAGAAAGGGCATTATATCATGGCTTTTTCGCCTGAAGAAATCTCACAGATTCTTGAAGAGTTTTTTAAGGTTATTGGCACGCGACAATATATAGGCGCTCGCTATGTTCCAATTTTTGGCCGCAAAGACGAGACTTCTATTGAATGGGATAACTCGGCCCCATATGAGCCACTAACTATTGTGCTTTATCAGGGCAACTCTTATACCAGTCGTCAATTTGTGCCAAGTGGCGTTAATATCCTCAATCAAGATTATTGGGCATCAACTGGTATATATAATGCACAAGTAGAGCAGTATCGGCAAGAAGTGCTTGCTATTACGGGTACTGTTGACTCACTTGAGGAAAGTATTGAAAGTGTTACTGAGCTTGTAACAAATATGGGCCAGGAAATTGACTCTTTGGAAGATGAAACTGAAACGCTTACTACTAATGTTAACAGTTTGACGGACACGACTTCTACGCTCAATAATAAAGTAGAAGCTCTTGAAAATACCTCTGCAACTCTTGTCGATACAGTGGATACGCTAGAAGATACCACAAACGCTATTAAAGAAGATGTTGCAAGTTTGAATGACGATGTTTCAGCGCTACAAAGCGAACCGAAACCTACGTCAATATTGGACAATTCTTACCTCGGACGAATACATTTTAATAATAGTCAAAACGCTGTAACAGGCGGTTGCGCTCTAATTGACGACGAGACTCTGATATTTACGGCGTGCAATAATGATACTACTAATGACGTCGATATTTATCGAGTAGATTTGTATAATAAAACCACAGCAGCCCCAATTACACGCCAGTGGTATCATGCAAACAGCGTTGCTTATAATCGGAGCAGCAACAAGTTGTATGTTTCTCCCAATTGGGATTATGTAAACGGTACCCGACTTACTACAATTCTTGAGTGTAACCCAGTCACTTTTGCGGTTACTAATACATTCACTTTTGAGTTTGAACCCCATGCAATTTGTTGTGATAATGTAACAGGAAAAACTTACATTATTGGAACACCAGAATTTACTATTTATGAATTTGACGCTACTAGCGGACAGGCAAGTGCCCTGTTTACTATCCCCCGTTCAGAAATAATGCAGAAGGTAAATTCGATTGACGGAAATATCGGAGGATGGCAGGACGCTGCTGCATATGATAATGCCATTGCAATGCTAATGAGTGGCGAGCATGGTAATAATGTACTAATTGTAGACCTACAAACAAAAGATTTTAAATTCTACAGTATTAATCGAAACGTTGGACCATTCTTTGACCCTGAAGCTGAGGGTATAGATTTTACCAGTAAGGGAAATCTCATAATTGGAGGTCGTGCCAGAGTCGCAGGTAATGACAAACTTTTGGGTACGATTTATGAAGTGCCAATGTTCGGTTTCGTTGAAATAGGCGACACGGGCACGCAATATGAAGGTAGAACAACGCCGTGTTATGTAAACGGAACCCTAGATAAAAATTATACTATACATCCAAACGGCACGTCTGCGGCTCCGTTCCCCACATTTATCGAGGGTTATATCGGACTTAAAAATACCTTCCATAAGGCAATTACTGTAAGCGGTGACACTACGCTTGAAAATATGGGCACCTTTGAATATCAAGACTTCACACTAAATATTAACGCCAACGTGACCCTGCTTGTACAGAGTGCAACTTATTTCAAGAATGTTCGTTTCGCTGGAGCTAGCACCCACGGAATTATAAAAAAGGTGTCGGGTACAAGTATGCCACTACGTTGCTTTGGTGTTTGCACTTTCAGGCAGCTTAATTTCGACTCTGCAAACGAGGATACTACGACAAACTATTTTGTGCAAGGACGCGCTGCGCTTATTATACTTGTTGATTGCGACCGAATAAACAACACTAACAATGTCACAGAATTTAGAGGTGACGCTGGAGGAATAATTTTGGTCGATACTAATTCCACGGTTATTGCGAGTGGTTATACCGGCACTATTCAGCCATAATGAAAGGGCAATTTATCATGGCTATGTCTCCAGAGGAAATCTCACAGATTCTTGAAGAGTTTTTCGATGCTGTAGGTTCGCGTCATTATGTAGGCGCCCGTTATGTCCCAATTTTTGGACGCAGGGGTGAAAGCTCTATTACATGGGACAATACTAAGCCTTATGAGCCGCTTACTATCGTACTCTATCAGGGTAACAGCTTTACCTCTCGACAATACGTACCTGCGGGTGTTGACATTAGCAACACGGAATTTTGGGCCGAAACGGGCAACTATAATGCTCAGGTGGAGCAGTATCGACGAGATGCAATGCAAGCGCTACAAACAGCAGAAAACGCGCAAAATGACATTGACTCGCTTTTGCCAAAAGAAAAATTTAACGAAACAAATACTGTTTATTCATACATAAATTCTAAATTTGATAATATAATCAATCCTGATGATTTTAGCGGTAACGATAGTGAAAAAATACAACAAGCTATTAATTCTATAAACGACAAAGGTGGCTGTATTATAATAGACCGCGACTATAATATAACTACACCTATCGTTTTTAACCTTAGCTCTGATGCAGATAATGAATATCAAGCAAAAATTAAAAGATATGTTATAGGAATTGGAAAAAATAATCATATTAATATAAGCTCAACTATTGGATTTAAAGCTGTTGTCCCTAATGCTGGTGGCGTTTATTTTGAAAATATTTCATTTGTTTGTAGCAGAAACTCTGTGATAACTTGTTTTGATATAACCAATCTAATCCGACTGTTTTTTAATTGTTGTACTTTTGATAATTTTTTGTATGGGCTAGTGTCAAATGCAATTGATGCAAATTCAGTAATGCAAAATATCAATATTACAAATTGCTATTTTAATAATGTAACGTATGGCATATATGCTGAAAGCGGCGTATGGGCTTGCCAATTTGTAAATACTAACTTTGAAAACGGACACACATTTATTACCTTTGACGCGCTTACTCAAAATAACACCTCACGGGAAGTACTAATCGAAGGTTGCACAATCGAAAGTAATGCAGGGTCTGCATTAAAGCTAGGAGGAGTTGTTTATGGATGCTCAATTATAAATTGTTATTTTGAAGGTAATAGCTTATATGACATTGAAACAACTTCAAATACACAAATATATATTTTGAGCTGCTATTTCGAAGGTGCAGAAAATAAAGGTTGCGTAAAACTGCCAAACAACACAGCAGGCAACCATGCCGCTATAATAGCAAGAAATAATTATATCAGTAAAGGGTATTTTGTTGATAATACATCAGCAGTAGGCCAATTTGTAGATATTGACACTTGCCGAAATGCAACTGAATTAAATGCACTTATGGTGCCAAACCAAAAGGGCGTTGTAAATATTAATAGCAATAACAAAATTTGCATTTCGCAATCACACTCAGTAGAAATGACAACTACGCTTAAATACACTGGCATATCAATAACTATACCCGCATATAGCGTCTTTGATTTATCTTTCGTTGCTTGTTATAATAATTCAATACCTTCCTCTATCGTTATTAGTGACAATCCAGAAGTTGTGTATGCGCACACATACGGTTGCGGAACATATGCAGGCGATAATTCAGCGGCACAAGCGTGCATTGCAGGTGTAACAGAAGGTGAAAAAACTTTCTATGTTTTTACAAAGTATCAATCAGCAGCATTTAATAATATCTGGATAAATGGTTATTATTCCAGACGTTTGGTACAGAGAACAGGTGTATAACCATGCCCAATTCCCCATTAGTTTCATATACGTGTCTATCACCAAACTACACGCGCGGTCGCAACCATAAGATTGACCGAATTACTCCGCATTATGTTGCAGGAAATTGCACCATAGAGACACTCGGAGAAATCTTTCGTCCTACATCGCGCCGTGCAAGCTCAAACTATGGTATCGGTTCAGACGGAAGAATTGGAATGTACGTTGAAGAAGCTAACAGACCGTGGACTTCTGGCAGTAGCTATAACGACAATAGGGCTGTCACTATTGAGTGCGCTAATCTTGGTGACGGCTCTCTTACGCCTTCTTGCTGGAGCTCTCTTGTTGCCCTTTGCGTTGATATATGCAAGCGTAATAATATAGAAAAATTAAATTACACTGGTGATGATTCTGGAAATCTCACAATGCACAAGTGGTATCAAGACACAGATTGCCCCGGTCCTTGGCTAAGCAAACAATTCAATCGTTTGGCAAGCGAAGTTAACGCTATACTTTCAGGCGATAAGCCCAAACCGGAACCAACACCAGAAAAGCACTTTGGCGGTTTGTACGAATGTATGGTTTCCGTTTTGAACGTAAGAGACAAACCTAGTCTTAGAGGTAATCTTGTTGCACATTATTTAATCGGAGAAATTGTACAATTAGATGACTGGTATACAAGTGCAGATGGATACGTATGGGGTAGATACACAGGCAATCAAAGTGGAAAGCTACGCTATATTGCAGTTGGAAGAGACACGGGTAGAATTGAAAATGACGACTTCTTGATTAAGATAGGATAGCAAATGCAATTTAAAGAAAAATTTGAAGTTATTTGTCGCATGACAAATGATGAAGTTATATCTCTGGGTTTGTTCGACACCTATGAGGATGCCAATGACAATGCTATTATGCAAGCGTCTGTAGCACTTCCTCATGAATGTGTGAAGGCATACCAGATACAAAAGGTATATATCAACATACCAGTGTTCACATCTAATACCCCTTCAAATAGGGGGGGATTATAACAAAATTTCTTAAATAATTTTTTGCGCGCTACTTCCAAACGGTTGTGGCGCGCATTTTTGTTTGAAATCTGAAAACTTCAATTCTGAAAAATTAGAACCCCAAAAATTTTTGCCCTACCAGCCCACGGAAAATTGAAAATTTTTTTCGAGCCCGCGCGTGTATGCGAACGTTTGTTCGGGGTACGTGTGTTCGGGGTACGTGTGTTCGGGGTACGTGTGTTCGGGGTACGTGTGTTCGATAGAGTCCAGGCACTAGGCGGTGCGCTATTAGTTTGTGCGCAAAGCGATTAGAGCCCAGGTTCTAGGTTGTGCGCTATTTGTTTGTACGCAAACTTTTGAGCGCTAGAGAACGCGAAAATGCCTCAAATGGCAATTGTGATGGAATTGTGGTTTTGGAACCAATTCCGGTACGTCGAATTGTAAGGCGCGCGGATGCCCTAATATATGTATTAGATAGTACACTGAAAATTGGATATGCGCGCGGCCCGCCTGTACTTCTGCGGTGTTTCCGTTCAACGCATAGCGCGCCAACAGTGGCCCGAGGTGGTTAAAAGCGGCGTACCATGAGAACCGAATACAAATTCTTTAGCCGTTAGGTTTAACAGTTTTGGTTTAACAGTGTTTCACGTGAAACACTACCAAAAGCACCTAACAAGAAATAGACAATACAAGCCATGCAATGTAAGGACACAAGATGTTTAGTTACAACTGGACCGACGAAAACGGTAACGAACATAGGGTTTGTTTTCCTACTGGTTGGAAACGCCTAAATAGTTGTAAGGCGGCTACATACCATCGCATGTACGTAACAGAACACACGCAAAACGCAATGCGCGACACACTGACGCATGACACATGGTATCTGGTAAGTTACGGTACGCCAATTGCAATAGTGCACTCATGCACTAGTGAATCACTCATGCGAGTAGATTGGCACATCACCATAAATGAAAATGCATGGAATTGCAGCAACACTACAATTCAACATTTAAGTAAGTTTCTCGCATTTGCGACTGGTTGCCCGTATAGGTACATGCACATAAAGCGGCTTATGCAATCGCCGCGTATGCACTTTTTTACAGACGGGTCACTAGACTATGTACTAGACCCTATTACTGGAAATCCAGCACATACAGCTCATGTGTGGCGCATAACTGATACCGCAATGCGCGATGCTTTTAAGTCGGTGCCCTATTATGGGTAACAGTTGGTTAGCAGCCTATCTGCAATACGTGGTAGAAATAATAAAGTTTCTGCCTGTCGCACTAGTAGTTGGTTTTCCGTTCGTCGTATTTGGTGCCGTAATCGGCACTATGAAGCATTTCAAGTAAATGTAGAGTAGTAAAAGACTACTCACATAATAAGAAAGAAGGTATTTCAAATGGCACGTACTATTTCTAAGGCAATCGCAAGCGCTACGGTTTATGTTTTTGACCCTTCTACCGAATTTGAGTTGGACGAAAACGGTATGCCGATGGCTAACCGTAGTTTCCAATTGGACGGCAACCCTTCAGAGAATAAGGCTCGCATACAAGCACAGCAGCGTTTCGGTAAAAACGTAATGGTGTTGGCCGTGGAGGTGGACGAAACCAAATTGCGTATCGCTCCGGCCGTCTTTATCGCAAACAGCGAAGTTTGCAAGCCCGATACTACGTATGGCCGCGAGTACATTACACAGACTTTTAAGGTCACTACGGTTTCCGGTTTCTACACTGATGCAGACGGATTGCATCAGTTTAGTGAAACCTACGCAGGCGAGACTACAGCCAATAAGTTGCGCAATTGGGTTTGCGACAAATTCAACACGCAAAACGCTGTTGTGGCTAATGCCACTGTAAGCGAAGAGCGCCGTTACATGAGTCGCGAAAAATATCTGGAGCTTGCAAAGTAGCCTAGAGCACAAAAGCAGCCGCAATCCGAAATGCAAGAAAAAACGGGTTGCGGCTGCTGGAGAGTTTTTCGTATTAGTTTTAACTGGTCTTGCCGCGCGTCCCCACGCTGTAACGCAGCGTGACACACGGGACTGAAACGCGGCGGGGCCAGTTTGGAAC
>Ga0326513_10001275_pt1 | contig 20271 bp, 14 predicted proteins | sample 2_2465_0518_D_FD_203654 | JGI IMG/M metagenome (GOLD analysis project Ga0326513, IMG submission 203654) | Bovine rumen microbial communities from UC Davis, California, United States - 2_2465_0518 | ecosystem: Host-associated > Mammals > Digestive system > Stomach > Rumen | place: USA... | reverse complement strand
TGTATCGATCATTATGGGAAGCACGTCAGACCTTCCCGTCATGAAGAAGGCCGCAGACCTTCTCAATGAATTCCAAGTGCCCTTCGAGATGCAGGCCCTTTCGGCCCACCGCACCCCCAAAGAAGTGGAAGAGTTTGCCAGCACCGCTGAAGCACGCGGCATCAAAGTCATCATCGCCGGTGCCGGCATGGCCGCTCACCTGGCCGGCGTAATTGCCGCCTCGACACCCGTTCCCGTAATCGGAGTGCCCCTTGTCTCGTCGCTCGAAGGCCTCGATGCCATGCTGGCCATGATACAGATGCCTCCCGGAATACCGGTAGCCACGGTGGCCCTCAACGGTGCCATGAATGCAGCCATTCTGGCCATTCAGATTCTCGCCGTGGGCGATGCCGAACTGGCAGCCCGGTTCAAGACATACAAGGCCAATCTGGCCCAGAAGATCGTGAAAGCCAACAACGAGCTCAAAGAACTGAAATACGACTACAAAACCAACTGATCATGTATAACTATCAACGCCGCAAATCGAGTGTCGTACACATCGGCAACCTCGAGATGGGCGGTAACAACCCCATCCGCATCCAGTCGATGACCAATACGTCGACCAACGACACGGAGGGTTCGGTAGCCCAGATAGAACGCATTGTGGATGCCGGAGCCGACCTGGTACGTCTCACAGCACAGGGCACCAAGGAAGCGTTGAACCTGGCGCCCATCCGGGAACAGGTGCGCAAAGACGGCTACACCACGCCCCTCGTAGCCGATATCCACTTCAACCCCAACGTGGCCGACGTGGCTGCCGGCATCGTCGAGAAAGTACGCATCAACCCGGGCAACTACGTCGATCCGGGCCGCACCTTCAAGAAACTGGAGTTCACCGACGAGGAATATGCCCAGGAAATCGAGAAGATACGCCGACGTCTGGTTCCGTTCCTTAATATCTGCAAGGAACACCACACGGCGGTACGCATCGGTGTGAACCACGGTTCGCTGTCCGACCGCATCATGTCGCGCTACGGCGACACACCTGCCGGCATGGTGGAGTCGTGTATGGAATTCCTGCGCATCTGTGTAGAAGAGAATTTCACAGACGTGGTGATTTCAATCAAAGCCTCCAATACGACCATCATGGTGCGTACCGTGCGTCTGCTGGTTCAGAACATGGACAAGGAAGACATGCACTTCCCCATCCACCTGGGCGTGACGGAAGCCGGCGAAGGCGAAGACGGACGTATCCGTTCGGCCGTGGGCATAGGTGCCCTGCTGGCCGACGGCATCGGCGATACCGTACGCGTGTCGCTGAGCGAAGACCCGGAATGCGAGATTCCCGTAGCCCGAGCCCTGGTGGATTATATTGCAGCGCGCAAGGACTCCCACTACCAGACAGGTCCCGACAAACATGACTATTACGACCCCATCCATCCGCAGCGCTTCCCAAGCACGAAGTGCGGCATTCTGGGTGGCGGACAGCCCGTGTGCGTCGTCGGCTCCACCTCGGCAGGCGCCGACCTCTCGTCGGAGTGCATGGCCAGCTACAGCCTGCAGGAACTGATGTACGACAACTCGGTGGTGGACTACCTGCTGGAGAGACCCACCCTGCCGGTTATTGCGCGCAGCAACGGCACCAATCCCGTAGGCACCTGGCGAGCTTTTATCTTCACGCTCCGCAACGCCGGCTGTAAGAACCCTATCGTGATATCCCGATTCTATGACGACGAGAAACTGGAGGATCTGCAACTCAAAGCCGCAGCCGACTACGGAGTGATGCTTATCGACCAACTGGTGGACGGCATCGTGATCAACAGCGAACGCTTCACCAAAGAACAACTCATCGAAACCGGCTTCTCCATACTGCAGGCAGCCCGTGCCCGCTTCACCAAGACGGAATACATCTCATGTCCGTCGTGCGGCCGTACACTGTTCGACCTGCAGCAGACCGTAGCCCGCGTGAAGGCATCGACTCAGGGTCTCAAGAACCTCAAGATAGCCGTGATGGGCTGCATCGTGAACGGTCCGGGCGAAATGGCAGATGCCGACTACGGATACGTCGGCGCAGGCCCCGGCATGGTCTCCCTCTACCGCGGCAAGGAATGCGTCAAACGCAATATACCCTCGGAGAATGCGGTAGATGAACTTTTAGCCCTGATACATGCTGATCAGCATCAATAACCTCACTGCCGGCTACGACTCGCGCCCTGTGCTCACGGATGTGAACTGCAAGATAGAACGCGGTGAATGGATAGGCATCATCGGCCCCAACGGGGGCGGCAAGACGACGCTGGTGAAAAGCATCGTCGGACTGTTGGTCCCCATTGCGGGTTCTATACATTATTATAATAAGGAGGGAGCAGAGACCGACACCATCAGCATCGGCTACCTGCCCCAAAAGAGCGACATCGACACAATGTTTCCCATCTCGGTCGAGGAGGTGGTCCTCTCGGGTCTGATGTCCCAACTCGGCTGGTGGCGCCGTCCGTCGCAGGCACAGCGTCGCCGTGTGGCCGAAGTACTGAAAAAAACGGGTCTCACCGACCTGCGGAAATCATCCATCGGAGCGCTCTCGGGCGGACAGATGCAACGGGCCATGTTCGGACGTGCCATCGTAGCCCAACCCGAACTGCTCGTTCTGGACGAACCTAACTCTTATCTTGACATGGCTTTTGAAGCCCAGCTCTACGACCTGCTGAAGGAGCTCCATTCACAGGGAGCCACCATCCTGATGGTCAGCCACGAACTGGGTTCCGTACAATCACTGGTAGACCGGGTCTTCTCGGTAGAAGGCCATATTGTGGAAACACAGCCTACTCACTCACATCACTGATACCCTGGGCATCCGTCTTAAAAATGAAGGGACGGACATCGGTGCCCATGCTCTCCACCTTCACATTGCGAAAGGTGACGTTACGCGCGTGGTTGATATAGAAGCCGCGGGCGGGCAACAGTCCCCACATGGTGGCCTCAGGATATTCGGCAATCTTCTCATCGGCAGGGGCCGTTACAGGCTCAAGCACCCCGCCCCGCTGGGTGATGGAAATGTTTTCGAGCAAGATATTCTCGACAGGGTGTCCGGCCAGTCCCGTAATGGACGAACCGGTAGCGCCTGCGTTGGTCACACAGATGTCGGAAAGGCGAACGTTACGAATCTGTCCGACATGTCCGATTATGACATCATCGCTGTAGGAACGGGCCCGATTGCCGAGACGAATGAAAATGGGAGATTCGGTCTCAAGGGCCGTCACATTGCTTATCTCCACATTCTCGAGCACACCTCCGTCGACAATCTCCAACGAAATGGCCGACGTGCCGTTGCTGCGTCCGAAGAAGCGGCTTTCCTGATGGGGCGACGGATGGACCGTGATGTCGTGGATGCGGATGTTGCGGAATCCGCCGTTGGTCTCGGTGCCCAACTTGATAGCGTTGCAATGGCTGGAGACGTCGCAATGGCAGATTTCAATATCCTCACACAGACGAGGCGACGTGCTCTTGAGGGTGATGCCGTCATCGTCGGAATCGCTCACCATGCCGCAGACCTTCACCCGATGACAACCGTCCAGATCGAGGGCATCGTTGTTGTAGTTGTTGCGGTTCACGACCTTGATGTTGCGGATCTCCAGATCGTCACAGGCCAGATAGTGCTGCATCCAACAGCCGGAGTTGACCAGATGGACATCGCTCACCCGGATATTGCGGCTCCGGATAAAGCGGAGCAGGTGGGGCCGGGTGATGCCCTCGTCGTTCCAGGTGAGTTTCGGAAACGTTCTTCCGCGTCCGTCAATCGTACCCGTTCCGCTGATCTGCACGTCCTCCACGTTGTCGGCATAGATGAGCTGAATCGTTGTCGTTCGGGTGCGCAGCGACACATAATCGGTCTTCATGGGACGATAGTCTTCCACAGACGTACTGCCGTAGAGCGTGGCTCCCTCGTCGAGATGGAGATCCACATGACTGCGAAGTTCGATACTGCCGATCTTGTAGCCGCCTTTGGGCACTAAGACCTGTCCGCCTCCGTTCTGCGAACACAGGTCAATGGCCTGCTGCAGGGCGGCTGTACTGTAAACTGTTGTGTCATTCCCGGCACCGAAGTCCAGGATATTATAGACACGCTGGGCATTGCAACCTATCGTCGCAACGCCCATCATAACCATCATGAGAAAGGTTTTCATATGCTTACCTGTATCTTATTTTCTGTCCTATTCGCAGAGTCGAACCGGAACGCAGTCCGTTGAGACGGCACAGTTTCGACACCGATGTACCGTACCGTCGGGCGATGGATCCCAGCGTGTCTCCCTTACGTACCTTGTGGAACGCGTTGCCTGAACTGGCAGCGGTGTTCTTACCGCCGGTTCTGCTCCTTGAGCAACGTCCGGCTTTTCCCATCTGGGCTTTCTGCTCCACCGCCGCAATGAAATGATACTGCGGGTTGCGAGGCTCGAAGGTCTGCAAATCAAGAATTTTGGCCGGGTCGATAGCAATGCCCATGAAACGGAATTCCAGGTGGAGATGCGGACCTGTGGAACGGCCTGTAGATCCTCCCAAGGCGATGGGCTGGCCTGCGGAGACGAGATCGTCCTGATTGACCAGGAAGCGTGACAGATGGCCGTAAACAGTCTCCAGTCCATTGGAATGACGCAGCACGAGGTAATAGCCATAGCCGCGACGTTCGAACTTCCTGATGCGCACACGGCCCGAGAAAGCCGCCCTGACGGTATCGCCTTTATAAAGCTGAATATCCACCCCTTTGTGCATGCGGCGGCGCCGCCAGCCATAGGGAGAATTGATACGGCCCTTGATGGGAGCGACGAAATGGGAAAGATCAATATCTTTTTCGGCAGGAATCGGAATGGGCGCCTTGTCTCTCAGGGGATCGACATGCGCATCGTCCCACGAGGTGTAGAGATCCAAAGCCGGATAGAGTTCGAAAGGTTCATCAGCCTCCACCCTCTTCAGGTTGTTGATGGAGTCGACCATATTCTGGAACAGGGCATTGGTCTCCTGTTCTTCCTGAAGACGGGCATGGATTTGCCGGTGCACGTCGGGCACCACGATATTCGGACGGGCCTGCACCTCCAAAACAATCAAGAAGCTACAAACGGATGCAACCCGGAACAGTATGCGTACATTTTTTTTAAGCATGCTGCGAAGATACATAAAAAAAACGTCATATGCAAATGCTTTAACAAAAAAAAGGGGAAAATCCCCTTCTTTTTAAGTTTATTGACATGCAACAGAGCCTGATACTACTTCAGAAGGCGTATCTTGCCACCCTGAATAACCCATCCGCGATAGTCGGCATCCACCGGCATGCCCTGCAGATTGTAGCAGGGAAGGCGGTCCTTCAAGCCTTCGGTTCCGTCGTTCCAATGAAGGGCGGGAAGGTCGTCCGGCCTGTCGGTTTCGAAGCGGAAAGAAACTTCGCCCAAGTCGTTCTCGCAGATATCAGAAAGCGACTTGTGCATCAGCCCGTCACCCTGATAAATCCATGCCTTGGAGACAGACGTGGCATTGAAGGCCGTCACGTTGCGCGGACCGGGGAAGGGAACGGCCATCATGGAGGCGTGATAATCCTCTATGGTATAGTAGGTGCCGAAATAGTCCTTGCGAATCCATTCGGAACTGAGCAGTATCGTATCGGTCGACATGCAATGGTAGTGGGAATTAAAGCGATAGCGAATGTAAGTCGTATCCGCCCCGGACAACGTCTTGCCCGCCACGGTGTATCTTTCGCCCGGATAGTTGTTGGGCAGGATACCCCGTTTGAACTCCTTATCGATGTTGTAAGCATGGATAATCATCAGACCATGGCCTTTTCCCTGGAAGTCTTCCTCTGTACCCCAGTATCCCCATCCACGGTTCTGAACGTTCTCAAGGATATAACTTTCCGCGTATCTGGTGCTGTCGGCCAGGATGTAATAGGCTTTGCCGCCCTCGTCGAGAGGCAGGAGCGAGTATTCACCGTTCTCGCGGAGCGTGTCAATGGAGAACCAGTCCAAAGACTGCCGTTCATAGGCCGTATAGGGAGAGGGAGTGTATCCTCCGTTGTCCTTATATTCCCCTCCGTCCATCACATCCCAATACTCCAACGATCCGTTATTCAGGGATGCATTCGGCGAGTTGGGATAAAGATCCGGCAACCCGAGCGCATGACCGAACTCATGGACGAAAAGGCCTATTGATGAACAGCGTTTGATCGGTTTTTTGGTGAAAGCGCCCGGATAGGCGTGCAGTTCACACGAAAGTCCTGCCATGTTCACGTTCTTTCCGTCGTAAGTCCCTCCACTGATGTCCCAGACCACCTGAGGCCACATGCAGTCAGAACTGTTTCTGGAGAAGGATTCGGAATATCCTGCCACAATCATATAAACAAAATCCACATTTCCGTTGCCGTCGCTGTCGTACTGCGAAAAGTCAATCACGTCATCCATCGCCTTACAAACGTCCTTACACAACTGCGTGGTATTGTTGCTCTTGCCGTAATAGGCTAGCGGATTCTCCATCCGCACAGGTCCGTAAACGTCGAACCGGGGAGTAAACTTTCCGAACGACATGTCACGGAAATACTGGCGTGCGGAACCTGTATTGCGCTTCACTCCCACCGAATCGACAAAAGAATCGTCGTTGCGGAGATCTTCAGAATTGAGATAGCGGTCGAAGACCACCTCGGGATTGGGGAGTGAGAACGTTGTGTCGGCAAATTCCACCAGAATGACAGGCACACGAGGGCTTCCCATATGGGGAAACTTGATTTTGAGTTTGTCAATCACATCACTGGCACCGACACTGAGTCTGTTCCTCAGACGCTTTTCCTGTTCCTGCCGGTCGGGCACATAAAGTGTATTTCCATCCTTGAGCATCATAATCCCCTGGCGGGTGAGGTAATAATGATTGTGCTCGTCCCCCACCATCTGCACTTCAATCTGCGTGCCATCCGGCTGGGTGTGGATATAGAACCCCGATGTCGCCTTGGCGGCCTGAAGAACACCGGGAATCAGGACAAGTTGCAAGAGAAGTAATAGGTGACGCATACTGTTATTTCTTAAATCGTGAGAGGAGCTTGGCGAAACCCCATTCTTTCTGAATGACAACGTAGGCGAAGAGGGCCACAGCCAGTGTATTGACAGCAACACCCCACCAGCCGCCGACGGGCTGATAAGCCATCGCCACATAGAGCACTGCCGTGAGCGCGGCGTAGAAGAATGCGGATTTCATATCGTAGGGAATGGGATTCTTTTTCTGTCCGACGAAATAGCTGAGCAGCATGCAGGTGCCATAGCCGGCCACTCCCGCCCAGGCACAGGCTATATATCCATAGACGGGCACAAAGAGTACGTAGATGGCCACCAGTACGGCACAGCCGATGAAAGAGAACAGAGCGCCCCAGAGGGTCTGGTCGATGAGTTTATACCAGAACGAGAAGTTGAAATAGATACCCATGAAGATTTCGGCCACCATCACGATGGGAACGACACGGATGCCCTCCCAATAGTCGGCATTGCGAATGAGGAGTTCCTTGAGCGGGTCGAGCCAAGCCATCACCAAGAGGAAACCCATCAGGCTGAAGATGATGAAATACTTGGTACCCTGAACGTTGACAAAGACCGTATCGCTCTTGTCCTTCTGGGCGCCGAACACAATCGGTTCGTAGGCATAACGGAAAGCCTGGGTGGCCATCGCCATAATCATCGCTATCTTGGACGCTGCATTGTAGATGCCGAGCTGGACGAGTCCCTCCTTGCCGGGAATGAGGAACGGCATAAGAATCTTGTCGGCAGCCTGGTTGACAACACCTGCCACACCCAGAATCACAATGGGATAGGCATAGACCAGCATCGAACGGATGACCTTACCATCGAAGCCCCAACGGAAGAATCGGAATTCCTTCCACAGCAAAAGAGCCACAACCAACGTGCAGACGAGGTTGATGGCGAAGACATAGCCGGCCTGGTATTCGGGGTCATAAAACCACGCAATCGATTCGGGATGAGCCTTGTGAATGGCCGGACAGGCCAGGAAGACAAAAAGGTTCAGACCGATGTTGACCGCAATGTTGAGAAATTTCAACGCCGCGAATTTCACCGCCTTGTGCTGATAACGCAGATAAACAAACGGAATACAGGAAACGGCATCGACCGCCACGATCAGCGCCATGATGCCCACATATTCAGGATGGGCAGCATAGCCCAATGCGTCCGCGATGGGAGTCAGTCCTCCGAAAACCATCGCCAGGAAGCATGCGCTTATCATTCCCACAACAAGCATGGCCGAACTGTAGATTTTACGGACATCCGCACCTTCCTTGTTGGCCCAGCGGAAGAAGGTGGTCTCCATGCCGAAGGTCAGCAGAATCAGTATGATGGCCGTATAGCCGTACATGTTGTTCACCACGCCGTACTCGCCGGACGTAGCGGGCATGACAGCCGTATAAAGCGGAACGAGGAGATAGTTGAGGAAGCGTCCTACTATCGAGGAGAGCCCGTAGATTACGGACTCTCCTGCAAGTTTCTTGAGAAAACTCATTGATGCATCAACGCGTTGTTAACATCAGTTTCTGCGTCTTGAAATCGCCGGAAGAGACGGTGAGCGTCACCTTGCCGGCCTGACCTGTAGAACGGAGGATGACAAGGGCCGAGCCGCGATACATCTTGTGGGAGTTGCCCACCGCCAGTTCGTCGGTATAGTTGTTGCCGTTGTCGAGACCGACAATCTCGGCAGGCCCCTCCACCTGGAAATGGAGTTGTGAACCCACGTTCCACACACGGCGTCCCTTGCTGTCGACGGCAAGGATGCGAATATGCTGCAAATCCAGTCCGTCGGCTTTCCAGGCATTATTATCGGGCGAGAGTGTCAGTTTCCGAGCCTCACCTGCCGTCTCAATACGGTCGCGTGCTACTTCCCTACCGCCTGTTCTGGCCACAGCCACGAGGTTGCCGGCAGCATAGGCCACCTGCCACTCTGGACGATTGCGCTGCCGGCTGTCGCCCACGTTATTCGTCCGGGTACCGAGACTCTTGCCATTGAGGAAAAGTTCCACCTCCCCGGCATTGGTATAGCAGACTACTTTGAGACTGTCGCCGGTTGCCCAGTTCCAACTCTCGGACTGTTCCACATTGCCCTGATCTACACCGTTCCAGATGAACTGCTGGCGCTCGCCTGCCTGCACGGCAATGTGTACCATCGGCTCGTCATCCCTGAAGAACGATTTGACGAACCAGGCGGTCGGTTTGGGTTGCAGCGAGATATCATAGAATCCCTGTACCCAGCCCTTAGCCGGCCAGCCGTTGCTCTCGCCCAGATAGTCTATCGCGCCCCAATAGGCCAGACCGATGACACGGTCAAGATCCATATCGAAGAAGTTGGGACCAAGGTTCGACATATTAGCCTCGCTCTGGTAGAACATCATATGTGGGAAGTTTCTGCCGTCGCCGGGGAAATACATATAGCGGTAGTTATAAGCAGCCACATCCGTATGATAAACCAGATCGGCCGGCAGGGTGTCAGTCTCGAGATTGCGTCCACGGGGATGCATGGCCACGGTCACCAGACGTGACGTGTCATAACGCTGCAGGAGTTTTTTCTGCAGTTCGAAAGCCGTTACACCCCAGTCGTTGAACGGGAGGTCAGCATAGGTCTGCAGTTCGTTGCCGAGACTCCACAACACAACGGAGGGATGGTTACGGTCGCGACGTACAAACTCCGGAACATCATACTGCCACAAGTTCTTCCAATCGGTACGTCCGCCTGCGAATTTCTGCAGCCATTTGTCATAGAGTTCATCGACCACAAGCAGACCTTTCTCGTCGCAAAGACGTAAGAAGGCCTCGCTATAGGGATTGTGGGACGTGCGCACGTGGTTGAAGCCGAACGACTTCATCAGATCGATACGTTTAGCGATGGCACGGGGATAGTTGGCGGCGCCCAGTGCTCCGAGGGTATGGTGGTTGGCCCATCCCTTGAGCAGCACCTTCTTGCCGTTGAGTTTCAGTCCGAATGCCGGCGAGAACTCTACCGTACGGATGCCGAAACGCTCACGCGTCTGATCATGCACGTTGCCTTCCGCATCGTAAAGCGTCACCTCGGCTGTATATAAATATGGTGTATCGCAACTCCAAAGACGGGCATCGGCAACATCCACAGAAGCGAGAGGATACTCTCGGTCGCGCCACTTGGCATTGAACTTGAGGTCACCGATGGTCTCAGCCACACAAATTCCGTCGTTATCAAGAATGCGGAGACCATAACGTATGACCGGTGTCTTTAAGCGACAGATGATTTCCGCCTGGACGGACACCGTCCTGTTGTCGCGGGTTGTGATATAAAGGGGATGACGGGGAAAGTAAAGATCGGCATCGCTGGTAATGATCCGCACATCGCGGAACAGGCCGCCGCCTGTGTACCAGCGCGAGTTCTCAGCGCCCATCGTGCTGGCGCATACCAGAATCTCGTTCTTGCTGTCGTATTTCAATTTGTCGGAGATGTCAATCCCGAACCCGAGGTATCCGTAGTCGGTCTTGCCGATATGTTCGCCGTTGAGCCACACATCGCCTACGAGCATGATACCTTCAAAGTCGAGAACCACTCGTTTCTGTTTCCAACTGCGCTCCGGGACCAGTTCATACCGATACCACCCCTCGCCCATTTCCTTGAAGCCGCGGGGAGAGAGACGGCTCTTGACGTTGCTGGCTTCGTCGCCGAACGATGCCTTCTCGTCTTTGGCGGGAGCCACCCAGGGTTGCGAAATCTGGAAATCGTGAGGCAAACGCACAGCCTCGCTGACTGCATCTCTTGAACGTCCGAACAGCCATCCTTCACGTAATAACAAGGTGTCGCGTGGCGTTGCGGCAGCCATACCGGCAATCATCAACAGACCGGCGGTCCATAATCCATTCTTCATGTTCATCATGTGTTTTGTGTGAGAATATTGTGACCGTCGCCTATCTCTGCATCGTCAAAAGGTTCGGAATGGACGCTCTTGAGATTCTTGGCGAGTTGTTCGGGCGACGAGGCACCCACGAGAACCGACGTGACTCCCTTGAGATGGAGAATCCAGGCAAGCGCCATTTCAGCCAGCGATTCTCCACGTTTCTCTGCAATACCGTTCAGGTGTTTCAGATAATCGACAAGCTGCGGTGTCAGCGATGAAGATTTCAGGAAATGCTCGCGTGTCATACGACTGCCCTCGGGAATACCGTTCAGGTAACGGTCTGTCAGCAAGCCCTGTGCCAAGGGCGAGAAGGAAATGAACCCGATGCCGTTTGCAGCACAGTAGTCCAAAATACCATCTTCAACGGGCGCACGGTCTAACAAGTTGATGCGGCCCTGATAAATCAGCAGGGGCACATCATGTTCGCGCAGATATTTGTCGGCCACCTTGAGCGCCTCGAGCGGCCAGCGGGAAATTCCCACGTAGAGCGCTTTGCCCTGGCGCACGACATCCACCAGTGCCTGCAGCGTCTCTTCCAGCGGCGTATTGGGGTCATACCGGTGGCTGTAGTAGAGATCCACATATTCAAGATGCATGCGCTTGAGACTCTGGTCGAGCGATGCCATCATATATTTTCGGGAACCCCAGTTACCATAAGGCCCGGGCCACATATCGTAGCCCGCCTTGGTAGAGATGAAAAGTTCGTCGCGATAGGGACGAAAATCCTGGTCCATCATGTGGCCCATTGTAACCTCGGCCGAGCCGTACGGAGGTCCGTAGTTGTTGGCAAGATCGAAATGGGTGATTCCGTGGTCGAATGCATAATGGGCAATCGACCGGCACTTCTCGTAGGTATCCACCCCGCCGAAATTGTGCCAGAATCCTAAACTCACCCCCGGCAGAAGCACTCCGCTCCTGCCACAGCGCCGGAAATCCATTCCCGACTCATCGTATCGGGTTTCAGCTGCTAAATAATCCATATCTTTGTAAATTTGGAACGAAAAATCGAAATGTTAGAATTTGGGTGCAAAGATAATAAAAAAAACAGATATTACAAAATTATAGGGTGAGTTTTTTACTTTTTTCACGGAATTAGGCATTTTCAACGATTTCGGAGCGCAAAAAACAGAATCCCGGGCCTTCCTTGCGGAAAGTCCGGGACTTGATTGTATTTAATAGAATCGCATTATGCACCTATCAATACCATAACCTGGGCGGAGACCACGCGAAGGAACATCGTCAGCGGGTAAACCGTCGAATAGGCAACTGCGGCCTGGTCGGTACCGGCAAGGGCGTTGCTGTAAGCCAGCGCCGGAGGATCGGTCATCGAACCGGAGATAAGGCCTGCAATGGTCATGTAACTGAGGTGACAAACCAGACGGGCAATGGTGGCAATCAGCAACAACGGGATGACAGTCACAAAGACACCATAGAGGACCCACATATAGCCGCCGTTGGCGACGATCTCGAAGAATCCATCGCCTGCGCCGATTCCTACCGATGCCAGGAAGAGACAGATACCAATCTCGCGCATCAGTTTGACGGACGACGTGGTTGTATAGGTCACCAAATGGAGACGGGGACCGAAGTTGGCCATCAGAATGGAGATGATGAGGGGGCCGCCGGCCAGACCCAGTTTGACAGGTACAGGTATGCCTGGGAAGAAAATCGGAATCGACCCCAGAATGACACCCAGGGCAATGCCGATGAAGGTGGTCATGAGACTGTTGGGGTCATCGAGACGCTTCACTTGGTTGCCGATGAGGCCCTGCAGTTTATTCACGTCGTTCTTGGCACCGACCACCGTCACGCGGTCACCCATTTGGATGAGCAGGGCCGGGCTGGCCACAATCTCGATACCGGCACGGCGGATGCGGGTAATGGTTACGTGGAAGGTGGAGCGCAATTTGAGGTCGCCAAGACGACGTCCGTTGAGTTTAGGGTTGGTGACCACAAAACGTTCGGAAACGAGTTCGTTGTGCGTATCGGAATCCCACTTAGTCTGGTCAACATCGGTTAATTCGCGACCGACGAGCACCGTGAGCGGCTCCATGTCGGTAGGGGTGGCAACCATGAAGAGTCGGTCGCCCAGTTGCAGTTTCGTCGTCTCGTCCACCAATTCGATATCTCCGGTGGAACGGTGCATAATGCGCGTAGCCACAATCTCGCGGCCCGAGATACGCTGTACGTCGGCCATTGTCTTACCATCGATGGCAGGGTTGATGACCTCAAGGGTAACCACCTTCACCTGGGACGAATTGAGACGCTGGTTGGCAGCGTACAGATTCTGCTCTTTCTCGAAGTTGATTTTGAACATCCACTTGATGAGAACTATACTGAGGATGATACCTACCACACCAAGAGGATAGGCCATTGCATAGCTCTGGGCAAAGACGGAATTGAATTCTCCGTTATGCATATCTGAATAAGTCTGCTGGGCAGCACCGAGACCGGGCGTATTGGTAACGGCACCATAGAGCACACCGATCATTGCATATAGATCCTCTCCTGTGATAAGGTGGATGGCATAGGTGATGATGCAGCCCAGCAGGACGATGCCGGCCGCCAGCATATTGAGCGTAATACCTCCCTTGCGGAAGGACGAGAAGAAACCTGGACCGACCTCAATACCTACCGAATAGATGAAGAGAATCAGACCGAATTCCTTGACAAAGTGGGATGTGGTGGGATCAAGCACAAAGCCAAGATGACCTGCGGCAATACCGGCAAACAGGATCCATGTAATGCCTAACGAAATCCCTCCTATTTTAATACGGGCAAAAAGCAGGCCAACCGCAATAACAACAGCAATCAGCAAGATGGAATGGGCTACGCCAGTACCCGTGAACAGGTTAACAAACCATTGAAAATCCATATCAGTCTTCTTTATGTATCAAATAATCGACGAGTTGCCGTACGGCCTTTCCCCGATGGGAAATGCTGTTTTTCTCCCCTATTGACATCTCGGCAAACGTGCGACTTTCACCATCCGGCACAAAGACAGGATCATAGCCGAAACCTTCCTTGCCCGAGGGAGTCTGGATGATTGAACCCTTGCATACGCCCTCGAAAACCTCCTTCTTGCTGTCCATGAGAAGTACGATGACTGTACGGAACTGAGCCGTCCGGTCGGTGGCTTTCTTCATGTTGCGAAGCAGTTTTTCCATATTGGCCCGGGCATCGTGGTCGTGACCCTCATCGGCAGCATAGCGTGCTGAACGCACACCGGGCTCCATACCCAGGGCTCGCACTTCGAGTCCCGTGTCGTCGGCGAAACAGTCATAGTTGTAGTGAACCTTCACGTATTCGGCTTTCTGCAGAGCATTCCCCTCAAACGAGGGTGAAGTCTCGGGGATATCCTCCTTACAGCCGATATCGGTCAGACTCAGAATTTCATACTTTTCTGCCAAACTGGGATTTGAGGCACTGAGCAGGGTTCTCACTTCCTCCACTTTGTGCGCATTAGCCGTAGCAAAAACGATAATTTTCTTATTCATTTATTTAAAATTACGGCGCGAAGATATATAAAAAAAGCGAAACAAACAAACGTTTTGCAAAAAAATCATATTCCGAGAACAAAAATTTGGTTTTCTAAAATAAAAACGCTATCTTTGTATCGCAAAAAATATCCATATGCTTAGAATCGAACTCGACAAACACGGCCGCAAAGGCAAGGCGGCAACACTCATCACCGACTTCCAGGGAGAAGACTCCGAACTGGAACGTATTCAGAAATCTCTGCAGAAGAGCCTCGGTACAGGCGGATCGCGTTGCTGGAACAGCGCAGAGCCCTTCGACGGACAGATTCTGCTGCAGGGCGACGTGCGTCTCAAAGCCAAAGCGTGGCTTGAGAAAGAAGGATACAAGGTGAGGGTTATCTGAGCAAATATATAATTAAAAGGGAATCATGCTCGAAATCTACAAGGCTTCGGCAGGCGCCGGCAAAACACATCTGCTGGTCAAATACTACCTCGAATGGATACTGTTCGGAGGCACACGGTTCAACGAAATCCTGGCGGTGACTTTCACCAACAAAGCCACAGCCGAGATGAAGTCGAGAATCGTGGCTGATCTCTATCGCATAGCAACAGATGCCACACGGTCGGACTATTGGAACGATTTCAGCAGAGAACATCCCAAGGTGACCGCAGAAACACTCCAAAAGAAAGCACGCAAGGCACTGAGCGACATTCTGGGGGACTACTCATCCTTCCAGGTTTCGACCATCGACAAATTTTTCCAAACCATTGTCAGAGCCTTTACCCGCGAACTGCGCCTGCAGGGCAACTACGAAATCGAACTCAACGACGACCGCATCCTAGATCAGGCAGTGAGCAGTTTCCTCACGGAGATAGACCCGCAGAGGGATGCTCAGGCCTACCGTTGGCTGCAGGACTTCTCGCGCAGTCTTGTCGAGAACAACGAGAGTTGGAATCTGAGCACGAGTCTGCGACAAGCATCCCGACAAATCACCAAAGACGCCTACCAGCGTATAGCCGACGAGATTCAGACATTCACTGTCGCTGAAACCGGCGGTCTGAAAGACTATGCCCAAATGGTGGCGCATATTGTTTTCGTTTGGGAATCTGAAATGCGCAAAACGGGACGGGACGTGACGGAACTGATTGCCAGGGAAGGACTTGACATCAAAGCCGATTTCTCCGGTAAGGCCAGGACCCAGATGCTTACATTTGTGAGGCTGAGGGAAGGCGAATGGAAAGAACCTTCGGAAACCTTCCGGAAATGGGCCGATGACCCGGATATGTGGTATGCCAAGGGGGTTGCTGCCAGACTCTCGGGAAATGCCACCGACATCATCAGGACGGCCATGAAAAACGTGTTGAACCACTTTGACGGGACCACCTTTCGCAACTACAAAACCGCCGTCGCCATCCGGCAGAATATATTCCAGTTGGGCCTGCTCGCCAACATCGAACAGCGCAAACGCGAAATCTGTGATGAACAGGGGATTATGCTCCTCTCCTCAACCACGGAACTTCTGAACCGACTGATCGGTAAATCGGAAGCTCCCTTCATCTATGAAAAAACCGGCTCGAGGATTGAATCGTACATGATAGACGAATTCCAGGACACCTCTCTGCTGCAATGGGACAATTTCAAACCGCTGCTCGAAAACTCGCTCGCTACCGACAGCGCCAACCTCATCGTGGGCGATGTAAAACAGAGTATCTACCGATGGCGAGGCAGTGAATGGGCCTTGCTCGATCACGGCGTCAGTCTCCAACCCCGGCGGGACGACACAAAAACGCTGCGCACCAACTGGCGTTCGAAACCAGAAATTGTGGAGTGGAACAATGCTTTCTTCAGCCAGATTGAACCTGCGTCACCCGAAATGAAAGACGAGGTACGCAGAATCTACAAGGATGTGGAACAGGCGCTGGCGCCATGCAATACGGAAGGCTATGGAGGGCTCGTACATGTGGAGGCCGCCAGCGACGTGATGGAACGGTTGCCAGAGGTCATTCAGGACATTCTGACTCAAGGTTACGAACCCCGCGATATTGCCATTCTCACCCGCACCAACGACGAAGGCACTGAGGCCGCCGAGAAACTCATTACTGCTGGCATATCCATTATTAGCGACGAAGCCCTGACCCTCATCTCCCGCCCTGTGATTCAGACCCTCGTGGCCGTCATGAAACATCTGCAGAATCCAAGGGTTGCCATCCTCCGTGCGATAGCAGATTTCAAAGTCAGGGACATCACAGGACGTGAGATGCTTCCTGATATCTGCCAATACACCAACCGTCCGCTTTATGAGCTGGTCGAAGGACTTATTCAGTCGCTGGAACTCAACGGGAAAGGCGACGAAGCATTCCTGCAGGCCTTCCGTGATCTCGTACTCGAGTTCGCCATGTCGAAGAGTGCCGACCTCACCACCTTCCTCTCCTGGTGGAACGAACATGGCCGCAACAAAGCCATTTCCTCCAACAGTGAACAGAATTCCGTACGTCTGCTCACCATCCATAAATCCAAGGGACTTGGTATTCCCGTAGTGATTATTCCCTATGCCTCGTGGGAGATGGACATGCGGGTGGACGGACGCGGTGGCAACATTCTTTGGTGCAGACCGGAAGCCGAGCCTTTCAAACTCGAAAACGTGGCGTTACCCATCAGTGTTTCGAAGATGGAAGGAACCATATTCGAACCCGAATACCTGCAGGAACGTCAGCGTGTCATCATCGATAACCTCAATACAACCTACGTGGCCTTCACACGAGCCAAGGAACAACTTTGGCTGCTTTACCCTGCCGAACACAAAAAAGGCGGTAAACACGCATTGTGGCAAGATCTCGAAGCGTTTGTCCAAAATGACCGAAACGGAGTACAGGCCTGCGGCGAAGGTGTATGGGAAAAGGGACAGCGGAAAACGCCGTCCGAGCGTTCCCCACAAACCATCCCGACAGAACCTGCTCAGACATCCGTGGCTTCCTCAGACACGCTCAAGCTTCCCACCCTGCTTCGCTCTCAGATTGTGAAAGACGAGGAAGCCGTAATGCGCGGTAACTGCATCCACGAGGCGATGTCGTCTGTCATTACGCGTGACACTGCCTCCGAGGCGGTACACCATTTCTACCGCACCACCTCCGACGACTACCGGGCCCTCTTCTCCGAAGACGAACTGCAGGCACGCATCGCCCATTATCTGGAAAATGAGAAAGCCAAAGGGTGGTTCGAACGCGACGTCAACGTCATCAACGAACAGACCATCCTGCTACCCAACGAGGACGAACATCGCCGTCCCGACCGTGTGATTGTCTCACCCGATGGAACGGCGACTGTGATAGACTATAAGACCGGCAAACCCGAGAAGAAGCATCAAATCCAGGTCGCTGCCTATGGCAAACGGCTCAGGGAGATGGGATTCGACCGCGTGAAGGCCTGCTTATGGTATTTGGAAAGCAACGAAATCGTTACTGTTTGGGAGTAGCGGCGGGAACACGCTGCCAGTGTTCGGGAAGATATTCGCTCGAACCGGGTGTACCGTCGGAATTACGCAACTTGTAATACACGTCCATGTTATCCTTGTCAGACATCTTGTAGATAACGTCGGAGTCGATATTGGAGAGTTCGGGAAGTGCACAGTTGGTGACAATGTGCTCAACCACCACGGAATCGCCTTGCATCTTATACGTGCCGTAAACTTCCACACGCGACACAACCTGATTGCTTGTAGCGTCGGTGAAAGCACGATAGAGGAAATAGTTGCCGTCGGGCAGAATACACTTGAAGAGGTTGGTGGGAGCCACCGACTTAATCACCATTTCCGTCTCGGCATCCTCAACGGTAATCTCCTGAAACTTCTGCCACAGACCGACATACGATGAGGATTCAATAATGGAAGATGCACAGGGCACTGTTTCTGCAACGGCTTTGGGTGCCCGAGAATCACTGCAACTTGCAAACAAGCCCAATACAAGGGCTGCAGATAAAATCAAACCAGATTTCATAGCGTTCAAGAATTTTGAAATTTTGTTATGGGTTAAATTAAATATGATATTCGGATTTGCTATTTTTGCTCTGCAAAGATAATAATTATTTGTCAACTAGTGTAATGAAATGTAATTTTTTTTGCATTTTGGACGTTTTTTTCTTCAAAATGACCTAAAAGTCAAGAAAAAATCGTATCTTTGTGCGCTTTAAAACATTAATTCTGAAGTATCAACTATAAAATTATAAAAATTATGGCAACAGAATTCAAATATGCGCCTATGTTCCAGTTGGGCGAGGACAAGACGGAATATCGCCTCCTCTCGAAGGAAGGTGTGAGTGTTGGAGAGTTTGAGGGTCACAAGATTCTCAAGGTGAGCAAAGAGGCTCTGACATTGCTCGCAGAACAGGGTTTCCACGATGTTGAGTTCATGCTCCGCAGAGAACACAACTTGCAGGTGGCCCGGATTCTGAACGATCCCGAGGCTTCAGAGAACGACAAATATGTCGCTCTTCAGTTCCTGCGTAATGCAGAGACGGCTGTCAAAGGCATTCTGCCCTTCTGTCAGGATACCGGCACTGCCATTATCCACGGCGAAAAGGGTCAGCAGGTATGGACAGGATTCGAGGACGAGGAAGCACTCTCGCGCGGCGTCTTCAATACCTATGTGAACGACAACCTGCGTTACTCGCAGAATGCGCCCCTCAACATGTACGATGAAGTGAACACCCGCTGCAATCTGCCCGCCCAGATTGATATTGAGGCATGCGAGGGTGCCGAGTACCGGTTTGTGATGGTTGCCAAGGGCGGCGGTTCGGCCAACAAGACCTACTTCTATCCGATGACCAAAGCTACCATTCAGAACGAGGGAACACTGCTCCCCTTCTTAGTCGAGAAAATGAAGAGTCTCGGTACGGCGGCATGTCCTCCTTACCACATAGCTTTTGTCATCGGAGGCACATCGGCCGAGAAGAACCTTCTCACAGTGAAACTTGCTTCCATCAAATACTACGACAACCTGCCCACCACAGGCGATGAGACCGGACGTGCTTTCCGCGACATCGACCTCGAACAGAAACTCCTCAAGGAGGCCCAGAAGATCGGTCTCGGCGCTCAGTTCGGCGGCAAATACCTGGCCCACGACATCCGTGTGGTACGTCTGCCCCGTCACGGCGCCAGCTGTCCCATCGGAATGGGTGTGAGCTGCTCGGCCGACCGCAACATCAAAGCCAAGATCAATGAGGACGGTATCTGGCTGGAGAAGATGGACGACAATCCGTCGGAACTCATTCCAGAGGCTTATCGCCGCCCCGGCGAAGGCACCAAGGGTGTGGAAATCGACCTCAACAAGGGTATCGACTATGTCCGTCAGGAACTTTCGAAATATCCCGTATCCACACGCGTCAACCTCAAGGGTACCATTATCGTGGCCCGCGACATTGCTCATGCCAAGTTGAAAGCCCGTCTCGATGCCGGCGAGGAGATGCCCGCCTATTTCAAGGACCATCCCATTCTCTATGCCGGTCCTGCCAAGACACCCCAGGGCTATCCCTGCGGTTCGATGGGCCCCACTACGGCCAACCGTATGGATCCCTACGTGGATGAATTCCAGGATCACGGTGCATCGCTCGTCATGATTGCCAAGGGTAACCGTACCCAGGCGGTAACCGATGCCTGCCAGAAACACGGCGGCTTCTATCTCGGAACCATCGGCGGTGTGGCTGCCGTGCTTTCCCAGTCGTCCATCAAGAGCATCGAATGTGTCGAATATCCCGAACTCGGAATGGAGGCTATTTGGAAAATCGAGGTGGAGGACTTCCCTGCATTCATCCTCGTCGACGACAAGGGTAACGATTTCTTCAAACAGCTCAAACCCTGGTGCCCCAACTGCAAGTAATAATTC
>Ga0326513_10001274_pt1 | contig 20272 bp, 21 predicted proteins | sample 2_2465_0518_D_FD_203654 | JGI IMG/M metagenome (GOLD analysis project Ga0326513, IMG submission 203654) | Bovine rumen microbial communities from UC Davis, California, United States - 2_2465_0518 | ecosystem: Host-associated > Mammals > Digestive system > Stomach > Rumen | place: USA... | reverse complement strand
TCTTGAAACGGCGGACGACCTTGCCGTAGACCGGGTGCGGGAGGCGGCGTTCGCCCTGGACGACGACGCTCTTGTCGCCGCTCTTGCTGACGACGACGCCCGTGCGGGTCTTGCGGACGCCGCGGGCGGGCTTCGCCGGGGCCGCTTCTGCCGCCTGGGCGGCGGTATCGATTTCTTCGGACATGGCTACTTGCCCTCCTTCTTGGCGCGTTCGGTCTGGATGGTGAGCATGCGGGCGACGTCGCGCCGCATGCCACGGATCTTGCCGTAGTTGTCGACGGAGACACCGCTGGCGCGCCTCATGCGCATCATGGACATCTCCTTCTTCGTGTCGCGGATCTTCTGCGCCATTTCGTCGGCGCCGATCTCCCTAAGTTCCTTGGCTTTCATTTGCGGAAAACTCCTTGCGTTCGCTGGCTAGTGTGCGCGGGAGACGAGCTGCGTCCTGATGCCGAGCTTGGAGTCGGCGAGGCGCAGGCACTCGCGCGCGGTCGCCTCGGGGACGCCGCCGATCTCGAAGAGAATCTTGCCGGGGAGGACAACGGCGACCCAGAATTCGGGGTTGCCCTTGCCGCCGCCCATGCGGACGCCGATCGGCTTCTTCGTTACGGGCTTGTCCGGGAAAATGCGGACCCAGAGGTTGCCCTTGCGCTTCATGTAGCGGTTCATGACAACGCGGCAGGCTTCGATCTGGGTGCTCTTCACCCAGCCGCGCGTCAGGGCCTTGACGCCGTAGTCGCCATAGGCGAGCGTCGCGCCCGACGTGGCAAAACCCTTGCGGTTGCCCTTGGTCTGTTTGCGGTATTTGACCCTTTTAGGCATTAGGGGCATGGCTCTTCCTCCTTGCCGAGGTCATGCGTGGCTTGAAGTCCTCGGGCTTGCAAATCCAAACCTTGACACCGATCTTGCCGGCCGTGGTGTTGGCTTCGGCGAAACCGTAGTCGATGTCGGCGCGCAGGGTGTGCAGGGGGATCTTCCCCTCCTTGCTCCACTCGACGCGCGAAAGTTCGGCGTTGTTGATACGTCCGCTGCAGCGGATCTTGATTCCGTCCACTCCGATGTCCATCGCGACCTTCTGGGCGCGCTTGAGGGCGCGGCGGAGGGCGACGCGGTGCTCGATCTGCGACGCGATGTTCTCGGCCACAAGCTGGGCGTTGACGTCGGCGTCGCGGACTTCGTGGATGTCGAAGAATATCTTCTTGCCGGTCTCCTTGGCGAGACGGCGGGTCAGCTTCTCCATGTCGATGCCGCTCTTCTTGCCGACGATGAAGCCGGCGCGGGCGGTGAAGACATTGATGCGGACGTTCTTGGCGTAGCGCTCGATTTCGAGCTTGGCCACGGCGGCGGCCTTGAGTTCCTTGAGGACGGCTTCCCTGATCTTCTGATCCTCGGCGAGCAGGTCGCCGAAGTCCCTCTTGCCGCTGAACCAACGGGAGCGCCACTGCTTGTCAATGGCGATCCTGAAGCCGATGGGGTTTACTTTCTGTCCCAAAGCTTGACTCCTTCCTTTAGCGATTGTTTGCGGATTCGCCCTCTAGGACGACCTTGACGTGGCACAGGCGGCGGGCGATGGGACTCGCCGAACCGCGGGCGCGCGCCCAGTGGCGGCGCATGCGGGTGCCCTCGTCGAACACGGCGGTCTTGACGACGAGCGTATCGACGTCGAGGCCGTGATTGTTGGCGGCGTTGGCGACGGCCGACTTAATCGTCTTCCCGAGGTGGAACGCGGCCTTCTGGGGGCTGAACTGGGTAATCGCAAGGGCCTCCGACACCGGCTTGCCCTGCACTTCGCGCGCAATGGGCCGCCCCTTCTGGGCGGACATGCGCACGTTTCTGGTTATTGCTGAGACTTCCATTTGCCTGCCGCCTTACTTGGTCACCTTGACTGTGGTGGCGCCATGGGCCTTGAAGAGACGCGTTGGAGCGAACTCGCCGAGCCTGTGGCCGACCATGTTCTCGTTGACGAACACCGAGACGTGCTGCTTACCGTTGTGGACCGCGAAGGTCAGGCCGACGAAGTCCGGGAGGATCATCGAACGGCGAGACCAGGTCTTGATCGGAGCGGGGCGGCTGCTCTGCTTCGCCTTCTCGACCTTGGCGAGGAGCTTGTCCTCGACATAGGGTCCCTTTTTGATTGAACGTGCCATCTCTCTACTTCCTCCGTTTGACTATGAGCTTGTCGGACGCCTTGCGCGGCTTGCGTGTCTTGCCGCCCTTGGCGAGCTTGCCCCATGGGGACTGCGGGTCGCCGCCACCGGAGGAGCGGCCTTCGCCGCCGCCCATCGGGTGGTCAACCGGGTTCATCGCCACGCCGCGGACGGTCGGGCGGATGCCGAGCAGGCGCTTGCGGCCGGCCTTGCCGAGCTTGACGTTCTCCCAGTCGCCGTTGCCGACGGCGCCGACTGTCGCGAGGCAGTTCGCGCGGACGCGGCGGATTTCGCCGGAGGGGAGGCGGAGGCTGACGTAGCCGCCGTCGCGCGCCTGCACCTGGCAGGCGTTGCCGGCGCTGCGGGCAATCTTGGCGCCCGAACCCGGGGTGAGTTCGACGGCGTGGACGGACATGCCCAGCGGAACCTTGGAGAGGGGGATCGCGTTGCCGACGCTAGGTTCGGCGTCGGGGCCGGAGAGCAGGAGCTGCCCGACCTTGAGCCCGTCCGGGGCGAGGATGTAGCGCTTCTCGCCGTCGAGGTAGTTCAGGAGGGCGATGTTGGCGCTGCGGTTGGGATCGTATTCGATCGTCGCGACGCGCGCCGGGATGCCGGTCTTGTCGCGGCGGAAATCGATGATGCGGTAGCGGCGCTTGACGCCCCCGCCGCGCTGGCGCGTTGTGATGCGCCCCATGTTGTTGCGTCCGGCCGTCTTGCGCTTGGCGACGGTCAGGCCGCGAACCGGCTTCTCGCCGGTAAGTTCGGCGAAGTCCTGAGAGACGTGGAAGCGCTGGCTTTCAGTCCTCGGCTTGTAAGTCTTCAAACCCATTTGTTCCTCCTTGGGCCTAGACGGCCTCAATGCGCTCGCCAGCCTTGAGCGTGACGATTGCGCGCTTCCAGGACGGCGCCTGCACAACGCGGCGGTTGCGGAGCATGCGCTTCTTGCCGGCGTAGTTCTGAGTATTCACCGCGAGGACATGGACGCCGAACATGGCCTCCACCGCCTTGCGGATTTCGCTCTTGTTGGCGCCGGGCGCTACCTCGAGAGCATACTGGTTCTTCTCTGCCAGAAGCGTCCCCTTCTCGGAGACCTGGACCTTCTTTATGATGTCGCCAATCATTGTTTCGCCTCCGCGCCCATGCGGGCCTTGAGGATTTCGAAAGCGGCCGGGGTCGCGACAATGTTCGCGGCCTGCAGCATGGAGTAGACGTCGACCTGCCTGGCGGAAAGGACTTCCACCGTCGGGATGTTGCGAATCGCGAGCTCGACCTTCTCGTCGTAGGCGTCAGTCACCACGAGCGTGCGGCCCTTGAGGCCCATCGCCTTGACGAGCGCGGCGACCGTCTTCGTCTTGCCGTCCTGCGGGAGGGACTCGACGATGGAGACCTTGCCTTCAGCGATCTGCGCGCTGAGGGCGCGGCGGAACGCGAGGGCCGCGACCTTGCGGTTGACCTTCTTGAAGTACTCGCGGGGTTTCGGGCCCATGGCCGTGCCGCCGCCGACCCAAACTGGGGAGCGGGTGAAGCCGGAGCGGGCGCGGCCCGTCCCCTTCTGGCGCCAGGGCTTGCGGTTCGTGCCGCTGACCTCGCCCTTGCCGAGCGTGGAGGCCGAGCCTGCGCGGCGGGCGGCCATCGTCGCCACGACGACGTCCTTGACCGCCTGGTCGCCCTGCGTGAGCGTCAGCTGGTCGTCGGCGATTTCCAACTCGCCGGATGCCGCACCATCTGCGGCGTATCTCTTGATCTTGCTCATCGGTTAAGCCTTCTTGAGTGCCTTGCGAACGATCACGGTCGCGCCGGCCGGGCCGGGAACCGCCCCGCGCACGAGCAGAACGTTGTCATCCTTGCGGACCTGGACTACGGCCAGATTGCGGGCCGTCCGCTTGACCGCGCCCATGTGGCCTGGCATGCGCTTGCCCTTGGCGATCCAACCCGGGAGGTCGCGCTCGCCGATGGAGCCGATGCGCCGCTTGCTGTGGCCGCCGTGCCCGTGCGGGCCGCCGCCCATGCGGTAGCGCCTGACGACGCCGGCGAAGCCGCGGCCCTTCGTGACGGCCGTGACGTCGACCAGGGCCGTGCCCTCGAAGACGTCCACGCCGAGCGTGTCGCCGACCTTGACCGCGTCGCCCTCGCCGTCGAACTCCGCGAGCTCGCGGCACGGCGCCACGCCGGCCTTCTCGAAACGCATCCTGACGGCCTTGGTGAGCCGCTGGGGCTTCTGCGCGCCAAATCCGACCTGGACGGCGTCGTATCCGTCCTTGCCATCCTTCGTCTTGACCTGGACGACCGGGCAGGGCCCGACTTCCAGGACAGTGACCGCGACCCGGGCGCCCTCGGCGTCCCAGACCTGCGTCATGCCAATCTTCTTACCTAGCAATCCGTTCATGTCTTCACCTCGTAATCTAGACGCGGATAGAGATGTCCACGCCAGCGGGGAGATTGAGTTTCTTCAGAGCGTCGATCGTGGCGGCCCTCGGGTCGACGATGTCGACGAGGCGCTTGTGCGTCCGCTGCTCGAACTGGTCCATCGACTTCTTGTCGACGTGGGGGCTGCGGTTGACCGTCCAGCGCTCGATGCGCGTGGGCAGCGGGACGGGCCCGACTACGCGGGCGCCCGAACCGCGGGCGGTGTCAATGATGCTTGCGACGGCCTGGTCGAGGACCCTGTGGTCGTAAGCCTGCAGTTTTATGCGTATGCGCTGACTTTGCATTCTGTCACTACCTGTTTAGCAACTGTTCCCTTACTGCGCGAGGCACAACGGCGAACTCGCCCGGCTCCATCGTGTAGCTCGCGCGTCCCCGCGAGAGCGAACGAATCGCCGTCGAGTAGCCGAAGAGCTCCGCTAGGGGGACTTCGGCGGAGACGACCTTGAGGTCGCCCCTTTCTTCCATGTCGCGCACCTGGCCGCGGCGCGCGTTTACGTCACCGATCACCTCGCCGACAGATTCGGCCGGGGTGGAGATGACTAGCCTCATGATTGGCTCGAGAAGCTCGGGCTTCGCCGCCGTGGCGGCCTCGCGGAAGGCCATCACCGCGGCGGAGCGGAATGCGATTGGGGAAGCGCTTTCGGGCTCCCCGACCTCCACTCCGGTGACCCTGGCTTCAAGGTCCATCATCGGATATCTGGCCAACACACCCGTGCTGACACCGTCCGCGAGCCCGGCCTCAACGGCCTGTGCGAGTTCTTCGGGGAGTTCGCGGCAGCCGTTCCCGGCCTCCAGGGAAATCCCCTCGCCCCGCTTGCGCGGGCCCACTTCGACCGCTACGCCGGCGAAGAGCCTCTTGCCTGCGATTTCGCGGTCAAAGACCGCCTTGCCGGCGCCAGGCGCCGTGACGGTCTCGTAGTATGAAACCATGGGCTTGCCGGTATTGGCAGCCACATGGAATTCGCGGCGCAGGCGGTCCACCAGGATTTCCAGATGGAGTTCGCCCATTCCGCTCAAAATGGTCTGCCCGCTCTCGGCGTCCTGGCGGACGACGCATGTCGGGTCTTCGGACGCGAGCGCCGCGAGCGACGCGTCCAGCTTGTCGCGGTCCGCCCGCGACTTTGGCTCGATGGCCATGAACATCACCGGTTCGGGGGCGGTGATGCTTTCCAGCACGATCGGCTGGATTTCCGCGCAGAGGGTGTCGCCGGTCGTCGCGCCCTTGAGGCCGACGGCCGCGCCGATTTCGCCGGGGCCGAGCTCCTCGATTTCCGTCTGCTTGTCGGCGTGGAGGCGCACGAGCTTCAGGAGGCGCTCGCGCTTCTTCGTGCGCGGGTTGTAGACGTTCTGGCCCTTCTTGAGGACGCCGGAGTAGACGCGGATGAAGAAGAGGCGGCCGACGAAGGGGTCCGTCGCGATTTTGAAGACGAGCGCCGTAAGGTGCTGGTCGTCGAAGTTGCGCTCGCGGATCTCGCCCGTCTTGGCGTCGGTCCCGGAAATCGCCCCGCGGTCCGCCGGCGACGGCAGATAGTCAACGACGCCGTCGATCAGCGGCTGGACGCCCTTGTTCCTCAGCGAGGAGCCGCAGAACACCGGGACGATGCGCCCGGCCATCGTGGCCCTGCGTATCGCCGGCTTCAGCCTTTCGGCGGGGATTTCGGGGTTTTCGAGGTATTCCTCGATGAGCGACTCGTCGTCGCCGGCGACAAGCTCGACCATTTCGGCCCTCGCCGCCGCCGCCGTCTCCAGGAGGTCGGCCGGGATTTCCGAAGCGCTGACCGTGGAGCCGCTGTCGCTTTCGCTGTATTCGAGGAGCTTCATCTCCACGAGGTCGATCGTCCCGCGGAACGAATCCGCGGCGCCGACCGGCAGCGCCATGAGGGCCGGGGTCGCGCCGAGCTTCTCGCGGATTTCACCGACGCACTTTTCAAAGTCGGCGCCCATGCGGTCCATCTTGTTGACGAACACAAGGCGCGGCACGTTGTGCCTGTCGGCCTGGCGCCAGACGGTCTCGCTCTGCGGCTGGACTCCGCCGACGGCGCAGAACACGCAGACGGCGCCGTCGAGGACGCGCAGGCTGCGCTCGACCTCGATTGTGAAGTCAACGTGTCCCGGAGTGTCGATGATGTTGATCTGGTGGCCGCGCCAGGAGCAGGTGATGGCGGCGCTGGTGATCGTGATGCCGCGCTCGCGCTCCTGGGCCATCCAGTCGGTGACGGTGTTGCCGTCATCGACGTTGCCGATGCTGTGCGAGTCGCCCGCGTAGAAGAGGATGCGCTCGGTCGTAGTCGTCTTCCCCGCGTCGATGTGCGCGACAATGCCGATGTTGCGGACAAGGGCAAGGCGCGCGGCGAGCGCGTCCTGCGCCCCCGCTGCGGCTTTCTTCTTGTCTGCGTACTGTGCCATCGGTCTTGCCCTTGCCTGTTCTAGCGGCTCTAGATTTCTAGCCTCTCCAGCGGCTCCGGTCTCTCCTCAAAATCTCGCCTAGGCGTCCCTACCACGCATAGTGGGCGAAGGCCTTGTTGGCCTGGGCCATGCGGTGGGTGTCGTCGCGTTTCTTGATGACGTTGCCCTCGCCCTTGTAGGCGTCGAGCAGCTCCGCGGCGACGGCCTTAGGCATCGGGGTGCCGCGGCGGCCGCCGGCGTACTGGAGCATCCAGCGGAGGGCCATCGCGAGCTGGCGGGCCGGGCGGATCTCCACGGGGACCTGGTAGGTCGTGCCGCCGACGCGGCGCGACTTGACCTCGACTTTCGGCTTCATGTTGCCGATAGCCGTGTCGAGAACCTGGATCGGGTCCTCGCCGGTCTTCTCGCCGAGTTCGTCGATTGCGCCGTAGACGATGCGCTCGGCCGTGGTCTTCTTGCCGCCCTTCATGATCGTGCGGATGACCTTGGCGACGAGCTCGCTGTTGTATTTGGGATCCGGAGCGCTGAAGCGCTTGATCGATTTGTGCCTTCTGGACATCGCGTTTCTCCCTTAGTCCTTACTTCTTGGCGGCCTTGGGCTTCTTCACGCCGTATTTGGAGCGGCTGACGTTGCGGGCCAGTTTGTTGGTGTTCGAAGGGCCGGCGCCGCCGAGCGAGTCGAGCGTGCCGCGCACGATGTGGTAGCGGACGCCAGGCAGGTCCTTGACGCGGCCGCCGCGCACGAGCACTACGCTGTGCTCCTGCAGGTTGTGGCCTTCGCCGGGGATGTAGGCCGTGACCTCGTAGCCCGACGTCAGGCGCACACGGGCCACCTTGCGCAAGGCCGAGTTCGGCTTCTTCGGCGTCTGCGTCTTCACGAGCAGGCACACGCCGCGGCGCTGCGGACAGCGCTTCAATGCCGGAGACTTCGACTTGTTCGTCATCTGCCGGCGCCCCTTGCGCACGAGTTGATTCGTTGTAGGCATTCGTTTGTTCCTTCCGTTGTGGAAAAAATGGTCTTTTAGTCTACCACAAGAATGCTGGTGACGCAAAGAAAAAACTGCCCCATGAGCAGATTTCTGCCTTGATCGCCTCATCTTGCGGCCATCGGCGGCTTGCTTGGTTTTACTTCGCCAAGTAGTTCCTATTCAGTTTTTTAGGCGTTGACACGGACTTCCTGTTCCTCTTACAACGCAACAATTATTCTACTAAAATTCCGCCACAGGCGCAACATCCCCGGAAAATATTTTTGGCGCCGCGCGGCGGCGGGCCGCCCGCGCGCCACGCCACGGCCGCGGAATTTGCTATACTTATTCCACTATGATTATCACCGCAAAAGCCTACCCCAGGGCCGCGCTGATCGGAAACCCCTCCGACGGCTACTTCGGCAAGACCATCGCCTTCACCTTCTCGAACTTCTGCGCGAAGGTCGTCCTCTACGAGTCCCCCGAACTCGTAATCGAGCCGGGGCCGCGCGACGGCTCCTCCTTCGCCTCCGTCGCCGACCTGGCCGACGACGTCCACAAATACGGCTACTACGGCGGGATCCGCCTCATCAAGGCGGCGATCAAGTGCTTCGGCGACTACGCGCGTGAGAACGGCATCAACCTGGCCGACCGCAACTTCACGCTCCGCTACTCCTCCGACATCCCCAACCTCGTCGGCCTCGCCGGCTCGAGCGCGATTATCACGGCGTGCATGCGCGCGATGATGTCCTTCTACGGCGTGACCATCCCCAACGCGCGGCTCGCCAACCTAGTCCGCGCGGTGGAGAACGTCGAGCTCGGCATCGCGGCCGGCCTCCAGGACCGCGTCGCCCAGGCCTACCAGGGGCTTGTCTACATGGACTTCGACCGCAGGCTTCTCGAAGGCCGCGGCTACGGCGAATACCGCCAGCTTCCGGCCGACCTCATGCCGCCGCTCTACATCGCCTACCGCACGGACCTCTCCGAGGGCTCCGAGGTGTTCCACAACAACATCCGCGACCGCTTCAACGCCGGCGACGAGGCCGTCGTCGGCGCCATGCGCAGGTGGGTGGAGCTGACCGACCGCGCCCTGGCCGCCATGGAGGCGAAGGACTACGCCCTCCTCTCCTCCATAATGAACGAGAACTTCGACCTCCGCGCCAAGCTCTACAAGCTTTCCGACGGCAACCTCCGGATGGTGCAGACGGCCCGCGCCGCCGGCGCCAGCGCGAAATTCTCCGGCAGCGGCGGCGCAATCGTTGGCGTCTGCCCGGACGACGCCACCTACGCAAGGCTCCAGGAGTCGATGTCAAAAATCGGCGTGGTGACGCTCCGCCCGGCCCTGGCCTAGGCACGGGCCGCCCGGCATCCCGCGCCCGCCGACATCCCGCAAACGCCACATCCACGCTCACGCCACCCAGCAACCAGCAAAATGAACACACCGAACAACAACATTCTCGTCGCCCAGTCCGGCGGCCCGTCCATGGTCATCAACCAGTCACTCGCCGGCGTCGCCCTCGCCGCCCGCGCCGACGCGCGCGCAGGCAAAGTCTACGGCGCGCGCCACGGCATCCGCGGCATCCTGGAAGGCGACATCGTGGACTTGCGCGCAATCCCCAAACCGACGCTTGAGCGCGTCGCCCGGACCCCGTCCTCCGCGCTCGGGTCTGTCCGCATGAAGCCGACGCCCGAGGACTGCGCCAGGATTTTCGGCAAACTGCGCTCGCTTGGCGTCCGCTGGTTCTTCTACATCGGCGGCAACGACTCCGCGGAGACGGCCGACATCATCGGGCGCGAAGCCGCCAAGGCCGGCGAGGAACTCGTGTGCTTCCACGTCCCGAAGACCATCGACAACGACCTCCGCGAAAACGACCACACGCCGGGCTTTGGCTCCGCCGCCCGATTCGTGGCGTCGGCCTTCATCGGCGACGACCTCGACAACCGCGCCCTTGGCGGCGTGAAGATCAACATCGTGATGGGCCGGCACGCCGGATTCCTGACGGCGGCTTCGGCGCTCGCGCGACGCGCCGCAGGCGACGGCCCCCACCTGATATACCTCCCGGAGCGCCCCTTCTCCGGCAAGCGCTTCGCCGACGACGTGATGCGCTGCATGGAAAAACACGGGCGCTGCGTCGTGGCCGTCTCCGAAGGCATCGCCGACGAGGACGGGACGCTCATCGCCTCCAAGTTCTCCAGCGAGCGCGACGCGCACGGCAACCTCCAGCTCGGCGGAAGCGGCGCCCTCGGCGACGCGCTCGCCGACCTGCTCAAGCGCGAGACCCGCGGCGCCGTCAAGCGCGTCCGCGCCGACACCTTCGGCTACCTCCAGCGCTCCTTCCCCGGCATCGCCTCGGAAACCGACTCCCGCGAGGCCCGCGCCGTCGGCGAGGAGGCCGTCAGGGCGGCGCTCTCCGGCAAATGGGCCTCGGGCTCGATCGCAATCCGCCGCGCCCCCGGCCCCGCATACTACGTTTCATACGAAGTCGTGCCGCTCGCGTCGGTCGCCAAGAACACCCGCTCAATGCCGGACGCCTTCATCGCCCCGGAGGGCAACGACGTCACCCAGGCGTTCATCGACTACGCCCGGCCGATTGTCGGCGAACTCCCGCCAGTTGAGACCATTTAGCCTGGGCCGGCCCAGGCGATCCGCCGCGACGATGCCATACCTGAAAGTCATAATCGACACGCTGGCGCCGGTGTTCCTGGTGGTGCTGCTTGGCGCCGTCCTGCGCCGCGCCGGCTTCCTCACGGAACGCTTCGCGTCCGAGCTCAACCGCTTCGTGTTCTGGGTTTCCCTGCCGGTGTTCCTCTTCCTGTCCGTCGCCAGAAGCGGCTCCGCTGCCGGGAGCATCCCGGCCGCCGCCGTCATGATGGCGTCCACGCTCGCCATCGCCGCGCTCGCCTATCTGGGCGCCCCGCTTTTCGGGATTGCGCCTCGCTCAAGGGGGACCTTCTGCCAGAGCGTTTTCCGGAGCAACAACGCATACGTCGGGCTGCCGGTGATAGCCTTCGCGTTCAGCGGGGCGCCGGCGGAGACGCAGATGGCCGTGCATTCGCTTGCGGCGCTGTCGCTGGCCCCGTGCCTTGTCCTCTACAACATCCTGGCGGTGATTGTCCTGATGCCGAACGAAATGGGGGCCTTCGACGGGGATCGCGCCGCCGTGGCCGCGCGCCCGCCCGTGGGCAGGATTCTGCGCGGCATCGCCCGGAACCCGCTGATTATCGGATGCCTGTCCGGCGCAGCCGTCCTTGCGGCGCGCTCCGCCCTCGGCATCCCCCCGGGCACGCCTGTCGGCCCGCTCTTCCTCGACCGGACGCTCCAGCAGGTCGGAAGCCTCGCCGGACCAGGCGCACTGCTCGCCCTCGGCGCCTCGCTCACCCCGGAGCGGATCCGCGCCGCCTGGCGCCCCGCCCACGCGGCCGCCTTCCTCAAACTGCTCGTCTGCCCCCTCTTCGGCCTTGTCTTCGCAAAGCTGCTCCACCTCGACGGCAACGCCCGGCTCGTGGCGCTCATATACCTCACCTGCCCCACCGCCGTGGCCTCCTTCGTCATGGCCCAGCAGATGAAGGGGGATGCGGCCATGGCTGGCGCCGCCGTCGCCCTGACAACGCTGTATTCGTCCGTCGCGCTCGCGATCCTGCTGGCCATGCACCCGCTGTAGCGCCAACCGGCGCAATCCCGATGAACAGGGCGAACGTCATCTACCTCGACTACGGCAAGGACTCCCGCTTCCACCGCCTCAGGCTGGAGGGCATCAGCCGCTTCGCCCGCCCCCAAGGCTGGAATGTAATCGCTCACCCCCGGGACACATGAATGTCGCAGGACTTGCCATCATGAATAGAGTTGGAAAAAACGATTGGCCTTTCATCGTGATACGGCATGACATGGGAGTGAACGATGCGCCGGACGTATTCGCCGCGCTCATGGAATGTCACGCGCGGCACCCCGGCGCATGCGACGAGTTCTGGTTCGCGACAGGTTCGCGCAAGACAATCCCCGCGCTCGAAAAGGAGGTGGCGACTTTTGCACGTTACCGGTCTCTCTGCGAAAAGCACGGCATTCTTCTCGGCTACCAGCAGGGCATGACCCTCGGCCACGGCGCGAGACACGACGGACGGTGGTCCGGACCGGAGGAGCAGCCCTTTCCCGATGACGCCTGGCAGGTGGGACGCGATGGCGCGCGCCTGCCGTTTCTGTGCCCGCGCTCACCGGATGTCTTGAGTTATGAGCGTGAATACGCAAAAACCGTCATGCGCGTAGCCCGCCCGTCGTCATATTGGCTCGACGACGACCTCCGCCTCGGCATATCGAAGCCGGATGGCTGTTTTTGCGACCGTTGCATCACTGCCTTCAACGCCATAAACGGCGGCGCCTGGACGCGCGAGGCACTCGTGGCGGCGCTCGACGGGCTGGAGGCCTCGTCCGCCGCCCTCCGCTCCGCCTGGTGCGCCTTCAATGCGGAGTCGCTGGCCATCTATGCCGCCGCAGTGCGCGATGCGGCCGACGCGATCGTTCCGCCATGCCGTCTGGGATACCAGGCGGTTTCCGCGAACCGCATCTACACGGCGCTTGATTACGCGCCTCTCCTCACATCACTTTCAGGCTCCGGGCGCGCCACAGTCGGCATTCGCCCGGGACATGGCTTCTACGCCGAGGCCGAACCTCGCGGCATGGTTGCAAAATGCCTCGCCGTCGCACGCGAGGCGGAGCGTTGCCGTGCGTTGGAGGGGAAGGCGGCCGATCCATGCGTCGCCTCAGTATGCTATGAGGAGGAGAACTACCCCCGCCGCGCACTCAAGAAGTCGCCCGGCGCCATTGTTACCGAGTGCGCCCTGGCGCTCGCCTCCGGATGCGACTCGCTCTCGCTCTACTGGTTCTCCGCCACCTCCGGCGAATCGGTAGAAGAATACGACCTTTTCCTGGCGGCGATTTCAGCGGCGCGCCCCTACTTCGAGCGTCTTGCGGCCTCGACGCGCCGGACACGACTCGGCGGGTTGGCGCGCCTTGTCGGGCCGCACCCGGCTCCGGACTACGACCGTTACGACCAGACCGACTTCCACCTCGCCTGCGCCGGCATTCCAATTACCGTAGCCGGGCCGGCCACATCCGCCTACTACCGAACGGAGAAATCACTTGCCGAAGGCGCGGGGGAAGCGGCACCCAAACCCATGGTCGCGCTTCCTGAACTCGGCGAATATCCGGCCGGGCCGGATCGCGCGGCCTTTCTCGATGAACTCGACACCGTCACGGACGGGACCTTCCCCGTGCGCGTCGATGCGCTGCGCGCCCTGCGCATCCTGCCCCGCATTCTGCCGCAGTCCGGCGGCATGGTCGATTCCGTGACCGTCCTGAACCTCTCAATCGGCAGAACCGGCCCGGTTTCACTCCGCATCCGCAACCCCGCTTCAACCGTCGCGCTTTACCAAAGCCCCGAAATGGACGCCCCCGGGCCAATCCCCTCGACATTCCGTTCGGGCGGTCATGTTCCCGAACTTCTCGTCACGCTCCCGAATCTTGCCCCCTGGCAAATTGCAACCGTATTTCTTGCCCAATAGCGGCCCCGACATCCCCCATTCGAAAGGCTATTCATCAGGGGCATCACGGTTGAGACGGCGCCACTCGGACATCGACTTGCCTGTCTCGCGCCTGAAGACAACGGCCAGGTAGCTGTCGCGCAGGAAACCGCACGCCGAGGCTATTTCGCCTATCGACATGTCCGTCCGCTCCAGCAGGTTGCGCACATGGTCGAGCGCCGCGCCCAGTATGACGTCCTTCACAGACGAGCCCATCAGCTTGCGGAAGCGCAGCTCGAGGTATCTGCGCGAACAGCCGACGGCGTTCGCCACGTCGTTGACGCCTGGTCGCTCCGCGGCGGAATGGGCGCGTATGAACGCCATGGCCTTGGCGATTGCCGGGTCGCGCATGGCGTCGAAGCCGGTGGACTCGCGCGAGACTACGCCCAGTGGCGGCATAGCCGCCGCGCGCTGGCACAAAGCGTCGCCGCGCAGCATCGCGGCGAGCATGGCCGCCGCGCGCTGCCCCATGCGGAAGCGCCCGGTGCGAATGCTGGAAAGCCTCGGGAACGACGATTCGCAGAGAATCGGGTCGTCGTCGACGCCAAGGACGGCGAGATCCTCGGGGACGCGGATCCCGACTTCGGCGCAGGCGTCGAGGACGAGTACTGCGCGCGCGTCCATCGCGGCAAGGGCGGCTGTCGGCTTCGGGAGTTCGCGAAGGAAGCGGATAAGGCGCGGGCGCTCGACGCTCCAGTGTCGTTTCTGGCGCTCCGGGAAGCGGCCGCCGTAAATGGCGCACGGGAAGCCGGCGGCGCGAATGGCCTCGACGAAGCCGTCGCGCCGCTCAAGGCTCCAGTGGTAGTTGAACGGTTCGCCTATGTAGGCGAAATTGCGGTAGCCGCGCCGCAGATAGTAGTCGGCGGCGAGGGCGCCCACGGCGCGCGAATCGAGCTTCACATACGGCGCCCCGGAAAGAGGATGCCCGGGCTCCAGCATGTCGGGGAAAGGCTCGAAGAGGACGACCGGAATGTGCCTTGCGGCGAGCGCGGCGGCGGTCTTGCGCGACATTTCGTGGACGACCGCGCCATCGAAGGAAAGTCGCTCCAGATCAATCTCCTGTTCTCCGAGGTCGCGCCCCTCCGCGAGGATGCTCCGCCACGGGCCGAACCGCCGCGCGCCGTCGAGGACGCCGCGGTAGGCCGCCCTGTCCTCCTTGATGTTGTGCGGCAGGACGACGGCGACCTTCAGCAACTGCGCGAATGGCGCGCCTGATTCGGCTACGGCGCTCATTCGACGGACATGGTGGCGAACCCGGAATCGAGGCCGAGTATCGTGATGGTAACGGGGAGTGTGGCACCGCAAGGGGGCATGGAAGATTCCTTTCCTTAGTTCGGACATCTTCAATTATGCACCATCCGCGGACACCTGTCAAGGTTTTATTCTGTGCGCAAAATCAAAAATCAAATTTCGCATTTGACAATATGAAAACAGGCATTTTTTTGAAATAATAATCATCGTGAAATGGAAATTGCCGCCCAAACCATGTGGACAGCTTACCATTCAAATCGCAATCCAAAAAGGAGAATACCATGAATACAGGGAAACTCGCCGCCATGATGGCAGCGCTGCCGCTCATCGCGGCGGCCGATCCGTTCTACATCACAGGCGGTGAAGGCGTGATGTCATCGTTTGACGGCGACGCGGCGATTCTCACCATCACGAATGCCGCGACGCTCCACGTCACCGGATCCGGAACAATTGACGTGCTGCTTGTCGGCGGCGGCGGCGGATCGGGCGCTCCTTTCGATAACTCGACTGACCTCTTTGGTTCGGGCGGCGGCGGTGGCGGAGGCGTTGTGTACCAGACCGGCATTGCCGTGACGGAAGGCACCTACGCCATCACCGTCGGCGCGGGCGGCGCGGGTGGCGGCGAAATGAAAAGCAACAAGGGCACGGGCGGACCGGCCAGCAATGGCGGCGACACGGTGGCCTTCGGTCTCACCGCCTACGGCGGCGGCGCTGGAGCGCACCACTACGGTGGCAATGGCAACAATGGCGGCACCGGCGGTTGTGGTGGCGGCGGCGTCAGCACTTACGATTCCTACAACAGGAGCGGCGGCGCGGCGCAAGACAACGGCGCGCAGGGATACAACGGCGGAGGTTCGCCCGCCGCATTCTGCCCCGGTGGTGGCGGCGGCGCGGGCGGTGTCGGCGGAACGCATGAATGGAGCACATGGAACAATACGACCCATACTGGGGGAAAATACGGCGGTGGCGATGGCGGCGATGGCACTAACATCCTCATCACAGGAAGTTCCGTCTGCTATGGCGGTGGCGGCGCGGGCTTTGCACCGGCCAACACAAGCAGAACCTCAGCACTTCCGACAAACGGGACCAGCGGCGCGGGCGGCGGCGCTTCGGGCGAACTCGGCAAGGGAACCGACGGTCTTGGAGGCGGCGGCTCCGGCGGCGGTGATGGCGGCAGCGGCGTCGTGATCGTCCGCTACACCCCATCGGGCATTGAAGACATCAAGAACACGTCAGATTTCGCGATTTCTGGCGGAGACTCCTCGACGCAGCTCTATGACGGCGCGGCACTCACCTTCACGCAAGACGGGACGCTCACCATCACCGGCTCCGGCATCGTCGATGTGTTGCTCGTTGGGGGCGGTGGCGGTTCGGGGTCATTCTACGGCAATTACGGTTGCGGTGGCGGCGGCGGCGGCGGTTTCGTTTACGCGACGAATCTCGTTGTCATGCCGGGTTCATACGAAATCAAGGTCGGTGCCGGTGGCATTGGCGGAGGCGACAATACTGGAAATGCTGCCACAGCGGGCGGCGACTCCTCCGTATTTGGCATCACGGCTTATGGTGGCGGTCTGGGATCACACCGAACATCCGGCAATGGTGACCGCACAGGTGGAAACGGCGCATCGGGCGGTGGCGGTGTCAGCACCTGGAGCAATGTCATCGCCGGCGGCACGACTAACCACTTCGGCCAGGGTTATCCTGGCGGGGCCGCATACTCCGCCTACAACCCTGGAGGCGGTGGTGGCGCGGGCGAAAATGGCGGCGTCAACACATACCGCACAAGTCACATTGCCGACGACCGCGGTGGCGGCGCGGGTGGCGCTGGCAGGGAATGTTCCATCACAGGAGCCGCTGTGGTTTACGGTGGCGGCGGCGCCGGATACTGCCCGCCTGAAAGCGGGAAAACGGTTACGAATGGCGCGGGTGGCGCCGGCGGTGGCGCGACAGGCGCCCTCGGCAAGGGAACCGATGGCCTCGGTGGCGGCGGCTCTGGCGGCGGTGATGGCGGCAGCGGCGTCGTGATTGTCCGCATGCGCAAGACCACAGGCGCGGAAGTCCTCGGCGAGAAGGCCGAGGGAGGCGTCCGCGTTCCAGCAGGTCAAGGCTACCGCGCGCACAAGTTCACGGCCGACGGAACCTTCACCATGCCGATAGATGGCTATGTCGATGTCCTGCTTGTCGGCGGCGGCGGCGGCTCCGGCACATTTACTGGTGAATCCGGCTATGGCTGTGGCGGCGGTGGCGGTGGCGGCGTCATCTACAGGACTTCCATGATTCTCGCCGCCGGCGAACACTCAGTGGTCATCGGCACCGGCGGTGCGGGCGGCTACGATTCCGCCACGGGCGAGAACATCAATGGCGGCATAGCCGCGAATGGCGGGGACACGATGGCTTTCGGCCTCGTGGCCTACGGCGGCGGAGCGGGCGCCCACCGTCTTGGCAGCGGAAACAAGCGACCTGGATTGGCCGGCGCGTCGGGCGGTGGTTCCATCACGCAGTGGGATTCCAGCACGGCTCCAATCGCCGGTGGCGAGGCAATCCACGGCGACCAGGGGAATCCGGGAGGTTCCTGCGCCTACGCCCCATGCCCCGGAGGCGGCGGCGGTGCGGGTGAGGGCGCCGTTGGCGGCACACACGCATGGACATATTTCTCGCGCTACGGCGGCGGCAAAGGTGGCGACGGCCGTCAAATCCCAATCACTACCGCGAACGACTACTATGGTGGCGGTGGCGCAGGTTATGCCCCGCGTCCCTCGAATGCGACAGCCGACCCCACGAACGGCGCAGGCGGCCTTGGCGGCGGCGCAGGCGGCCTTGGCGGCAAGGGCGCCGACGGCTTCGGAGGCGGTGGTTCCGGTGGCGGCGCCGGCGGAAGCGGCGTCGTGATCGTCCGCTATCGCTACGAATCCCATGAGGCATTCGTCATCACCGTGCGGTAGGTCTCCGGGCCATCTGCGGCGGCGGGTCCCCCGCCGCCGCATTCGTCATGTCCTCGAACGGCGGTGTGCGTTGCAGCCACTTGAAGGTTGTCATGATTCGTTTCAGTGCTTTTGCTTTTTCCGCACTGTCGCTTGCGTTGGCGGTCGCCGCTGAGCCGCCTCCCACGACCGCGGCGGCCCGGTCGCAAACCGCGGTCCTCGACGCGGCGACGGCGCACGGCGTTCCACCGACCGTGAGCGTCTGGTCCAATGGCGAAGCGTCGCTGGATCTCCGCGAAGACGCAGGCGCGGCCACCGGCCGCGTTCTGCGCGTCCGTTCCGGCGGCAAGGCAACCGCGGTCACGGTTTCAGGCGAATTTCCCATCGAGGAATCGGAGCTGGAGTTCACCTACTTTCTGCCGTCCAACGCGCCGGTGTGGTCGCTGAGCGCCGGGATGCGCGTCAAGGAGGACGGCGGGGCGCTCGCGCAGGTGCGCCTGCCGCCGGTTTTCGGCGAGTGGCACGCCGAGCGCATTCCCCTCTCGCGCATGATGCGCGGCGACACGTGGCGCGCCGGAACGGCGCGCACCGCCGCCTCGCTTGAAATCGGCGTCATTTCCGAGAACGCACCCGGACAATCTTTCGAGATGGACTTCTCCGTCATCCGGGTCGCAACCCGCAAAGGGCCGCGCTCGCCGATGGCGGCGCCCGCGCTTCTCTCCGGCGCCGGGACGTTCTCCCGCACATTTCGCATCGGCGGCGCGCCGGACAGGGCATGGCTCATGGCCTTTGCGCATCCCGGCTTCCGGGCGCGCGTGAACGGCCGCGACGTCGGCGCCGGAGCCTGGTGCAACGCGGGGGACTGGCCATGCCGCGAGGGGCGTTCGCCCGTCGCGGCGGAGTTTTCGCTCGACGGCATTCTGCGCGAAGGCGAAAACACCGTCGAGATAGAGGTCGCCGACGGCCCGGACGCCGAGTGCGCGGCGGCGCTCGGCTGGATCGAGAACGGGGCGCACCGCGTCGTCGCCACAGGCGGCGACTGGCTTCTCGGCGGCGCTCCCGCCCCGGCGCATCCCCTCGCGGAGAGCGCGAAGCCCGGCTTTTTCGACATCTACCCGGTTCGTCCGCCCCGTGCGTGGCTCTCGCCGGCGCAGCGGCCCGACTACGCGGCGGTGCCGGAATTCCGGCCCTCGTCGGCGCGTCTCCAGGCGGGGCCGGAGGAAGGCCGGTGGGGGACGGAGCGCGCCCCTTCGGGCCGCTGGTTCCTGACGACGCCATCGGGGCATCCCTTCTTTTTCCGCGGCATCCAGACCGTGAACTGCTTTCGCCAGAACTTCGGCTATTCGGACTGGGCGCGCCGCGCCTACGCCACGGAGCGCGACTGGGCCGCCGACGCCGTGGAGCTCGTGTGGCGCCTCGGCTACAACGGCGTCGGCGTGGCGGCTTCGGCGCGAAGCGCGTTCGACGAAGCCGCCCGTCGCGGGATGCTCAACCTTGAATACGTCGGGTGCGCCGACGCCGGGCCGTTCCTCCTCAACGCGCGCGGCGAGCGCCTCGTCGGCGTGTGCGACCCCTTCGCCCCCGCATTCCGCGAACGGCTGCGGGCCAGGCTCGCCGCCGTCGCGCCGGACCTGAACGCCCGTCCCGCCGTCTTCGGCATCTGCGTCGGAAACGAGGCCCACATCGAAGGCAACTTCGCCGAACGCAGCTCCTCAGGCTACGTCTATTCCGAGGCGTGCGGCGCCGAGTTCGTCCGCTGGCTCGCGAAGCGGTACGCCGGCGACGTGACGCTGCTCAACCGCGCGTGGTTCGGCGGCCGGACGAACGAATGGTTCGCGTCCTTCGGCGAGATCCTCGCGCGCAAGCCCGACCCGCTTGGCGGGATGCAACCGCCGCTCGACGACCCCGAATACGCCGCCGCGATGGCGCACCTCGGCCGGACCGCGTCCGTGGCGGCCGATGGCGCGAAGGGCGCCATGCGGGACGACTTCGACGCCTTTGCGGTCCGCACTGTCGAGGCATACGCCGACGCCGTGCTTTCGCTCATGCGGGAGTTCTTTCCCGGCAAGCTGATCGGCTCAAACCGCTTCCTGGGCGGCGCGACCGAGGAGATGTACCGGTGCTGGCGCGGCTACGACTTCATCGCCGTCAACACCTACCCGATGATGGTGCGCGGCGACGCGGTGTTCACCGACAGGCAGATGGAGGCCCTGCGGCTGGCGCACCGCGCCACCGGGCGTCCGGTGCTGCTCACCGAGTGGGGCGTCCAGGCGCTCGACGTCCGCATGCAGTCGCCATCCGCGCAGCTGCGCACGCAAGCCGAGCGCGAGCGCGGCTACGGCAAGGCGCTGCGGCAGATTGTGGAAAACCTGCCCTTCGTCGCAGGAGTCGTCGATTTCGGCTTCCAGCACCTCGCCGATTCCGAAGGGCAGGGCTGGGGCCTCGTGGACAACGAAGGCCGCCCCTACCGAGACTACGTCGAAGGCGTAGCCGACGCCGCGCGATGGCTGGACGGGTTTTTAACGCAAAAATCGCCATGAAGACCCGTCGGGGGGGGAAATTAAAAAAATAAAATATAACG
>Ga0326513_10001273_pt1 | contig 20276 bp, 24 predicted proteins | sample 2_2465_0518_D_FD_203654 | JGI IMG/M metagenome (GOLD analysis project Ga0326513, IMG submission 203654) | Bovine rumen microbial communities from UC Davis, California, United States - 2_2465_0518 | ecosystem: Host-associated > Mammals > Digestive system > Stomach > Rumen | place: USA... | reverse complement strand
TACCGGAGGGATTGCACGGAAAAATTCAAATTTTTGATTTTCATTTTAGCGAAAAACTTAAATGTTTTGATAAATGATTTGATAAATCGCGAAAGGATTTGACTTTATGACGCGAAAAGAAGAGCTGCTGGAAGCGGTCAAAAATGATCCGAAGGTGGTCCCGCTGATCAATGACATGGTCTATCTGGAAAATCAGCTGGAACTGCTTCGGGCTTTGCCGAAGATCAAGGTGGATCCGGAGCGTCCGGACCATCAGAAGGCCACACCGGCGGCGAAACAATACAAAGAATACCTTCAGCAGTATGTGAATGTGGTCAAGGTGGTACAGAAGGCCGCCGGTGATGACGGATCAGAAGCTGACAGCCCGCTTCGGGCATGGTTAAGGAATCACGGGGATGATTAGATGACAGTAAATGCAGACAATTCCTATCTGGTAGAGTACCGGGAACGCATTGAAGCCGGTGAGATTCCCGCCGGAATGGATATGCGGATGGAATTGGACAATCTGATGGAAGATCTGAAGTCAGGTGAATACATCTTCGACAGAAAAGATGCACTGCTTCGGATCAACTTCATCGAAAACTGTGTGAAGCTGACCAAAAGCCCGTTCTACGGACAGCCGATGATGCTGATGCTGTGGCAGAAAGCATTCATTGAAGCCGTTTATTCCTTCAAAATGTTGGATGGGTTTGACCGATTCCAGGAAACGCTGATGCTGATTGCCCGGAAGAACGGGAAAACAGAGGTTGTGGCCGCTTTGGACTTTGCCGAAATGATCATCGGCGGTGAAGGATTGGACATTGTATGCAGCGGGACGAATGACGGAACTGCTGATCTGGCATATTCCACCATCGACACGATGCGGATGCTTGTGGATCCGAAGAACAAGGACACATGGCGAAACCAGAAGGGCATGAAGTGCTTTGCCACGAACAACAAAATCTGGAAGCTGTCGGATTCTTCCAAACAGAAGGAAGGCCGTGCGATAGACATTGCCAGCATCGATGAAGTGTGGGCCTTGCAAGATGACGGGATCTACAAGCCGATTCAGCAGTCCACTTCCACCAAAGACCGATTCAAGATCTTCATGTTCGGTTCCGAAGGCTTCATCAATGATGGGTTTCTGGACAAGAAGCGGAAGGAATACGAAGCCATCATCCGTGGTGAGGACTGCAAGGATTCATCAAAGCGGAAATTACCATGGTTATATACACAGGACAGTGAAATGGAAGTGTGGAACACCGATGCAGACGGACTGAACCTGGCATGGATGAAAAGCAATCCATCACTGGGAACGGTCAAGAAGTGGGACTACATCAAGGACCGTGTGGAAGAAGCACGGGAAAGCAAGGGTGACCGAATCTTCGTCCTGTCGAAGGATTTCAACATAAAGACAGCCGGTTCAGAAGCATGGTTGAACCTGGAAGATTATGAATATGAATGCAGTTTTGATCCGGAAGAGTTGCGCGGATCGTTCGCACTGGGTGCTGTGGATCTTGCAGAAACCACGGACTTGTGTGCGGCAAAGATTCTGGTGATGAAGCCCGAAGATCCGCGCAAATATGTCCTGTCACATTACTTCATCCCGGAAGGGAAGCTGGAAGAACATGATGACAAGGGTGCTGGGGCAAAATATCAAGAGTGGGCGAAGGATGGATTGCTGACCATCACACCGGGAACAGACATTGATCTGTCGGTGGTGGCTGATTGGTTCTATCAGTTATACACCGATTACGGCATCCGGATGTGGAAATGCGGTTATGACCAGCGATTTGCAAAGGATTGGATCACAAGGATGGATTTTTATGGATGGCAGCGGGGATCCGGTGACAATTCCGATCTGATCATGATCATCCAGAACGCACAGACACTTTCAAATGCGATCCGGACAGCGGAAGCAGACTTCAAACATCAGCTGATCTGGTACGGTAACAACGAAATGGACAAATGGAACTTCGGAAATGCCGGAATATCAGTCGATAAACGCGGGCAGGCCCTGATCGTAAAGATGGAAACAGAAAAACGAATCGATGGTGCTGTGTGTCTGGCGATTTTATACGAAACATTCAGACGATACAGATCTGATTATACACAGATGATCATGAATGGAGGGAAGTAAAAGTGGGACTTTTTGACAGAATATTCAGAAAAGGACCGAAAGAAACGAAGTACGCGAAGATGTTGAGTGGCAGCATCCCTATTTTTTCGCAGTTCGGTTCCAACATATACGCATCGGACGTTGTGCAACAGGTGCTGAAGTGTATCGTGGATGAACTGAAGAAGCTTCAGCCGACACACATCCGGGATAACAACGGAGATCCGGAGCCGGTCAAGGGCAACATTCAAAGCATCCTGGACAATCCGAATCCGCTGATGACATCATCCGAATTTCTGGAAAAGGTCTGCTGGCTTCTGCTGATGAATTACAACGTCTTCATTGTCCCGACATATTACACATGGACGGAATGGACCACAGACGAATCCGGTGATCCGATCATGATTGAACGCAGACGATATGAAGCACTGTGGCCGATCAAGCCGAATGAAGTGGACTTCATTGAGGATGTCACCGGGGCATTGTATGTGAAATTCTATTTCGATGACGGATCCACCACAGTCCTTCCGTATAGTGATGTGATCCATGTGAAATATAACTATTCCGTGAATGACTTCATGGGCGGAAATCAGTTCGGAGAACCGGACCACAATGCCATTCTGAAGACTTTGGAGCTGAACCACACCCTTCTTCAGGGTGTGGCAAAGGCCATGAAAGCCAGCTATGCGGTCAACGGAATCGTGAAATACAACACGATGCTGGATGACGGGAAGACAGAACAGGCCATCAAGGACTTCGAAAGGCGGCTGCTTCGGTCTGAAAGCGGCATCCTTCCGATTGATCTGAAGACCGATGTCAATATGTTCAACAAACAGGTGGCACTGGTCGATAAAGACACACTTGAATTCGTGGATTCGAAGATCCTTCGGTTTTGGCGGGTTCCGTTGTGTATTCTGTCCGGTGATTATACACCACAGCAGTATGAAGCATTTTACCAGGGCTGTCTGGAAGCAATCATCATCAGCATCAGTCAGGCATTCACGAAGAAAATGTTCACGCAGCGGCAGATTTCCTTCGGCAACAAGATCACGCTTTATCCGAAGGAACTGATCTTCATGACAATGGACCAAACCCTTCGGATGATTGAAGTTTTAAGCCCGACAGGCGGTCTGTATGAGAATGAGAAGCGAACAGCACTGGGACTTCGTCCTGATCCGGAGCTGGTAGGGCAAAGATATGTTTCACTGAACTGGATCAATGCGAACGATGCTTCGACATACCAGGTCGGGAAGCCGAACACACAGGAAGAAGGTGATCCGAATGCCGAACAGCAAACTTGAAGCCGTACTGGAAAACATTCTGGGCGCAGAAAACGAACTGACCGCACCGGAAAGCCGTGCGGATGCAATCCTTCAGGCGATTCTGTACGGGGACAGCTATTCGGAGGAAGCCCGCTGCCGGTTTGAAACGATTCTGCTGGCAATCCTTAACCAGACGGAATGTGAAATCACAGAACCACGATGTGAGGAAGAAGAAATCCTTCTGAACATCCTGAATAAATCACTATATGACGAAGAAGTCCACAGTCGGATGTCAGAACTGTTGGTTCTGTGGTCAAAACAGGAAGCAGATCCGGAACGATTCAAGTTTCCGTTCAAGCTTCCCGAAGCCGGGAAAGAAATGTCTGTGGAACAGGAGGATGAACAATGAAAAATGGACTTGAAAGAAGAAATTATCAGTTCGAAGTCAAAGCGGAAGCGGCTGACAATGGCATCCGGATATTAAGCGGAAGGCCGATTGTATACAACAGCCCGACAGACATCGGTGGAATGTTCCAGGAAGTAATTGAACGCGGTGCGCTGGATCAGACAGATCTGACGGACGTTCGGTTCCTGGTAAACCACAACACCGACATGATCCCGCTGGCACGGTCCCGGAGGAACAACGGCAATTCCACCATGCAGATGACGGTGGACACCGAAGGATTGTTCCTGGACAAGGTCATGCTGGATGTGGAAGCGAATGCAGATGCAAAAGCACTGTATTCCGCAGTTGAACGTGGTGACATCGATGGAATGTCCTTCATGTTTTCCGTCAAAGAAGACACATGGGACTACACGAACCCGGACTATCCGATCCGGCACATCACCAAAATTGGAAGCGTTGTTGAGGTCAGCGCGGTCACATGGCCAGCGTATGATTCAACTTTTATAGATGCCCGAAACAATGAAGCACTGGAGAGTGCGAAAGCCGTTCTGGAGAGAGCGAAGCAGCTTCGGGATCAGTCAGTGGACACTGACGCGCTGAAACTGGCAAAAGCCAAATATCACATCATTTAATCCATAGGAGGAAAAAGAAATGAAAGAATTTCTGAAGAAGACTATCGCAAGACTTCAGGGCGAAATCGCAGACCTGAACAAGAGAGCTGACGCATCCCAGAGCGTTGAAGAGATCAACGCATTCGGAGAGCAGAAAAGAAGCCTGAAGGCAGAGCTGGAAGAGGCACAGGCACAGCTTGATAAGATCGAGAAGGAAGAGCGCGCAAAGAAGGACGAAGTTCCCGCAAATGCAAAGCTGGTGAATGGTAATGTGGTAGGTGCTTTCGGCATGAGAGCAGCCGCAGTTGATCATGATTCTGTAGAGTTCAGAACAGCATTCATGAACTATGTACTGAAGAATCAGCCGATCCCGGCTGAAATGCGTGAAGACGTTAACACAAAGACCACTGATGTTGCTTCCGTGATCCCGACAGTCATTGTCAATCGGATCGTTGAGAAGATCACATCTTGTGGCATGATCCTTCCGGAGATTACCAGAACAGCATTCGCTGCTGGTGTAGTAGTTCCGACTTCTTCCACGAAGCCGTCTGCATCCTGGGTAAATGAGGGTGCATCCAGCTATAAGCAGAAGAAGACTACCGGTTCCGTTACCTTCAGCCACTTCAAGCTTCGTTGCGAGATCAGCATGAGCATGGAAGTCGGCACGATGGCACTGGATGTTTTCGAAACCACCTTCGTCCGCAATGTTGCTGATGCAATGATCGTTGCACTTGAGAAGGCAGTTCTGGCTGGTACCGGTTCCGGACAGCCCACTGGTATTCTTCACGGCACACTGACTTCCTACGAAGTTACTTCCGAGAAGACTTCCGGTGTTACCTATGGCGATCTGATCGCTATGGAAGCAAAACTGCCGGTTGAGTATGAAGCTACTGCAAAGTGGTTCATGACAAAGGCACAGTACCTGGCATTTGTCGGTATGGTAGACACAGCTGGTCAGCCGATTGCCCGCGTTGATCACGGCATCGATGGCAAGCCCGCAAGAATGCTTCTGGGCCGTGAGGTCATCATTCATCCGTATGCAACAGAGATGGGCAGCTATCTGGCCGGTCTGTATAACTTCAAGGACTATGTTCTGAACACGATCTATGACATGGGCATCCAGAAGAAACAGGACTGGGACACCGAAGATCTGCTGACAAAGGCAGTCATGGGTGTCGATGGCAAGCCTGTTGATCTTGGTTCCCTGGTAGTTCTGAAGCAGAAGACCAGCGCGTAAAACAGGAGGTGAAAGCCTATGAAGTTACGGATTGAACAGCCGTTTCAGGACAAATACACCGGTGTCGATTATGAGGTCGGCAACGAAGTTGAGTTCGAAAAGGACCGGGCAGAAGAACTTCTGGCTGATGCAAGGAATCTTGTTTCCGCTGTAAAGGAAGAAGCTGCTGAACCGAAGAAACCGGCTGAAAAGCCGAAGGCAGCACCGAAGAAAACCACAAAAAAGAAGTAGGAGGGATGAACGATGGCTGACAGTAGATTTCTGACGGATGTCAAAAATGCTTTGGGAATATCCGGAACATACCAGGACAACACCATCGCGGTCTATATTGACGAAGTGGTGGCATATCTGACGGATGCCGGAGTTCCAGAAGAGAATATCACGTCAGGCATCGTGTCCCGTGGGGTTTCTGATCTGTGGGACTACGGTTCCGGGACAGGAAAGTTTTCCACATACTTCATGCAGAGAGCCACACAGCTTTCATATTCCGGAGGTGATGACAATGGGTAAGTCCTACAAGCCATCATCACCCTTCGATGTCGCAATGAAGCTGCTTATTCCTACCGAAACGAAGGTGAAGGGAGTGCCGCAGAAGACTTTTCCGGATCCAGCATCTGTGAATCAGATCTTCTTCGGGAGCTTCCGAACCTTCGGCGGTACGGAATTGACGGTGAACGATGTATTCACCATTGAAGACACAGCCACAATCGACACCTGGTACAATCCAGAGGTCACGGCAGACTGCCAGATCTACTTGTGTGAAACCGGTGAGAAGTGGGAAGTGGTAGGAAGGCCAGAAAACATCGATATGCGGCATCAGTACATGCAGATCAAGGTGAAGCGGACAGGAGGAAACCCATAATGGCAAGAAAAAGGTTCGGTGTGGATACAGAAATCTTTTCTGAATACGCGCAAAGACTTTTGAAGGCCGGAAGCAAGGAGTTTCTGAAAGAAACCGTGGAAAAAGCCCTGGAAGAATCCAAAGAGTATGTCACAAAGAATCTTGAAGCCGAAATCAAGAAGCATAACCGGACAGGACGGACGGAAGCTTCTCTGGACAAAGATTCAGAAGTACAGTGGCAAGGTTCCGTGGCAGAAATCAAAGTCGGATTCAAAATATCAGAAGGCGGCCTTGCTTCCATCTTCCTGATGTACGGGACACCACGAATGCAGCCGGACAGGAAACTGTACAACGATGTGTATGGCACAGCCGCACAAAGGAAGGTTCGGGAGATTCAGGAAGAAGTGTTCAACGATGCACTTCGAAAGGTAATGGAGGGATAAGGAATGGAAGACGCATTGGTCACAATACTGGAAGGATTCAATTATCCGGTAAACCGGCAAGGATCCATGTCATCATATCCGGAAACGTTCATCACGTTCTGGAACAATGACAGTCCGGATCATTCGCACTATGACAATGCCGAATACGGGACGAACTGGGACTTTAACGTGTATGTGTACAGTGTCAATGTTTCCGTTACCTATTCATTACTTCAGCAGATCCGGACAGCATTGAAGGCAGCGGGATGGATTGTTCCGGGAAAAGGCTTTGATGTGGCTTCTGACGAAGAAACCCACACCGGGCGCGGCATTCAATGCTTATATCTTGAAGTCTGACGTGGCTGTGGCTTGAAATTAGACACTTTTAATCAAAATATGAGGGATTGACCACCTTCAAACAAAACGGTCTTAAAAACGAAATTAGGAGGATATAACAATGGCTGAAATTTATGAGTATCGCGGAGTTTGCGATCTGGTTTATGCCGAAGTTACTTGTGACGATAACAGCAGCGAAACCAATCATGGCTATGTGACAGGCACTGTGAAGCCGCTGGCTGGTGTTGCTGAAATCGCAAAGACTTCCAACAGTTCCAGTGAAGCACATTACTATGACAATGTTCCGGCGGTTGTGGTTCAGTCTACTGGATCCGATGAAATCACCATCACTGCATCCGCAATTCCGCTGGATGTACTGGCTGACATCACCGGTCAGGTGTACGATTCCGCAACAGGCACCTTCATCGAAGGTGAGCGCACACAGAAGTATTTCGCTATCGGCTACAAGACACAGGCCACAAATGGCGATGAATACTATGTATGGCGGCTGAAAGGTTCCTTCAGCGTTCCGGATCAGACGAACGCAACGAAGAACGATGGAACTGATGCAAATGGTCAGGAACTGACTTTCACAGGCATTTCCACCACGCATAAGTTCACAAAGGGTTCCGCACCGGCTATGGCTGTTACTGTCAACACTGCCCTGGATCTGATTGCTGACAAGGCACAGTTCTTTGCAAGTGTTCAGACACCTGACACCATCACTGCCAAAGCGTAATCACTCACACCATCACACGGGCATCACGGGGAGAACTGCCACTTCTCGTGATGTTCCCGCAAAAAGAAATGAAAGGGGTATCAAGACATGGAACTGAAGATCACTGTATATGACAAGGATGACAAGGTTATCAAGGAATGCAAGGCGCAGACCATCGACATCAAGTTCGGCCAGGTGGCTGCACTGATGGAGCTGATGGACGTAGAAAACGTGAATGATTCCGTGGAACTGCTTCGGATCGTTCACAAGGCATGGAAACAGGTCATTGCTATTCTTTCAAAGGTATTCCCGGACATGAATGATGATGACTGGGAGAACGTAAGCATGAAAGAACTTCTTCCTGTTGTAGTGACAATCCTGAAATCTTCATTCTCTGAAATGCTGACGATTCCGAAATCAAAAAACGAATAATGGGTTCGGACGATATACCGAACGAACCCGTCCACGAACTACTTTTTGAGATTGAATACAATTTATGCAAGGAATTCCCGGCAATGACACCGATGCAAGTGGATGACATGACGTTCCATGATGTGATCCGGTTGTATGGCAAGGTGCGACAGTATCAGATCCGGGAAGAGGACATAAAAGACATATTGACGAATCCGAACCGGAAGATCCGGCGGCCAGCTGGGGATCGGTGGTTCTAATGAGGTGACAAGATGCCGAATAATGAATCAACAACAAAATTCAAAGCCGACATAAGCCAGTTGAAGTCCGCTATGCAACAGGCACAGCGTGAAGTGAAACTGGCTAATGCACAATTCAAGGCTGCATCTTCCAGCATGGACGATTGGAGCAAGTCCACAGATGGCCTTCAGGCAAAGCTGAAACAGCTGAATACCGTCCAGGGCGCACAGCGGAAGCAGCTGTCACTGTTGGAACACGAACTTGAACTGACAGTCAAAGAATACGGCGAAAATTCCAAAGAAGCTGACAATCTTCGGATCCGGATCGAAAACCAGAAGGCCGCACTGAATGAAACGCAGAAGGCCATCAACAAATATACGAAAGAGCTTGACGGTTGCGGCAAAGAAACTGATCAGCTGGGCGATGAATCACAGCAGACTGAAAAGCAAGTGGACAATTTGTCCGATGGTTTCACCACTGCAAAGGGTGTTCTGGCAAACCTTGTGGCTTCCGGAATAAAGGCTGCCATCACTGGTCTGAAGAATCTGGCGGGAGCTGCAAAGGAAGCCTACGAAGAGTTTGACAAGGGTGCTGATGCGGTGATCAAGGCCACAGGAGCCACAGGAGAAGCCGCAAAGGAACTGGAAGAGAACTATAAAAATGTGGCCCACAATGTAGTCGGTGACATGGGTGACATCGGTTCGGCCCTGGGCGAAGTGAACACGCGGTTCGGCTTCACAGGGAAGGAACTGGAAGATGCCACAGAAGCATTCATCAAGTTCGGTGACATCACCGGCACAGATGCCACAGAATCCGTCAAGCTTGTATCCAGGGCGATTGAAAATGCCGGAATTGATGCAAAGGACTATACAAAACTGTTGGATGTTCTGGCAAAAGCCGGACAGTCCACAGGTGTTTCTGTTTCGAATCTGACCGAATCGGTCACCAAAAACGGCGCGACACTTCGTCAGTTGGGATACACCACTGAAGAATCCGTTGCGATGCTGGCAAAGTTCGAAAAGGAAGGTGTCAACACAGAAACCGTGCTGGCGGGCATGAAAAAGGCTGTCGCACAGTGGGGAAAAGACGGAAAGAACGCAAAAGAAGAGTATCAGAAGGTTCTGGCAGAGATTGAGAAGACCGAAGATGTTGCAAAGGCATCCGAAATTGCCATTGAAGCCTTCGGATCCAAAGCCGGACCGGAGCTGGTGGAAGATATTCAGGCGGGAAAGCTTGAATACAAGGATTTTCTGAAGGTCTTGAAGGATTCCACAGGAACCGTCACCAACACATACGAAGCCACACAGGACGGTTTCGACAAGGTAAAGCTGGCCATTCAGGGCGGCAAGGCTGATCTTGGCGCGTGGGTGCGTGAAATTGCCACAGAATATCAGGACGAAATCATTGATTTTGTCAACAAGGTAAAGGATGGAATCAAAAAACTGATCAAGTGGGTGATCCAGAATGGACCGCAGATCATCAGCGTGATCAAGAAGGTGGCAGCGGCACTGGCTACAATCTGGGTGGTGAAGAAGGTTTCCGGATTCGTCCAGGCGGTTTCCGGGGCAATCACAGCGATCAAAGGATTCGCCGCTGCCATGAAGGGTGTCGAAGCTGCTTCCAGCATGGCGTCTTCGGCAACAGGCATTTTCGCCAGTCTGGTGTCACCGGCGGGTGCGGTGGTTCTGGGAATCACAGCAGTCATCGCAGTGACAGCTTCCCTGATCAGCATCTTCAAGGAAGAGAAGAAAGAAATCGATGTTCTGACTGAAGCACAGCACAAATCCGTGGAAGAATCTCACGCACTGAAAAGTGCCTATGATGAAATGGAATCCGCACGGAAGACTTCGATGGCAGCCGTGAACAATGAATTCAGCCACTACCAGTCATTGATTCAGGAAATGGACAGTCTGGTGGGAGCAAACGGCAAGGTCAAGGAAGGCTACGAAGATAGGGTTCAGTTCATCATGACCACGCTGAATGAAGCCCTGGGCATGGAAATGACCATGCAAGACGGAATCATTCAGAATTATGCGAAGGAACGTCAGGAAATCAATTCGCTGATCGAAACGAAGAAGGCGGAACTGATCCTGAAGGCGAACGAAGAAGCCTATGCACAGGCCATCCAGAAGAAGACCGAAGCCGCCACAGTTTATGCGAACGCCCAGGAAACCTTCAACGATGTCATGAAACGGGCTGAAGAACAGGCCGTGAAGGTCAATGAAGCGAATCTGGAATATGCCCGGATTCTTCAGGAAAAAGGCATTGAAGCCGCCGAAGATTACATGTACACACAACAGGAAGTCTTCGACACATACAAGCAGTTGCAAGTGGAAGTCACGAATACCAGGGCGGCACTGCATGATGCCACAGACGCATATCAGGGATACAACCAGACGATCCAGAACTATGAAGGACTATCCGCTGCCATCATTTCCGGAGATTCACAGAAGATTTCAGATGCCATGCTGAAGACGGAAAACAGCTTCAAAACAGCGAATAATACCACAGCCGATGCGCTGAAGAAGCAGCGGGATCAGTTCGATGCAAACTACCAGACATTGAAAAAGGCCATCGAAAGCGGTGACAAGACCATCACACAACAGATGGTCAACGATGCGAAGAAGCTGGCAGATCAGGCGCATACAGAATACCTGAAAAGCGGAATGCAGACAACAGCCGGATATGCGAAGGGATTGGATGATAATTCGGTTTATGCGGAAACAGCAGCGAAGAACCTGGGATATGACAGCCTGGAAGAGTTCAACAAAGCAATGGGGATCGAATCCCCGTCGAAGAAGACGGAAAAGTCCGGTGAATACTTTGCACAGGGATTCATAAACGGAATGGACAATAAATCGTCCACAGTCTATCAGAAGGCCGTGGAATTGGCAAAGAAGGCCATCCAGGGCCTGAAGGACGGACAGAAGGAAGGAAGTCCGTCAAAGATCACGATTCAGTCAGGAAAATACTTCGGTGAAGGTTATGAACTGGGAATTGAATCCATGATCAAGAAGGTCGCACGGGCGGCACGGAAGCTGGTGGACGGTGCAGCCGATCCGCTGTCCTTCGGAAACATTTCCGGGATCCGGAACGTGACCGCACCGATCAGATCCGGAGCGATTGCCGGTGGAAGTTCCACAATCAACAATACAACATACAATCTGGTGCAGAACAACACCAGTCCGAAGGCACTGACTGCCCTGGAAACATACCAGGCACGAAGACAACAGGTGGCAATGGTTAAGGCCATGATGTAGGGAGGGATTCCATGTATAGTTTGACAGTCGAAAATGCAAAAGGCGAACAGATGAATCTGACGCAGAATCCCGATTATACCATCATCAACATCGATGGATTGCATCCGCCAGATGCCATCATCAATACGATGGAACGGGCCGGACACGATGGATCATTGTTCAATTCCGCAAAGGTGGACAATCGTCAGATCATTCTGGACATCGCAATCAACAAGAATGCGTGTGTGAATCGTAACAATCTGTATCGGTTTTTCCAGTCCGCGCGTCCGGTTCGGCTGATCTACAATAACGAACTTCGTGGTGTATATATTGACGGATACGTCCAGAATGCGCCGATTGCGTTCTTTGAACAGAAGCAGACCATTCAGATCACCATCATCTGTCCGGATCCATTCTGGCATTCCACAGTGAATGTCGAAGGGATGACGGACGGGATGGAAGCATTATTCGAATTTCCGTTCAGTATTCCCGAAGGTGGCATTCCATTTTCGGAGTATTACGGAGGAAATGCAGCGCACATCTGGAATCCCGGAACTGTGGAATCAGGAATCATCATTGAGATCCGGGCATCCGGAGCAGCTACGAATCCGCGAATCTATCATCAGAACACAGACACATACTTCCGGGTGAATACAACACTTCAGTCCGGGGATGTGCTGACAATCGACACAAGACCGGACCACAAGAAGATCCATCGCGTCAGATCCGGAGCCACAACGAACTTGATTGCTTCCCGTGATCTGAATTCAACCTGGCTGATCATGGATCCGGGCGAAAATGTTTATATTCTGTCAGCTGCTTCCGGTGTCGGGAATCTGACTTGCCTGATCAGCAGCGTGACCAACATCGAAGGGGTGTGATGAATTGAATGTCTATATAATCAATCCATATCGGACCACAGAACCACACTTCCCGATCATCGGCATGGTCAGTGACTACTATTCGATGCTGTGGAATGTCCAGCTTTACGGTCTTGGATATTTCGAAATGACGCTTCCGGCAACACCGGGAAATGTGGCAAGCCTGAAGGAAGGACGGTTCCTGGTTAGGGAATGCGACATCCGGAAACGGTATCTGGGACAGGAACATCCGGAATATGCGAACTGCATGATCATCCGGACAGTGAACATCCAGTATGACGCAGATCATGGATATGTTCTATATATCACCGGGAAGAGCGTGAAAGACATCCTGTCACAGCGGATCATCTGGGAACCATATGAAAAAGTGGAAAGGGCATTGACCGGAATCATCGTTGAATTGCTTCGGGCGAATGTGACGAATCCGGCAGATGTCGCACAGTCACTTCTGACACAGGCCGAATCCGCACAAGCAGATGCAGAAGAAGCCCTGGAAGAAGCTGTGGACGCAGAGATTGCCGCCTATAACACATACACGAAAGCGAAGACAGCATATGAACAGGCTGTGGAGGATCACGGCGAAGATTCGCCGGAAGCAAAAGCCGCAAAGACCGCGATGGATAATGCGGAAACAGCATGGAAGGCGGCAACAGAAGCGAATATTGAAGCCACAGCAGCCAAAGAAAAAGCGGATAAGGTGGTGGACTATTACACAAATTATGCTGCCACAGCTTCCCTTCGTCAGATTCCATATGTGACAGCCGGATTGATAGATCTTCCGATTGAACCACCCATGCTGACATTATCCCTAAAGGGCGAAAATCTTGGGGACTGGGTGGAAAATATATGCACCGAATATGGTCTGGGATGGAATATCTACATCGATGAAACCGGGATGAACTTTGAATTCATTGTGGGAACGGATAAATCTTCCACCGTGGAGTTTTCACCGGAACTGGACAATCTGAAGAATGCAGTCTATACGCGGACACTGGAAACATACCGCAATTCTGGACTTGCAGTCGGGGAAGGTGAAGGGACAGAACAGACACAGGCCCACATCGGCGGATCATCCGGATCCAGCCGGTTTGAAGAGTACATCGACACCGGACTGTCGAAGGACGAAGGTGTCAGCTTGACAAATTACAAGAAGATGGTTCGGCAGTCGGGAATCAGCGAAATCACAAAGCTGAAGAAGCGGGAAACCATCAGCGGAGAAATCGACACCGATGGAGTGTACAAAATCGGTGAAGACTTTGATCTGGGTGATGTGGTATCGGTAAAGCTGGACAACGGAATCGCAGCCACCACGCGCCTGATCGAAATCATATATGCTGACGAAGTCAGTGGAAACAGTGTAACAGGCACATTTGAAGAATGGGAGGTATAAAAGAATGGCCGTGACTTATGGATTTTTTAACAGTGTAAACGGGGACAGAAAGTACAATGCTGACCAGATGTCCGAATATTTCCGGGGAATTGTTTCCCAGGGTGTATTCCAGCATCTTGACAGCGGACTGGCTGTTTCTGCCGGAACCGGAATGTCTGTCAGCGTGGCAGCGGGACGGGCAATCATTCAGGACCGGTGGATCCAGAACAGCGCAGCACTGAATCTGACCATTTCGGCAGCATCGGAAACCTACGGACGGAAGGATGCAGTTGTGATCCGTCTGGATAAGTCTTCCAGGGCGATTTCCATCACAGTGAAGACCGGAACACCGGCTGCATCACCTGTGGCACCGGAAATGACCAGGAACGCGACAACATACGAAATGGCCCTGGCATATGTCAATGTGGCTGCCGGAGCTTCCAGCGTGACCGTGACCGACAAGCGGTCTGACAGTTCCGTCTGTGGATGGGCCGCTGTCGCACAGGCCACATCCGGCGAAGTCGATCAGATGCTGAACGACATGAAAACAGGATTTGATGGGGTTGTGTATCAGAGTCCGGCGGCGATGGTTCAGGGTGAGGATCAGAAGTTACAGGATCAGATTTATTCAAATAATCTTAATATATCAAAATCAAATATACAAACACCGTCAAATATTCTTGACGTAAGCAAGATTATTCAGGGCGGTTATATCAATGGAAATACTGGCTTAGTTGTCTATGGCGAATCTGGAACTGGTCTTAATTCCTATACTCCGTTTATGCCAGTTAGTGCAAACACACAGTATTATGTATATCCGACTACTGTTTTTTGTAATGTGGTATATTTTGATTCGGCTAAACAGCGGGTATCAAACGAAATAGTATCAAATGCCACATTCACAACTCCAGCAAATGCAAGTTTTGTAAGGATGTCTTTCAAATACGACACAGTTGCAGCTTTCACAAGTGTGTCAAAAGTCCAGACTTTGAACAGATATATGACAATTTTGAAAGACACATTTATAAAAAAGCCCGTAATTGACACCAACTGTATGAAAGTTGGAACAAAGATGGCTGGTGATCCATATGTCATTGTTGGATCTGATACAAGATGTTATACAGATCTAATATGGCTTGAAAAAACATACATAGAGAAAATAGTTGCAAATAAGGTAGCTGTATATATGTTCACGGCTGATCTTGTTTTTGACACTTCATATAATTTCTCATACTTTTCAGACCATAATGAAGTATATGTGAATGATGGAAGATATTGTCAGTTTGTTTTTGCATATGATGATGATAGCACAGTTACATCAAGTGATTTTCCCGATCTTTCCGCAACAGTTAAATTCGTTTCTCTTGAAGAAAAGGCAACTGATTTTCAAAATAAACTTCAGTCGTTAAATCCTATTGTAGCAAATTGGCGTAATGGTTCGGTTGGAAATATCAATAATGCAAATGCGGTTGCATTTGAAAGAATACAATCGAATACACATGCAACATCTATTACTGTCCTTATAGATAATGTATTAACATCAGGTCATAAATATAGGTATCAGTTGACCACATATGACATTGATGATGGAATAACTGCAACAAGTGGTTCTCATCGTATTAGGTATGACATCACATATGTCAGCGAATCGAATTTCCACACATTTAATCTTCGTGATGGTTCTATCGGTTTTGCAATCGCATTGTACGAACTGGATGAAAACGACGAAAATGTCCCGTTAAGAATAAACACATTTGATACATCAAAAGTCTATTTTTTGAGGGAATACGATGAAACGATCGAAGCATCTGATTTTGTGATTAGTTCAGGATTTTCTAAACTTCCTATAACACTAAATTATCTCGGTGCGTTATCAGGAAGGCAGTCATTTTGCATGTATGACGGACACTACTGGTCAACAGATGGCGAAAAGTTGTACGAACAGGATAGTTCTTTCAATGTTGTATCAACCACAGATTTATTACTTGGTCATGCAAACGCCTTGCAGCTTGGTTCCGACGGGAAAGCATATGCAAGCGGTTGGAATGATGACAAAGTATATGTTGTCGATCTGGCTACAAAAACCATTGTCGAAACCATAACACTTCCGGTCAACGGATATACGACTTGTGCGGTTGATGATGTTAATGGGTTGATGTATATATTCCACAGAACAACTACATCCGGAACACCAACGAATTATAATTTTATAGTTTATGACTATATCAATGATAATATCATAAGCACAAAAAAGACAACTCGTCCTTATGCGGCAATGCAATCTTGTGATTTCATTGACGGAAAGATTTTTGTACTTTATGGGCTTGGAACTGATGTAGCACCGAATGGATATATTGTATTCAATACCGTTGGTGATATTATCGGAGAATATATAATCAATTCGTTTAGCACAAATGAACCGGAAGGTGTATTCGTGGATAGAACGACATATGACGTTTATATATCATATGTTGATTTCAAGTTGTATAAGATAACGCAGAATGCAACCCCATAAAACCATTATTTCATGGGGAGAAGAAATCGTCCAATCCAGCTTTAGACGTTAAACCATTACGGGGCTGCCATAGGCTGGTTGTGGGGCTATAATATCTGTCACATCAGGATCCATGTCCTGTTGATGATACCCCTTCAGCGGCTTCGCTGTTTGACTTAGATCAGGCAGCGGGGCCGTTTTCTTATGTTCGTTTGACTAAAAAGGTCAAACCGAAGTCAAACCATAGTCAAAGTTTAGTCAATCCGTAGTCAATGGATCAGGATCCCGTGGGGCAGATCTGGGGCAGAAATTCGTCAGATTGACTTTTGACCATGATTTTTGAGGACGGACGAAAACGGACAGAAACCCACTATTTTCGGACGGTTTCGGACTTAATCGGACTACATCGGACTTTTCTTCCCTTCGGGCATAAAATTGTACTAAGATAAATACATTCCCTTGTTTTGTAGGCTTCGCGGGACTTCGTGGGGCAATTATGGGGCAAATTAAAAGACCGGCCATGCGATCCTGGCCGGCCTATATTAAGTTGGGAGTGAAACGGACTGGTGAAGATCCGCCTTCACACGGATATTATAACATAAACCATTTATCTCGTAAAGGAACAATCTGTAAACAGACTGATGATTTACGAAAAGAAATAATCGATATTGGATAATGGTTAAAATGTCCAGTAAATAGTAAGGTTCTGACCATCAATGCTAATGTAGTCGATTAAAACTGAAATCAAATCCCGGATGTCTTCGTATGATCCATGATCGAGGATGTCCGGGATGTTTTTTATCGTAGTTTTGACTTCATCAATGTCTGTTTCTGGTATGCTATCTAGTTCTTCCTGAAGATGTCCACGCTGGACTGATAATGCGTTCATTTGTTCCTGAACACGGTCCTTCGGGATACCATCCATCAAAAACAGTTCCAGGAGCTTCTGAACCTTCCGGTCAATCTGATCAATTTCCGCCTTTATGGATTTTTTCTGAATGTCTTCTGGGCGAAGTGTCAGATGATGTTCGTCTATCTGGTCAATGGTAAGTTTGCGAATTTCACCAAAAACAGTTTCTTCCAGCAGTTCCGGCTTCCAGTAATCATTTTTGCATGACGGATCACGGACAAGAGCAGGATTCCGCTTCGATCTGCTATTGCAGACAAAATACTTATATTTGTATGACTTTCCGTTGCGCTTGGAATTGGCTGTAAATAGCTGATAACCTGCACCACATCGTGCGCAGCGGATATATCCACCAAAATATGACACGCGCCGGTGGGGATCCGGATTAAAACGTTCATAGTGTTCAGATCGTTTTTTCAGAACATTTTGTACACGTTCAAATTGTTCATTACTGATGATTGGTTCGTGCTGGCCGTCATACTGTTCACCATAGAAATTGACTTTTCCGATATAGACTTGATTATTCAACATCCGTCTAATTGTGATGTCTGTCCAACAATTCACACCACGTTTCGGTGTATAGCCTTTACGATTGAAGGTTGTGGAAATCTTCGATGTAGACCATCCACGTTCTGCCAGATTGAATGCTTCCATTACATGAAACTTTTCCACTTCATCCGTGATCAGCTGACCATCTGTGTAATTGTATCCATACGGAGCTGTGGATCCACCACACCACTTCCCTTCTTTCGCCCTGGCGATCTTTCCCATGACCATGCGTTCTTTGATTGTTTCGCGTTCCAGCTGTGCGAAGACAGCCAGGATCCCGATCATAGCTTTTCCCAAAGCTGATCCGGTGTCTAGATTTTCCGTCATGCTGACGAAATCGCAGTTGTTCGCCAGGAAGACTTCTTCGATCAGATACAGCGTGTCCTTCTGGGATCGGGACAGACGATCCAGTTTGTAGACCACTACACGGGAGATCTTCTTCGCTTTCACATCACGGATCAGCTGCTGAAGAGCAGGTCTTTTCATGGATCCTCCAGAATAACCTGGATCCGTGTATATCTGACACGGATTCCATTTCATTGCTTCACAGTAGGATTTCAGCCGGACTTCCTGTTCCTGAAGTGAATATCCTTCCTGTGCCTGTTCAGTTGTTGAAACGCGGGTATAAATGGCAATCATGTCAATCACCATCCTTCTTATCCTTGTCCTGTTCTTTAATAAATTTTGCATACAACATGACTTTGTCCATTTGTGGAACTGTCATATCCCTTGATAATTCGTCCATTGATAATACAAAATCTCTGTTACTTACTTCTATATCATCAAGTTTTAAAAGCTCATCAAAGGAAAATGTGGTTCTTTCCATTGGGACATCAAATCCCATCAGCCACATCGGATTCACTTTAAGAACCTTAGCAAGTTTAGCTGCAGTTTTGTTTTTTGGTGCAAATGTACCATGTAAATATTGAGATATAGATGGTTCACTGACACCAGATTTGTCTGATAGTCTTTTAGCAGTTAGGTTAAGTGCATCCATAGCATATTTAAGTCTTTTTGCAGTCATTTCATTCTTCATAGAATCACATCCCTTCTTATTTGTAGTTTATCCATATTGTAAACTGTTTGGCTTGATAAATCAACAAAAAAAGTTTAAGATGTTTAATTTTGCTGTTGACAGTTTAACTTAAATATGTTAAAGTCCATGTTGTGGGGTAACCACGAAAAAAACAGAAGGAAAGGAGGTACATGGTCAAATGGCTTACAGCAAGTTAAAAGGTCGCATAGTAGAGAAGTTCGGATCACAGTCACGGTTCGCAGAAGCCCTTGGAACCACGGAAAACACTGTATCAAGGAAGATGCAGAGTAAGGTGGAATTCAGTAAGGAAGACATGATCAAATGGTCAAAATTACTGGAGATTCCACAAGGTGACATTCCGAACTATTTTTTTTGCGCTGACGATTAAAGTTATTTAAGTGAAAGTGGGTGATCAGGATGTATTCGGGAGGTGAGTAGATGGTCATCAACATCAGATCAGATGGAACAGAGTTTGATCCGGCAGACATCAGGATCACGAAGGAAGCTTTCCCAGAACTTTATACAGCAGTGCAGAACATTATCGTAAGGATTCAGGAAGGAGACCACAGCAATGAGGATTGAAGGACGAGAGAGAAGAGAAAAGCTTTACATCATCGGTTGCATTTTGGCAGCAGTGATGATCTTCGGGACAATCGGCGGCATTGACCATGATGTGATCAGTATGGAACAGGGGATCTGGCAGATGATGTGGTCTTTCATTCTTGGCCTGTGGTGCTGGAATGGCATCCGCCTGGAAGAAACCAGAGCCGCAAGAAGTCGGAGGTGGTGGGTGTGAGTGAAAACGATTTTATAGATGAAATCATCAACAGACAGAACCTGGAACGGGAAGTCTGGGAAGAAGCAGTAAAAGAAGTTAGGGCAGAAATGCTGAACAAGACGCATGATCTCGAAACAAGAAGACAAATTGCATGGATGATCGATGCGTTCAGCGATAAGTTACACGACAAGTATATATCAAAAAAAGGGGTATTAAGAATATGAAGATCAACAAGGACAGTCGGTATCAGGTGATGGCGGTAAAAATTCTCGATGAAGGAATGATTACGATGGCAGTTGCACCGGATGAAAACAGAGCATATTCGGGTGATCTTGTATTGCTGGAAACCGGAAATATTGAAATAGTGATCATTTCCGATGATTACACAAAAGGTTCAGAACTTCAGGATATTGAAAAGATTGCTGGCGGTCTTGCTATGGTGAC
>Ga0326513_10001272_pt1 | contig 20304 bp, 17 predicted proteins | sample 2_2465_0518_D_FD_203654 | JGI IMG/M metagenome (GOLD analysis project Ga0326513, IMG submission 203654) | Bovine rumen microbial communities from UC Davis, California, United States - 2_2465_0518 | ecosystem: Host-associated > Mammals > Digestive system > Stomach > Rumen | place: USA... | reverse complement strand
AATTAAAGGAGGACTAAACGATGTTAGTTAAAAACATTACTTACACAGATTATGACGGTACCGAAAGAACAGAAACCTTTTATTTCAACCTTAATGAAGCTGAAATTTCCCGGATGCATTTGTCCATTGAAGGCGGAATGAAGGCATACATTAATAAAATCGTTAATGCCAAAAGTAATGTAGAGATTATTAAATTCTTTGATAAGATTCTCGAAAAATCTTTTGGCATTAAGAGCGATGATGGTAGACGACTCATCAAAGGGCCGGAAGTGTTTAAAGCGTTCAGTGAAACCGAAGCATATAATCAGCTTTATATGGAGCTTTTAGGAAACGGTGGCAAGAATGCTGCTAAGTTCCTGGAAGCGATTATCCCAGATTCTACTAAAAATACTCCAGAGATAAAGGCTATTCTTGATGCTTGAGCTCGTAATTAATGACACTGAACTCTTTGATAATGCTACTAATACTTTCATCGCAGTAAAGAAGCACAATTTGTTATTAGAGCATTCTTTGATTTCAATTTCAAAATGGGAGTCGAAGTTTAAAAAACCGTTTCTTACAAGAGAAATTAAAACTCTTGATGAAACTCGATATTACGTTAAGTGTATGACTCTTAATAGAAATGTTGATGATAATGTGTATCTTTGTTTGACAAACAGTGATATCGATAAGGTCAATTCCTATATCGAAGATTCCATGTCTGCCACAAAGCCGAAGAAAGTCGGAGCTCCTAGTAGAGAACCTGTTACATCAGAGTTAATTTACTATTGGATGATTGCATTAAACATACCTGTAGAGTTTGAAAAATGGCATCTTAATCGTTTACTTACTTTAATAGAAGTATGTAACATTAAGAACTCTCCTCCAAAGAAAATGACAATGGCTCAAAGAAGAGCTCTAAATAATCAACGTAAAGCTAGATTACACACTAGAGGATAGTCATGATTACGTTTGAAACAAAAGGCGACTTACATAAAACTAGAGGTTTTTTAAATGGTTTAAGGAACCGAAAGTATTATCAAATATTAGATAAATACGGAAAAATGGGGGTAGACGCTTTATCGGCAGCTACCCCTGTTCGTTCTGGTCTTACTGCAAGCTCCTGGGAATATAAGATAGAACAAAGTAAAACAGGAGCTACTATTTCATTTAATAATACTAATGTAAATGATGGAGTGAACATCGCTCTAATCATTCAATATGGCCACGGAACAGGATGGGGAGGCTATGTTAGAGGGATTGATTATATTAATCCAGCAATAGCTCCAGTGTTCCAACAAATGGCAGAAGAAGTTTGGAAAGAGGTGGTTAATGCGTGAGTAGTACTGTTGATGAACGAATAGTTCAGATGAAATTTGACAACAGTCAGTTTGAAGAAAATGCTACAAAGACCATAGCAACTCTTGACAAACTTGATAAAGGTTTGAACTTTGGAAGTACTGATTCCGGACTCCTCAATCTACAAGGTGTTGTCAACAAGTTTAACTTCATGAGTATGGAGAATGGACTTCAGTCTCTTACTAATAAATTTACAGCACTCGATGTTGTTGCAGCCACAATAATTAATCGACTTACTAACAAGGTTGTTGACGCTGGTGCTAAGATAGGCAAAGCTCTGACTATTGAGGGTGCTTTGGACGGTTTTAAGGAATATGAACTCAAAATGAATTCTGTTCAAACTATTCTTAATAGTGCTGTAAACAAAGACGGAACCGCCGTTACTCTTGATAAAGTAAAAGAGAAACTCGAAGAGCTTAATGTTTATGCTGATAAGACGATATATTCATTTAAAGATATGACCGACAATATTGGTAAGTTTACCAATGCTGGTGTTGATTTAGATACTGCTGTAAAAGCAATACAGGGTATATCGAATGAGGCAGCTCTGTCTGGTGCTAATGCAGAACAGGCTTCTCATGCCATGTATAACTTTGCACAGGCGTTATCGACAGGTTATATTCAGACAATTGACTGGAAGTCTATAGAAGTTGCTCAGATGGCAACTAAAGGTTTTAAAGAGGAGCTTCTTAAAACTGCTGATGAGATGGGAACTGTAGAGAAACAGTCAAATGGAATGTATAAGGTTCTCACTCATGGCGGAAAGAAATTTGATGAAGAAATTAGCTCCACCAAGAAATTTAGGGACTCATTGCAGTCTCAATGGCTTACTACTGAGGTATTAACTAAAACGTTAGAAAAGTATTCTAATGAAAATACGGAAGTTGGTAAAAAAGCGTTTAAAGCAGCTCAGGACATTAAGACTTTTACCCAGTTAATCGATGTTCTTAAAGAGTCTATAGGTTCTGGATGGGCTCAAAGTTTTGAGTATATTATTGGTGATTTTAATCAAGCAAAAAAACTTTGGTCTGAAGTTGGTTCAGTTCTTACTGGAATTACTGATAAGCAAGCAAAAGCTAGAAATGCCTTGCTTAAAGGCTGGGAAGAAGATGGTGGTCGAAGAGCAGCGATTAAAGCCATTAAGAATATTTGGCTTGCTTTGAGCGATATAACTACCAAAGCTTCTGAAGCGATGGATCATGTATTTCCAGATGTAACTGTTGATAAAATTGTTGCCGTTACCAAACAGTTTAAGGATTTTACTAAAAATCTTAGACTTAATAATGAAGTAAGTCATAATTTGTATGAAACATTTAAAGGAGTGTTTTCTACAGTAGATATTGGCATACAATTTTTCAGATTATTAGGGAACGCAATATCTCCAATTATAGGTTTAGTTCCTAAAGCAGCATCTTCGTTTTTAGGATTTACTGGAAAAATTGGAGGATTTTTAGATAAAGTAGACAAAGCATTACAGAAATCAGAATCCTTTAGCGATGTTCTACATAATTTAAATATTAATGTTTTAGACAACCTTCCTTCTTTTGAGAAGTTAAGAAATGTACTTTCAGAGGTAGGAAACAAATTAGACCCTATCAAAGACAAAGTAAAAGGTGTTTTTGATAATCTAGTAGATAAAACTGCCGGTAAGAAAATAGATTTTTTAGGCATAGCTTTACAGGGCTTTTATAAAGCTGGCGAGTTTGCAGCCAAAGGTATATCATTTATTCTCGAAGCGTTTGGGAAGCTTAAAGATGGTGTATCTAAATTAGGTTTAGGCGGAATATTACAGGCTTTACAATTATTTATTTCTATAAATACTTTTAGAAAAATCTCATCGTTCTTTGGAGGTTTTACAGGAATTCTTGATGATTTTGGAGATATAGTAGAAGACGTTAAAAAGATTCCGCGTATGTTTACAGATATTGGGGACGCTATTAGTAACTTCATGAAACGACTTAAACATATAAAGACGTTAGAAGCTATATCTAAATCTTTGCTCATTTTATCAGGGGCTTTACTCGTACTATCGCTTATTCCTGCCGACAGATTAGAATCTGCAGTTGGAGGAATTTCTATTGTTCTTGGTGAGATCGTTGGGGCAATGGCTATTCTAGATAACTTAGGTGGTAAAAAGAAAGGATTTGTCGATACTGTTGGTTCGACTATGATAAAACTTTCTGCATCGATTCTTATTTTAGCATTTGCTCTTAAGTCTTTATCCAGTCTTGATGTGGATCAGCTTAAAGTTGGTTTGAGTGGAGTTACTGTTCTTTTACTTGGTTTAGCATTTGTTGCTTCACTTCTTAGTAAAGGTGATGGAAAGATTAAAAAGGGCGGCACTACATTAATTATGTTTGCTGTCGCTTTAAAAATAATGGCGGGAGTCGTTAAGAGTCTTTCAGAAATGAACATGGATCAGCTTGGAACAGGACTTGCTGGGATTGGCGTAATGTTGACATATCTTATAATGTTCTCTGCTATATTAGGAAAACTTGATAGTGTCAAATTTAGTTCGGGTTTAGGCTTGATTGAAATGGCTGCTTCTCTGCTTATTTTATATCAGGCATTAGAATCATTCAGCAAACTTGACATGACTGCATTGAGCAACGGCATTATAGGAATGTCTGCTGTATTATCTGTTATAGGCATATTCTCAGCACTGATGCAGGGAAATAAAGTAAATCTATTTGCAATTGGAACTGGTATGCTGATCATGTCCGCAGCAATGGTGGTGTTATCTAGTGCTTTAAGTTCGCTTGGTTCTATTCCGTTATCAAATATTGGTGTTGGGCTTACAGCCATAGCAGGAGCCTTGATTATATTTGGTATTACTGGAGCATTATTAAGCGAAGTATCTGTTCAGTTATTAGGTGTTTCGACTGCTTTTCTTATATTTGCAGCAGGCGTTAATGCTATTGTTCCGGCGTTGCAAGCACTAAGTCAATTAAGCGTTGCTGATATGATAACCGCTTTAGTTGGTTTAGGTGGAGCAATGCTTATATTTGGCGTAGCTTCAGTGGCTTTAGCAGATTTGGCATTACCGATAATCGGCGTATCCATTGCATTAGGCATATTTGCAGTATCTATCAACTTATTAATTCCAGCACTTCAGGCATTTGCTAGTATGGGAGTCGAAAATCTCATTGTTTCTATTGGTGGCTTAGCAGCTGTACTTATTGTTTTTGGAGTTGCCGCTACTCTTTTGTCTGCAGCAATTGTTCCTATGATGGGATTGGCAGTAGCATTAACCTTGCTTGGTGCTTCTTGTATTGTTCTTGGTGCTGGTTTGACAGTATTAACATACGGACTTCAAGCATTTGGAGGAATGGTTGTTAGCGTATTTTCCGGAGTCGGAACCTTCTTATCTGACGTATTCGGAAAGATTGGTGGTATTGGCGGAACGTTATTGGATCTGCTTGGAAAAGCTAAAGACGGTATTCTTAATTTATTTAAGAGTGGTGATACAACGGAAGAAGCCAATAAAGCGGTAGACGAAACGGCAAATGCTATTACTAACAATACTTCAAAAGTTACTCAGGCTACTGATGGTTTGGTTCAAGGTGCTCAACAGTCGATGTCGGCTCTACCAGATGCTTATGGCGGAATTGGCGTAACATCTATAGAGGCATTTACCAACGGCCTTGGTAGTATGGATTTCGGAGCAGTTACAGACCAGATTGGCCAGAAAACTAATGAAGGACTTGATCTTAGGGAGTCTTTAAACAGTCTTGGTTTAGAGAACATGTCTTCTTATGCTTCCGGTATTGACGCTAGTTCTGGAGATGTATCAGCGGCTATTACTAGTCTTGGAGGAACGGTTGACGAAAGCTTCGGTAGCTTTACTACAGATTTCTATAGCCAAGGTAGTGCTGGTGTTGGTCAATTAAGTAGTGGAATTACTGATAATACTGGAAAAGTAAAATCCGCTGGAGGAAAAGCAGCCAGTGCTGGAGTTAAAGGTGCCAAATCTAAAAACAGTGATTATCATGGTGTTGGTAAATCTGCAGATGAAGGTTTGGCCCAAGGTATGAGAGATTACACTTGGATTGTTGATGCCGCAGCCAGACATGTTGCAAGTAGTGCAGTAAGTACGGCTAAGTCCACAATCAAGTCTCATTCACCTTCTAAAGAATTTGAGAAGCTTGGTATGTATTCCGACCAGGGTTTCGCAAATGGTTTTCTTAAATTCGCAAAACTTGTTTCTAATGCTGCAGGAAGTGTTGCTGGAGATTCTCTTTCAACGGTTAAAGATACGATGGCAAGAGTATATTCTATTGCTAACGAAGGAACTTTCATGTCCCCTACAATCACTCCTGTTATGGATCTCTCAGAAATTCAAAATGGGGCCAATTCTATACCTGGAATGTTGAGTGGTTATTCGTTATCTTTAGCTAACACTAATAACGCCATGAATAATGAACAAATGGCCAGAAATCAGGCGAACAATTTAACATCATTATTCGGTGGGCTTAAGAACGCCATAATGAATCAGAAACCGTCTAACAATTATAATATTAATGGCATTACATATGACGACGGATCGAATATTGCAAACGCTATGCAAGCTATTGCTAATGCGGCAATTATAGAAGGGAGGATGTAAATGGCATCAGTTAATATTACGAGTTATGGATATACGCCAGGTACATCCAATTCCTTCTATATTGTTTGGAATCTTAATATAAAAGCTGATAGTAAAAAGCATCTCGATCATTTTACTGTAAAATGGAAATATCGATATTCGTCTTCGGGACCTTGGTTTGATGGTGGTGAGACTAATGTAAATAAAAGTTATACGACCGCCACATATACAATACCAGACAATAATGTTTATCAGATCAACGCCTGGGTAAACGCTTATTCGACAAAGCATAGCGTTAAGAAGGGCAAAAAGACAGTACAACAGGCATATTGGACTTGCAAATCGGATTCTGGTACTTATACGGTACGGAATATAGATGTGCCAGGAAATATCGGGAACATCGAACCTTTGATAAATAGTGCTTCTTTGCATCTGTCCACAGCCGTTTCAAATGATGAAATTGCTTCTGGTACGAATCAGGTTAGATTCCAAGTGCTTAGATGCGTTGATGAATCTAACCAACAAGTAGTACAATATGACAGCGTGTCTAATATTGTAAATAACGCAGCTATCTCAAATCCAACTAGTCTTGCTCCAGAGTATTACTATATTTATCGAGGAGCTTTATATAACTCGACTTCGAAAAAACAAGGATCTTGGTCTGATTGGTCTGGAAGATTATATGGTCTCCCGGGGACGCCATCGATTATAGGATTGGAAACCAATTCTCCAACGTCTACTAGAATTACATTTTCTGTAAATGGCATTGCTAACAGCTATACCGTGGAATACCAGAACGTAAATAAGGATTTTTCTACGGTATCAGACATTCAGAGCCAAGAGATATCAGAAAGTGATACAACAACTCGTACGAAGATTAAGACTTTATATCTGTCAGACTTAACACAAGGTACGATATATTACTTTAGAGTTCGTGCTACAAATTCCACCGGAGATTCTCAGTGGAGTGAGGTTAAGGCCCTTATCGTTGGTACTGAACCTGCAGCGCCTACTACCTGGTCTGATATTACTTCTGCCGAACTCGGACAGACAGTATATTTGTATTGGACTCATAATTCTCAGGACGGTTCTTCCATGAGAAAAGCCCAGATTCAGATTGCTGTAAATGGGACTAACTTACCTGTTATTACCGTCGATAATGCTTATATCAACACAAGAGATGAGGACAAGGTTCAGGAATATGCTCTCGCATTAACATCCGATAATCCGATGCACGCATTTTCAGATGCAGACGTTGTAACTTGGGAAGTTAGAACTAAGGGCGTTTACGAAGGTGGGGATGCTGTAGGTTATGGCGATTGGTCCGCAACAAGAACCATCTATGTTTATCAGAAACCAGTTGTAACAATTACTGCAAGAAGCGGGTGGTTGTGGGATCCGTTTAATTTCCAAGATGATCCAGAAACAGGAGAGCTTGAAGACAGAACCGATGATCCAGAGCTTGTTGTGATGGCTATGACTTATCCTGTGCAATTCCAGATTGAAAGCAGTCCTGTTACACAGACTCCTGTAAGCTATCATTTGACAATAACGGCGAATGAAGATTACACGGGAACCGACGAATACGGTAATGAGATCGAGATTGCGAAAGGAACAGAAGTATATTCTGGTTTCTTTGATTCATCGTCACATTCTTTATCGGTAGAACTTACTCCTAATGATGTAGTTCTTGAGAATGGTGTTTCTTATACTGCAACCGTTCTTCTTTATATGAACTCAGGCTTGTCTGATGATGATTCTGTTTCCTTTATTACAATGATCGAACCAGATATCGTATATCCAGAAATCGTCGATGTAATAATTGACGAAGATGATTGGTCCGCTTCCATTTATCCTAAGTGTTATGCAAACGACGAAGAGGATGATGATACTTTAGCCGAGAATACAACCATCGAGATATACCGAATAGATTCTACTGGCAACTATATTTTCGTAGATTCTATGGATAACAATGGTTCTTCCGCTATTATTGACCCGCATCCAGCTCTTGATTATGCAAGATACCGTGTAGTTGCAAAGAATAATTACACTGGCAGAATCGCATTTCAGGATTATTTCTATTGGCCTGTTGGATGTACATCAATCATAATTCAATGGGATGAATCATGGAACGCTTTTGAATACATGACTTTGGATGATGGAGAAGGAGTAACATCTATTGAAGAATCTGAGAATGTTGTAAAAGGAGCACAGCTTATTCTTCCTTACAATATAGATGTAAGCGAGAGTTATACTCCTGATGCTGCATTAATCGAATATATAGGAAGGAACTATCCTGTTAGTTATTATGGTACACAAAGAGGGCAGTCTGCTACATGGAATGTCGAGATACCATATGACGACGAAGAAACGTTATTTGCGTTAAGAGAACTTGCTGATTGGATGGGTGACGTTTATGTCAGAGAACCATCTGGAACTGGATACTGGGCAAATATTGCGGTATCCATGTCACAAAAACATAAAGAAGTATTAATACCAGTGTCCTTATCGATAAAGAGAGTGGAAGGAGGAGCATAATGCCTGACTGGACAAAGTCTATGGAACAGACTTACAAATTCTACATTATCGATCCTAACACCTGGAAGGATAGGATACGAATTGATACGATCACGAGCTGCACTATTACGAGGGACTTCACTACGGAGACCCTCTCTAGTGCTTCTTTTGATTGCGATGAAGATCTAACCCAGAAGTATGGGGAATGCTATGTAAGAGTATACCTTATAACAATTCAAAATGGGGTAAGAGAAAGACATTGCTTGGGGACCTTTATTGTGCAAACACCATCAGTAAAGTTTGACGGGATGCATAAATCGGTAGGTATGGACGCTTATTCTCCTCTTTTGGAATTAAAAGATAACAAACCTCCGATTGGTTACTCGGCAATGAAAAATATTAATACAATGCGCCTGGCTTCAGAACTTGTCTATGAGAATTGTAGAGCTCCTGTTACAAGAGTACAGAACGATGCAAATACGCTTAAGTCTGATTTCGTAGCAAACCCAGACGATTCGTGGTTGAGTTATATAAGTGATTTAATGGCAAACGCTAAGTACCGGTTCGGACTTACGGATAAGAGCGAAATAATTTTCGATAAAATTACCGACATCAAAGCGTTGCCTCCTATCTACACGTTTAATGATGATAATAGTTCTCTATTATTGCCAAGTATTGACGATAAGAGAGATCTTTATGGAATCCCCAACGCTTTGGAGATGACTTATACAACTCAAGGAACAGACGGGACGAACGAATATATGAGCGTTCGTGTCGAGAATAATGACGAGAATAGTGAAATTTCTACAGTTAGAAGAGGACGGGTAGTACTTGAGCGAGTAACAGACCCTACTCTTACTGGTTCATATACAAAAGAACAATTTAAAAGGTACGCCATGCTGTATCTTGAGAACTTGTCTACACTAGAACATACTGTGTCTTTTAGTCATGGTTACGTTCCGGTTACAATTGGAGATTGTGTAAGATTAAATTACAGACGTTCCGGCATTGTTGATCAGCGAGCCAGAATAATTAAGCAAACTATACATTGCGTTACTGGCTGCACCGTTGATACCGATGCCACATATACAACAGAACTATGGAGGGCGATAGAACATGGTTGATAGCAAGATTATTAGTCAGGTAGTTTCGGCCCTGTTAAATCAAAATGGGGGAAATAAAACTGTAAATAAACTGTATGGAACAGTTGAAGTAAATGACGGCCATAAATTTGTTAAATTAGATGGTTCTGACACCCTTACTGCTATCGTCGAAGGAACCGAAGTTATGAATGGCGATAGGGTTCTGGTGTCTATAGAGAACCATCAGGCGGTTGTTCTCTCTAATATTACCAGTCCAGCATCTGCCAGAACAGCGACTAACTTTATGGATTTTACAGAAGATGGACTCATTATAGGTGTGATTGCTGGAACAGACGGTAGTCCTCCTCAAAGTATTGTTATCGGAAGTCTTAATGACGGTGAAGAAGGGGTTTATCTTCGTATTGGTGCTACCGTTATAGCAAAATTTATTGGCGATGAAAACGGATACTCCAAAATAGAATTTGGACCATTTCATATTACAGACAGTCAAGATGAATATTTTGCTTTCCTTGATTCACTTGGTTTAAATATTTATTTAAATTATAGAGGCCCTAATGTTTTTGATGCTGCGACGCGAATACAACCAGGTTATGTGGCGATTAACGATATATTAGGTAATTACATTGAAATGAAGAATGGCGGCATAAATGCTGAAAATGGATGTAACACCAATATTGTTTATGTTAGTGTTTCCAGTGCTTCCACTATTTCCGTTAATCATGGAAGTACTTATTCCGGATCTATTCAGGCGGTTGTACCTGTCGGTTATACCCCTTGTGGAATAATAAAGCGTCAAATACTAGGGCAACCATATTATTTTACTTATCTTGAATTAGATAATACCGGTAAAATTTCATATAGCATTTATAACGCTAGTAGTAACGACGGGACAGGAATTTCTGTTCATTTTACGATTGCGTGTACTTTTACTGGTTGAAAGAGGTGAATTATGGCAAATATTTATGATTTATTGGAGCAGATTAATTCTGCTATTTATGGAAAGGACGTTCGTGGTTCTATTCATGATGCGATAGAACAGTGTTATAAAGATGCTACTGGTAATCCAGATAGTTTATCTGCTATACTTGAAAAATTATTTAATGGGTCTATTGCTGGAATAGGAGACGTTGTTGATGGTAATACGGAGTGGGGTACAGAAGTATCGGATATTACTCCTAATACTACTACACAATTAAATTCTGTTAATTTACATGCTGGAACATGGTTATTGTTTTATAATGTATTATTTACGTCCGCAGCAAACGATTCAGCAAATCCGTATGAAGTATGGTGTACGATATCACCTGGAATTTCACCCTCGGGAATACCTATAAATTATAGCACTTCTTTAAATACAGATCCGTCTGATTTAGGAACATCATATTCTGGTTTTTTTGTAGCAACGGTTACAGAAGATGAAGCATATAATTTATACACAAGACATAGTGGATTACTAGCTGCTTCAGCAAAGTCTGAACTTATTGCGATAAGGATCAAATCTGATTCTGACGATGAAGATCCGGGTTTAGTTAATCAAGTAGCTCAGAATACTGCTGATATTTCATTATTAAACAACGCCAGCCTCGAACTGGATGATGATGGGAGATTAAAAATCAGTGGTTTATCCAGCAATACGCCAGAAGTAAATGATCGAATAGAGATTGTCGAACAAGGACTTAGTACAGAGATTTCTACCAGAAGTTCTGCTGATTCCGATCTTAGCAATCAAATTGCTGTTGAGAGATCTAGGATTTCTAATCTTGCTTCATTAGAGGAAGGAAGTACTACGGGAGACGCAGAATTAATAGATATTCGTACTGGTGCTGATGGGAATATTTATGAATCTGCTGGAGATGCTGTGAGAGGACAGATCAATGATGTAAAGGCGGATTTTAACGAGTTAAATGATACATATTCGACTGGAGAATATATGTATCTTGGAACTGTAGAAAATTCATATCTTAATACGCAGACCCATGCACCGCAGAATTATGCTGGATGGGACAGGACGGATTATGTCCCGACGTTGGGGGCGAAATCATTAACAATCGAGTATTCGGGTTCGACAGCCTCGGGGTATTGTGGATTTTTTGACGCCCAAAAAGAATGGATAAAATCTTTTACTCTGTTGCCATTAGGAGTAAATTATATTATTCCTCCTTCTAACGCGGCATACTTAATGCTTTCGTGCGCGCACGATGATTATTCGACGCTCAAGATCAAAAGACCATATACAGAATCCATAGAACGTCAGTTGTATCCCTATGTCTATATTATGAGACCTTATATACCGGAAGACTCCGTCATTTCGTCAACTTTCCCAGTTATTGCAAACAATGGGGATGTTGTAACCTTAGAATTAATCGGAGCAGAAGGGGTGGTATCTGGCAACGTTTTTTTCATCTACTACAATGATGAAGGCTCTGGACGAATAAGATTTGACAGTTCAGATAAAGTGTCATTTGTATTAAATGATTCAATAAACACAATCGGATTTTATGTCGGAGCACAACAGGCTGTGGGATCTGGGTATATTCAAGCAAAGTATACCTTTTTCAATAGCGCAATCTGCAAAAATACCATAGAATATATTGATGATCCGAGTTTATACGATGATGGGCAGACAAACGTTACAATTAAATTTAACAAGCTGATTTATTCGCACGGAGCATGGAGCGGAGAGTATCAATATTTGTCTGAAGATTTTACGAACTGGGCGTATGATTACGATTTCAGCAAAGACGTTTACAAAACTAACATTGTAAATGATCCGATGCAGACATTAATTTTAGATACGTCTACTGGGCATATGCGACTTGTTTACAATCAAGAAGATATAACGGCAAACATGATCATAATGATTGCGCGGGATTCTTACGGAGCATTGTATGGAGCATATGTTGATCAGTGGCGAAAACACGTATTTGATAGCAAAAGTGTGTTTAAAGATTACTATGCTCTTAATGCGGAAATGATAACGGCTATAGACTCGAAGGAAAACACATTTATTGGAGAATTATCTCCATCTGTTTTTGCTTTCGTGCTTACTACCGACGATCATAACGGAGGTGCAATAGATAAGCGTGTGCGTTATACTGCGCTTGGAATTCAAAAAGTTTTAAAAGATTTGCCGCTTGATGGCGTTGTAAACTGTGGTGACGTTGTGTTGTCTGACGCGGGTACAACTGAAGACGCATTGAAACATTATTTCGAAATTATTCCAAACGACAACATGATATACTGTCAGGGTAACCACGACAGATCGTCAAAACTGCCGATGCTCCCACAGAGGGATTTTTTCAACCTCGTGTATAGAAAACAGTATGGAGATTCATCGTTCCATTTCGGAAAATACCCAGCAACATATTTTTATAAAGACTATTCCGACAAAAAAATAAGAGTCGTTGTCTTGGATATGTATGACAGTGACGTTATCACAAATGATCGATTGCAAAATGCTGGTTATAAAAATGATCAATTAAATTGGTTATGCAATGAAGCATTAGTGATCGATGGCGATTGGCAGGTAATGCTTGTCACACATTCAAGTCCGCTGTCAACTGAGGTGCCGTATAATACTGGGCCGAACTGGAACTGTACACATTTAATTGCGGCATTGCAGTGCTTTAAGGATGGCGCGAATTATTCAGTTACTTCTGGAACTGGAGAGTATGCGATTGATGTACATCACGATTTCAGCAATCAAGGCGCGAGAACGATCATCGGAGTTTTCAGCGGTCATAACCATGTAGATTCGATCATTGAAAAAAATGGAATTACCTACGTATCATCCATCTGCGGATATATAGACATACAGCTTTATCTTGGAGATGGCAGTCTGACGGAAAACCTTGGATTGAGAGAACAGCATAAATATAGTGCAATAGCCTTTGATGTGGCTATCGTAAATACCGAAGAAAAGCAGGTGAAATTGAAACGTTTTGGTTTTGGTGAAGATAGGGAGTTTACTTATTAAAAGGACGCATGAAAATGTTAAAACTATTAGCTGAAATTGGTTGGACATTAGTAATCATTTCGCCTTTTGTATGGAGATACATATTTAACAGATGGGATGATTCTTGAATTACTTTATTCTAATAACGTAAAGAACGCTTTAAAACCGAGGTAAAACATATAAATATTTAATAAATATTCGAAAGGAGTGAATATTTATGAGTGTAGGAAAAGGATTTCACATGTCTGACGGTTCGACTGGAATGCTGGACTGGAACTATGTGACGAACCCAGAGGGGGATAAATCGATCATCGAGGAAGTTACTGACGTAAAGGCGGATTTATCAGAGTACAAAGATATTTTCACTGCTGATGTTGACGAATCTGTTAAGAATTGGCTTGATGAGCATCCAGAAGCAACAACAACCGTACAAGATGGAGCAATTACGCCTTCTAAATTAAATACCGAATTGTATAAATCATATAAGGAGGGCGGTTCGATATTATATTTTTTCCCTTCCTTAGTAACGGGCGGTTATTCGGGGAATTGTTCTCTTGTGGTCACTCCGAGAAAAACTATTTTGTTTGATTGCGGTCCGACAACAGATTGGACGGATATTAAATCATATTTAGACAAGTTGTATAGTGATGGTGTGTTTACAAATATTGATTATATTGTTATAAGTCATTTCCATTATGACCATATAGAAAATCTTGGAAGTATTTTAACAACATACCCACATAATAATTGTCATGCCTATATCCCGATGAATCCAACAGGATACACTACCGTTGATGTTTCTTCTAATCGTACAGCGGTCATATCTGCATTAACAGGAAACAATGTGGAATACACAGAAGTCACACAAGACACGAATGTTACTATTGACGAGAGCCTTTTAGAAATGGAGTTGTTTAATAGTAATGCAACTGATTACTCATATTACAATACAGAAAGCCCATCTGTTTATAATAATTTCAGCATGGTTGCTTTGTTAAAGTGTGGAAATGTTTATTCTATGTTCCCTGGAGATATTCAACGAGAAGCACAAATTAGGATTATAGGAACAAGAGAATTGCCACGATTGTTCTTGTATTGTGTTCATCACCACGGAATCCAAAATGATGATTACAGACCATATTTGGAAGCGATAGACCCACAATACTCAGTTATTATGACCTCGCATAATAGAGCCTTATTATCTGCGGCTAGTTCGTATTCTGGGAATTATTTGAGCGGTGATGTCGGCTCTACAGGTTTTTCATCATATGAATATGTAAGTGGCAAAGATGGTGGTTCTATTGTTTCGGGTTTACCAATTCCAAAAATCGGTTGGTATTATTCCTATGTGGATTTGTATGTCGATAACTCATATTCTGGAAACATTTATAACGGAACAGAAGAGCATCCGTTTACACAGATTAATGAGGCGTTAATGTTTGTAAACCAGACCAGTAATTTGAGTTATCGCATTCATGTTAAAGGGACAAGCACTAAATATGAAACTGTTTGGGTTCGTGATTACTACGTGCCAATTTATATTATCGGATATAAAGACATAAACGGGGCAAATATATATCCTCATGTACACGGATTATATGTACGAACAACAGGTTATTTAAGTGTCTCTAATATAATATTTGACGGTATTGGACGTATGCAGTCTAATCAGCAAGTTCAAGTATTTATATGGGCATCCCGTGTAACTTTCGATGGGTGCGAATTTGACGGGATAAATGATAGTAATGCAAACATAGGTGTTTTTATTCAAGAAACTTATGATGTTTATTTGGCAGGTTGTGACATAAAAAATTATAAGATTGGAATTTCCGCATATCGTATTGGTGGTGTTACTACAAATGGAGTTACATTTGAGGGATTATATCAGGCAGCTTATTCACAAAATAATTGTCGTGTAACTATCCGAGGAGTTGATGATATTTCAAACATTGGCGAGGGTTATTGGATACAGGGAGCTACAAGTGGTTCTCAGATTCCTGTGATTTTATCAAAAGGTGTACTTACACAAGCCCTAGTAAGTGCGTGTTCGACTTCGGCAATAAGTGCATATTTCTACTATGCATCAAATCATCCTGTATGTGTAATGGCAACTAAAAAGATATATGATGTTTTAACAGGTGCAGAAATCACATTGTAAGTAAGCAATAATGAGAGGTTCATAAAGAGGATAAGCACACTTCGGAGGACAATATGAGTTGCGAATATAGTAAGTATTGCATGTGTGCAACGTGCGAATATCAGTTGAATAACTCTGGTAAAGAATGCTGTTCTGGCTGTGCAGACTGTATGAGGGAAAAACAGCAAGTGCATGACGTATGGACATGCACAAAATATATGCGGAAAGAGATTTTGAGAAACTAACTTAAAGGACGCTTTTCGTCAGTAAATGGGGGTGAATATATGGATGAAAAAGCAATAAAAATAGTGAAAGATTATATATTGGAACATTTAGACAAATCAGATGTGACTCCTGATTTTGAGGTCTTTACTGTCTGGAAAGTGAAAGCTCTTCAGAATTGGAAGTATCTGCTTTCTTCCACTCTGTTTGATGGGATGTACTATGAGCTGACATATAATGGAGATAAGGAAGAGTGGTATTTAGATGCTTATAAGAAATTTGAAAACCGTTGCATCAAAGTTTAACTTGCAACCAACTTGCAATTTGACTTTTGATTTTTTAATTTAACTTTTCAACAGTGATATTATCGGTGGTTGGTTCTCTGTGTGGAAATTGCGAAAGCGAAACAGCAGTCCTTAATGAGCCGTTCGATTCGGTTCGCCGATAGTAATTAAAGGTATTTACAGTAAACGGATGAAAACCTCGTTCGTTTGCTTCTAAAGGGATATGGTTTGCAGGCTGTATCCCTTTAGACTAATTTATATTTTTAACCAATTTAAAAGACACTCTGAAAAGTATCATGGGTTCCGCTAAGCTCCGTAGTGATTGTGGCGAAGATTAAAGAGAACGTAGATAAGGTGGTTCCGCCCATGGTTAAACTTGTAACAGATGAGAAGCTAACATTAAGGATGTAAGGAGTTGGAAATGGGTGTATTAATACTAGATATGGATACTACGATTGCATTTACCCCGTCTCAAGTTTTGGCGTTGTGTTCTGCAGTTGTAGTTCTTAGTGGGGCTGTGCATGTTGTGATCAATTTGTTCGCAAAAGTATCAGCCCCTACAAAACTTCAAAATGTACGACTTGATGCCATCGAGGATAGATTAGAAAAACATGACGATCTTTTCAAAAAAGATCTTCAACGACTAGAGAACGTAGACGAGGCTAATCGAGTGACGCAAAGGGCTATATTAGCATTGTTGTCACACGGAATTGATGGTAATGACATAGAAGAACTGAGGAAAGCCAAAAGCGAACTTCAGGAATATTTAATTAAGAGGTAGCATATGTTTATAACCCACAAGCATATTGATTACAAGAAACGACAAGAGAGACTTGGCGCTGGCAAATACAACGGTGCGTATTACTATTCAATAGAAATAGTTAACAATATTGTTCCGAGAATTAAAACTGATCGTAACTGGATGACCATTAATGTTTCAGGGTATGCTTGTGACCATGCTATCATATTTATTCACAATAACGTTCATCCAGAACTATATGACTGGTTGGCGCTTTATAAAGATTTAGTACTGGTTTGCGGTATTCCCGAAACATGTGACAAGGTTAAACATCTTGGAATTCCGATATATTTACCATTGTCGGTTGACGTGGAATACCTCGAACAGTACAAAACAGAAAAAACTAAAGAAGTAGCATTTGTTGGAAGACAGCCAAAGCGTATGGGCTATGAATTTCCTCCAGGAACAGACTTCGTTGAAAAGATGCCTAGAGAAGAGCTCCTCGCAGAAATGGCTGAATACCGTAAAGTATATGCTGTAGGACGTACGGCTATCGAAGCAAGAGTCCTTGGATGTGAAGTTTTACCATATGATGAGAGATTTCCAGATCCTGATTTTTGGAAAGTCTTAGACAACAAAGACGCTGCTGATATTTTACAAAAGAAGCTTGATGAAATAGATAAAATACGGAGGTGACATGATTTGGGAACAATAGTTATGTCCTTAAAACGTCTTTATCATAAACTTGGAGGACGAAATTCCGTGAAAGAAATTGAAACCATTTCTGATATGGTGGATAAAATCACTGAACAAGTTGATACTTTTACAGATGGCGGAGGATTTACTCTGGATGATAATGACGCCATTACAATACTGCCAAAGCCGTCTGAATAAAATAATTAAATTCATATTTGATGATCTTGATAATAGAAAGAGGTGATACCAATGAAAATCAAAAAGTCAACGATTGTGAGAACCATTGTGTTAATTGTAGCTATTGTAAACAAATTCCTTACCACAAAAGGGATGGGATTTAATCTGTTCATTAGCGAAGAACTTGCTGGTCTTTTAGCAGATCTCTTCTTATCTGTTATCAGTATCATCACGTTCTGGTACAATAACTCATTCACGAAAAACGCCATCGCTGCCGACAATTATCTAGAAGACTTAAATGGTCTCGCAGATGCTTTCGATGACGATGTTCCTTTAGAGGAGAATGAAGATGATAACACATTATAAAACCATTCGCCGGGTAAATTATCGAACGGGGCCAGGAGCTAAGTATACAAGGGTCGGCATTTTACAGCCTGGTGCTATCGTAAAGGTAGTATTGGTGAAGGGTAAATGGGCAAAATTTGTAAGTAACAATAAATATTATTATTGTTCATTTAAGTTTTTAAAGAGAGCAGAAGATTACGGCGCTATTGTGGCAAAAGAAGTACTTCCTATGGCAAAGCTTGTTGTAAAGAACAAAGCTGCTCATGTTAGTGGTGCTTATGACTACACAGGACCAAAAATCAACTGTTCTGTTTTTGTGTCTGCCATTTTGCAAAAAGCAGGTGTTCTGCCGAAAGGAATTACGGTATATCACACATCAAAGAATCATAAGAAGACTTCTGTTGGGAATTGTGTGCATAACCGCCTTAAAGTAGATCACTATAGCTGGCATAAAACAAACCATATTCATAAGAACCTTTCTTCCACATATAAGAAGCCTGGTTGTATTTATGTTTATGCATCGAGCATGGCAATTGTTGGTAAAGACGGTTGTATTTATGGCTGCCATAGTTCTGGAAGTAAATATACGAAGCTTTCTATGATTAAGCATAAGAAAAACACATATGAGTATACAGCTCCTGTTTTAGCAGTAGGAGTACCGCACATCGACTAACAAGATATTTTAAACTCTCATATGCGTTTTATAACATCGTAGTAGTATTATTTTGTATCAGTTTTTGTCTTTTTTGATTTCAACATTTAAACAATCACAAATAGTAACAAGGAGATATATATGAGAGTTTCTAAAAGATGTCTTGAAATGGTTAAAGAGTTTGAAGGTTGTTATTTAAAAGCCTATCAGGATGCCGTTGGAGTATGGACTATTGGATACGGAATAACGAGTTCTGACAAAGCTATAACAGGTAAGACTATAAAGAAAGGTATGATTATTACAAAGAAAACAGCTGAAAAATGGCTGGTAGACTCTTTGAATAAAAAATACCTGCCTTTGGTAATGAAATACCAGGGTGTATATTACAATTTTAATACGAGTCAGATTGACGCTCTTGTCTCTTTTACATTTAATATCGGCTCTATCGACGGTCTTACCAATCATGGAAAGCGTTCAATATCTGAAATCAAAGAGAAGATTCTACTTTATAATAAAGCTGGTGGGAAAGAGCTCAAAGGACTCACTAGGCGTAGGAAAGCAGAGTTAAGTCTTTTCTGCGAGGGTAAAAAGACTTTTGACGAAGGCTGGCCCACCTTACCTAAAAGGGGATACTTCGAAGACGGCGATAAATCTAAAGAAGTAGGCAAACTTGAAAAACTCATGTCATGGCTTGACCTGTACGATGGCAACGTTGATGATAACGTATATGGAGAAAAGATGGTTGAGGCTACTAAAAAGCTTCAACGTCAGATGATTAGAGCAGGTCATAACGAGGTTAAAGTCAATGGCAAATTTGGTAAATACTGTCTGCCATATGTGAAAAAACTTAAGAGATAGCAGGCTAATCGTACATTACTCGTACACCTCTCGCTCAGATAGTGCATAGTTAAAGGGTTTCCAAATTAACCGGACAAAACTGAATGCGATTATTATATCTGGGCGAGAGCTTTTATAAAAGACTTAGAAAAGTAGTTAGATTGAAAAAACTGCGAACAAATATGGTTTATTCATACATTATTCATACAATACTGAATTTTTAACATTTCGTGTTTTAGCCATTCGGCATCCCTATCAGTGTATATTTTTTCTGTAATGTCACTTATGTCATGACCCACAATTTTCTTAATAACATATTCGTCTACTTTAGCTTTTTTGGCCATAGTTATAAAATGCTTTCTAGGATCATGTGGGCGATGCTCTGAATTGATTCCTAAGTGTTTCAGAGTACGAGTAAACCTATATCTGTATGCAAAATAGTCAAATCGGTTTCCGCTCTCAGTAGTAAAAAGATATTGACTATTAATTGAAAGAGCCTTATTGTACCATTCTTCAACCATTTCTTTTATCGCAGGTAAAACATAGACTCTTCTTTTTTTTCCAGCGTCGGTTTTAACACCTCCAGTTATAGTGTTTTCTACAAAGTTTACATCCTCTATTTTTATCTCACATAGTTCTCGTGGACGCCAACCCATGAAACACTGTATTAGTATCATCGATACCAAAGGGTCACATTTATTACTCCATAAAAGACTC
>Ga0326513_10001271_pt1 | contig 20306 bp, 28 predicted proteins | sample 2_2465_0518_D_FD_203654 | JGI IMG/M metagenome (GOLD analysis project Ga0326513, IMG submission 203654) | Bovine rumen microbial communities from UC Davis, California, United States - 2_2465_0518 | ecosystem: Host-associated > Mammals > Digestive system > Stomach > Rumen | place: USA... | reverse complement strand
CCAACGGCGGTCCCATCACCTGGGCGAAGGTCGTCGAGCTCGAGACCAAGGTCAACGCCGAGAACGGCAACCGCGGCAAGCTCGCCTACCTGACCAACGCCAAGGTCATCGGTGACCTGAAGACCATCGAACGTGCCCAGGGTAACGGCCGTTACCTCCTGGATGGCGACTACAGCCGAATCAACGGCTACCCGATCGACTGGACCAACCTCGTCCCGTCCAACCTCACCAAGGGCACCGCGGCCTCCAAGTGCTCCGCTATGATCTTCGGTAACTTCGAGGATCTCTACGTCGGCCACTGGGGCGGTGTGGACATCGTCGTGGATCCGTACACCCTCGCTGCCCAGGCGGACGTCCGCTTCGTCCTCAACAGCTGGGACGATACCGTCGTGGTCGAGCCTAAGAGCTTCGCCGCCGTCGTCGATCTGACCACCAACGCCTAAACCTTGTCATCATGGAAACCCGCGACATCCTTGAGATCACCAGCCCGTCCCTGGCAGACTTCCGCAGGCACCTGCGGATCACCTCCCACGATCTTGACGCAGAGCTCCACGCGAAGCTCCGCGCCGCGATCCTCCTGGCCGAGCATGAGATCTCCACGGTGATCGCGCCTTCCGTGTACGTCCTCTCCACCAAGTTCGTCAATCACATTGGCCTGAGGTGGCCGGTCCGTTCGGTCACCTCGGTCAAGGTTGACGGCGAACTCGTCCCGGAGACGGATTACATCGTGACGGAGAGCGCCCTGTGCATCACGGGGAGCGTCGCAGGCTCCAGGATGGAGGTGACCTACGAGGCCGGTCTCGAGCAGGTCCCGGAAGACATGCAGGCGGCCATTCTCCTGCTTGCCGGAAGCCTCTTCAACAACCCTACCGACCGTCCGGAGGAGCGTGACCGCACCACGGCCCGCAACCTCCTGCGGCCTTTCCGTACCTGGGGCGACCATGGAGAATAAGATCAATATCGGAGAGCTGGACACCCTCGTCACCATCCGGCGCTGTACCATCGGGTATGGCACCGACGGCGCGAAGAAGTATGTCTTCTCCGACCACTCCAAGGTGTACGCCAAGGTGGACCGTAGTGTTTCGGAGTTGGTCTCCAATACGAATCTTGAGGAGGGACAGTACATCCAGCTGACCATCTACAAGATCCCGGAGCTGACCACTCGCTGGCAGGTCATCGTCGATGGGCTCCCTTACGAGATCACCGGCATCGACCCCGTCTCCCGCGTCTCCCCTCTTTGCGAACTGACCATCCACGCCATCAGCTGACATGCCCGGAGTATCCCGCATAGAAGGTCTTGACGACTGCTTGCGCTTCTGCGACAAGCTGCCGGAGAACGTCTTGCGGGTGACGACCACGGCCATGCGCGAGGCATCGAAGAAGACTGCCCGGCAGATCCGTCAGAAGACACCGCAGCGCTTCCGCCGCCTGGTGAAGTACAAGGTCTTCAAGGGGCAGGTCACGGGGAACATGAACGCCCTCATCGGCCTGTTCAACAGGCGTCAGAAGGCGAACGGGAGCAAACGTATTCCAGACTGGTTCAAGGCTTACTGGAAAAATTACGGCACCTTGAAGCACCGTGACCCTTCTCACAAGTTTGACGAGCCGATCAAGAAGAACGCGCGGAGACGGAACAACGAGGGCCAGCCTGCGGAGAACTTCTTTGAAGGCGCCATCGCCGGGTGGGAGGGCCCCTTCATGGAGGCCTTCAACCAGTCGATGAAGGACCAGGAAAACAAATTGTACGACCGATGACCGAATCTCTCAGAACCACCTTGGTGTCCGCTCTCCGGAGCGCCGGTGTCTCTCTCATCCTCTCCGAGGCCGAGACGAAGGTCTATCCCTTCGTGACCTACGAGATGACCGTCAACCCCATCCGGGACAAGGACGGCATCCACGGCTACACGGGGCTGACGACCATCCGTGTCGTGTCCGATGATACTGACGAGGCCGACCAGATCCGGGCGATTGTGGAGGACGCCATCGAGGCCAGCATGAGGAACGACACCTACAGCAACCGTCTCACGGCGATCTACAAGGACTGCCTGGACGGTATCTGGACCATTGAATTGAGTTACACTTTTAGACAGATCCAATAATGGAAGGCTATAACATTGCATTCAAGCTCGGGGGCAAGACGATCGAAGGTCGTACTCAGGACGATCTCACCGTAGCCGCCCGCACAAAGGAATCACTGACCAAGGACGACCAGGGGAACGCCAAGGTCGTCGTCTCCGGTCATGACATTACTTTCCGTGCATCCGGCCTCATCAAGGCCGCCGACGGCACCAGCACTAAGGGCCGCAACACCCTGCTGGCGGATGCCCTGAAGACCGGCGACGCCGCGCTGCTGGAGTTCCTCTACATGGGCACGGACCTCACCTCGTACACCGGTCACTGCATCATCACGAACTACAGCGAGTCCTCCAACGCTTCCGACGAGGCCACCTGGAACGCTGACTTCCGCGTGTCCGGTGATATGACTCCGACAACCCCCTAATCTGCCCCGGTATGGTGAAGGATTTCATCGAGATCAACGGCCGGCGCTACCGCGTCGAGGTCAACTGGAACGCCACGACCGCCTATCTCCAGGCGGTAGGGCGCGACACCCTCGAGGAGCTGGCTAAGATAGATACCTTCCGTCCGTCCGAGCTGACCGCCCTGATGGCGGCCTGCATCGCGGAAGGAGAGCGTCTCGAGGGCCACAAGAACGTACCATCTGCGCTTGACATGGGCGCGGCGATCACGCCGGCCCATGTGGCGGAGTTCCTGAAGATCTATGTGAGGCAGAGCTCCCCGCAGGTGGACGTGGATGAGGAAGCGCCAAAAAAAGAGGAGCGGGAGGAGGAGTCCGGCCTCTGAAGATAGGACGGGTCCGGGGCTGGGCGCTTGCCCGCCTCGGCCTGAGTCCTGAGTCCTTCGGGCTCCTTCGCGTGGGTGTTTTCTGGGAGGCGGTTGTCGTATGGGCGGAAGACCGCGACGCAGACAGACGGCAGCTCTTCACACTGATCCGAAACGTCGGTCACTCCCTCTTCAACCTACAACTACAGAGGAAGGACAAGATGAGTCCCGAGAAGTATCTCCGGCTTCCCTGGGACGCTCCGGCGGAGAGAGATCTCTCCGAGCTGGATGAAGCGGAGAAAGAGAAATCCCTCGATGCCCTCAGGGCAGCGATGAAGAAGATAAACTGGTAGACCAATGGCGGCTGAACCGAAAACAAAGATAGTTGTCACGTCTGATACCTCTGATGCTTCCAAGGGCATACAGACGGTGAAGCAGGGCCTCCGCGACCTCGACAAGGTCGGCGGGGACGCTCTTGCATCCCTGGGTGACGCTTTCGGGATCAACACCGGGAAGGTAAACCAGATGACCTCGGCCGTCGTTGGTCTTGGCCAGAAGCTATCCCAGTCAGGGAACACAGGCGTAAAGGCTTTCGGTGACATCCTCAAGTCCATCGGCCCCGTCCAGGCGGGCATTGCCGGCCTCGGCCTGGCCGCTGCCGCTGCGGGCTTCCGGGCCCTGAAGGCCGAAGCCGACAACTTCAAGTCCACCATTGACGGCCTGAATCTCGCCATGGCGACGGAGACCTATATCTCCACCTACCGCCAGGCCATGCACGATGCCAATGCCGGTGTCGGGCAGAGCATCGGAGAGACCATGTCCGAGCTGGAGAAGCGCTGGGCACGTTTCACTTCGAACACAGGCGCCTTCCTTGCCACATGGATCGGCGACAAGGAGACGGTCGGCTTCGTCGACTCCTGGAGGAAAGTGGCGGATGCGTCGAGGGCGGCGACAAAGGCTGCTGAGGAAGGTAAAGTCCTTGGCAACCAGATGGCGGATCTGAAGAAGCGCGAGCTCACCCTGACGACGGAGATCGCTGAGATGGACAGGGACATCGCCGAGCAGATGCGTATCGCGCGGGACAACTCGAAGAGCGCCGCAGAGAGATCCGCGGCGGAGGAGCAGGCCCGGACGCTCATCAACGAGAAATACGCTGCGCAGATCAAGATGGCTAATGATCTCGCTTCTGTGCAAGTGCAGATCGACAAACTCGCCAACAACGGTTACGCAGCGACAAAGAGTACCGAGGAGGCTAAGCAGCGAACGCTCGCCCTGGAGCAGCAACAGGCGCAGGAGCTGGCCGGCATCGACCGGCTGTCCAATCGCATATCGAACAGCGCATCGTCCAATGCCGCCGCGTGGCAGAAGGCCCGCGAGGAAGCGGAGAAGCTGGCGGCGCTCCATGCCCGTGGCGAATCCTACGGTGCGGCGCTCTCCGGAGGGCTCGCCTCCGTCACGGCGCCGTCTGGGATAACCGCCCCCACCCTCAGCATCCTCCCCCAGCGCCAGGATGTCGAGTATTTCAAGAGCACCCTGCAGGCCTACATGGGAGACTTCCAGCTATCCATCGGCATCAAGGCCGACACGGATCAGATCGTTGACATCACTAACGAGGTCAACTCCCTCATCGAATCCGGAGTGACGCGGTCCGCTGAGCTCATAGGGAGCTTGGTCGGCACCCTCGCAGGAGGAGGGGACGCATGGGGTAACTTCAAGAACGCGGCCCTCTCCTCCTTCGGAGACATGGCCGTCGCCGTTGGTAAGGTTGCAATCTCCGTCGGTCTCGCTTCCGAAGGAATCAAGGCTGCGCTGGATATGGGTAACCCTTACATCGCTATAGCAGCCGGCGCCGCCCTGGTGGCGCTCGGCACTGCGGTCAAGTCCAGCCTGTCGGCCGTGGCTTCCGGAGACTACAGCGCAGCCGGTGGCGGCTACAGCACCTCCAGCTACTCCAGCGGCGGAGGCGGAGACTACGAGACCCGCGACATCACCATCCAGGTCACCGGTACCCTCGAGGCCTCCGGAGACAAGCTCCAGGCGGTCCTTGACTCCAGCAAGAACAAGAGCTATTACACGGGATAGGCATGGCATACGGAATCAAATATCGCTTCAGGTTCAACTCTGCCAACGGCGTCGAGCATACCGTCAACCTCTTGCAGGACGGCTACTCCGGCTCCGTCATCAACCGTGCCCTCGGCCGGGCCCCTGTCATCAAGATGCAGGACTCCGGCCTCTTCAGAGGAACATCCTGCGACCTCGTCCTCGAATGCCAAACGGACGGGGAGTTCGCATCACTATACACAAGCAATCCGCGCCAGTACCGGGTCGATGTCTTCCGAGGCTCTACCCAGGTATGGAGCGGCTTCATCGTTACAGAACTCTACGCCGAGCCGGACATCGCGCCCAGGTACGATGTATCCGTCACTGCGACGGACGGCCTCGGCCTCCTGAAGGACTACGACTTCCCTGCCCGGGGCCTTCAGACGGTCGGTGATCACCTGCGCTACCTGCTTTCCCAGACGGGACTGTCGATGGTCATCAACTGCGTCCTGTCCATGGGCCCGACCTCGGGAAGTCCCGCCACCCTCTTCGACGGTGTGTCCATCGACCTGGACTACCTCGAGGGGGAGAGCTGTTACGATGTCCTGTCCGAGCTGCTCGCCACCCTGCACATGACCGTCACCCAGTACAAGGGCGCATGGCTCCTGATCAGGGAGACTGACCTCGCCGGCCAGCTGAGCGGGACGGGGCTTTCCGTCTATCAGCTGCCGACCAGGACGTCAGGCAGCACGACCACGGCGACCGTCTCCGGAGTCAAGCAGACCCTTGGCTCCGCCTACTCCAGCAACATGTGGCCGATTGGCCACCTCACCCGCCGGGCCGTGCCTGCGAAGAGATCCATCACCGTAGAGGCCCCCTGGCACGCCCATGACGTGGACAGTACGGCTGGATGGCTGATTGAAAGCCGTGCCGCCTGGGAGAGCGCTTATTCCCGTTATTGGGTGGGGAATGTGATCGCTTCCACGGCGGTCGCTGGCAGCATCATCAATCAGATGACCGTCCGCCGGTTCAACAAGGATCTCCGCCTCTCCCTTCTCGCAAGCGTCCACTCGGCTGACACGATGTCCTTCGTGGGCGTTACGGCGCAGCTTACATATGGGAGCACGACGTTGTACTGGCATCCGGACTCCGGCTGGACCTCCACAAGCCCCGCCACCTACGACCGGGTGACGGTCAGCGAGTCGAATATCAGCGCCCTCCCCGAGAATGCGTCCAAGATAGACGTCAACATCCCGGCTCCCGGCATCACCCAGGAGTGCACCGTCCAGCTGTGGATCTACGGATATAACGTCGACATTTACGGCGTCGGTGTGTCCATCCGGCTGAACGCGGGCTACAGGGACATCCTCGCGCTGTCCAACGGCGCCCGCGGTCGTGCGGATGACGTGACCATTACAGGTGGCAGGACCACTGACGAAGAGCTGATGTCCACGCTCTTCCTTCAGGGCGTCTTCGTCTGGACATCGGACACCGGGACCCCGGTCTACGCCTGGGCGGACAACAGATACTACGGCCGGGATCTCCTGTCCCTGGTGGCCATGGACTACGCGCTCTCCATCGCGCTCCCCCGCGTGGAGCTCTCCGGAGTGCTGAACGTGCAGTCCTCCCTCTCCCTGGTCCCGCTCGTCGTGGATCTGAGGGGAACGAACTACCTCGTCAAGGAGTACACATGGGACTTCTACAACGATGAGCTCGAGATCAAGGCCATCTCCCTCCCGGCAGCGTCGCTGACCGTGGAGAGCGAGACGGTCCAGTCCACCGGACAGGCGGAAGGCGGCTCATACGCCCCATCCTCCAGCTCAGATGGCGGAGGCGGCGGAGGGGGCGGGAGCACCGTGGCTATTTCCAGCCCCGCGACCGCTGGCGGAAACGTCGCCACCATCACGATAGATGGAACGCCCTACCAGCTCAAGAACAATGTCGCGTGGGGAAGTTACAACTCCACGAAAAAGACCGTCATGGTCACGATCAACGGGGCCACCCGCGAGCTGTGTGTGGACGGTTACGCTTCCGGCGGTGGCAGCTCCTACATCCTGCCCGCTGCGACTTCCGGAGCCCTGGGCGGTGTGCGCATCGGCTACGAGCAAACCGGGAAGAACTACCCTGTCCTCCTGGACGGGAACAACCGGGCCTATGTCAATGTCCCCTGGGAGGCCAGCAGCATCGAGAGCCTTTCACGAAAGGCTCCGCGCATCCAGATATACCGCGGCTTCAATAAGTTCGAGCAAACCGCCTTCGCACCGTACCTTCTCGCAGAGCACCCCGCAATCGGGACTGTGACCGACGCCGAGTTCGTCCTTATGATGCTATCGCCCCGGCGGGCCAGACGGACGGGAAACCAGCTGTGCAAGGCCCGGAAGGGCTGGGGCGCTGCCCTGGGAAAGACCGGCGAAGGTGGATTGACCTTCACCAAACAGGTTACGCTGCTGGATTTACGGACCTACATCCTCCAGAACTACGTCTCCGTATTCGGGCGGGACACGTCCAGCATGACCTACGCCACCTATCAGTCCTTGAGGCTGGCGACCGGCTTCGGCTACCCGACCGGGACCGAGGAGCTGTACAGGAAGAAGGTGAAGCGGAGCAGGGTGTTCGGCATCGCGGTCCGGTGGACGAACCCGGAGTTCCGGGAACTCGCCTCCGGCCCCCTGTCCGACCATACGACGGAGATATACGAGAACGGGAAGTACATTCCGCGCTGGATCTATTCGGACGTGACCCCCATCCGGGTGTCCGCCGAGGTTGGCCAGCTCGATCGCACTACGCAAACCGGAGGCGTGATTGGCTTCCAGTTGTTGCCATAATAAAAGACCCGCCTCCGATGGAGAGCGGGGTCAAAAGGCACGCCTCCGATAGAAGCAGTGACCACGGCCTGCCTCCGATGGAAGCAAGGACAGAGACAAAGATAGACAACTTTTTTGATAAACGAAAGAGTATGAGCACAATTACCTTGAAAAATGTCCGCGCATGTTCGGACATCACGATGAAGGTGAGACTGAAGGACAACGGTGTCGCCGTTGACTGGTCTGGCCTGACTGACATTAAGGCCCTGGTCTATTCAGACGTCCAGAAGGCCGTGGCGGGACGCTGCGCCGTCTCCGTCGACTCCGAGGACCACACCGTCCTCGTCTGCCTGTATGCCGCGACAAAGCCGCAGTATCTGGGCGTGAACTCCATCGTCGTCCGGGCCAAGTACATGGGCCGGGAGAAGACTTACGACAAGCAGGCCGTCAACATCGTGGCCCGGACCGCCGAGCTCGAGGGAGAGCAGGTTGTCCTGGAAGATCCCGAGGTAACCGTGGACATCGAGGTGACCGAGGTGGACAGCTCCATCCTGGACAATGCCATCGCCGCCGCCTTCGATGCGGCGGATCGTGCGGAAGCAGCTGCCGCTGCTGCCGAGCAGATGGTCGACATCCACACCGGCCCTGCTGGCAAGTCCGCCTATGAGGTGGCCGTGGATGAAGGCTACACCGGAACGGAGGAGCAGTGGCTGGCCTCCCTGAAGGGCGAGACCGGCGACACCCCGGACATCAGCATCGGTACCGTCACCACGGTGGAGCCAGGCGAACCTGCTGCCGCCTCTATGTCAGGCACACCGGAGGCTCCCGTGCTGAACCTGTCAATCCCGAAGGGCCTGGTGGGTGCGACTCCCAACATCACGGTCGGCACCGTCACCACCGGCGAGCCTGGAACGCCCGTCGTGGTGACGATCACTGGCACCCCGGAGGCCCCCGTCCTGAACGTCACGATCCCGCAGGGTATGCAGGGCAACACGGGCAGCTCCGTGGACTATCCCTACGAGCTCGTCAACAACCTCACCACGAACGACGCGACCAAGGGACTGTCCGCTGCTCAGGGCGTGGTCCTGGATGGCAAAATCAGTCAGTTAGGCCAAAGAGTAGGTTTTAAATTAAATAACTTTATAATAGACGGTTATCTTGATACATCTGGTGTTGTTCAAGATTCAAATGTTTGGAAAACCACAGATTTTCTTGATGTTAATTTGTTTTCTGTTAGTAGCCTATTACTTTCTGGATTATCAAATGGTGTTGTTGGGGCTGTTTGTTTTTATAATGAGGATAAAACATTTATATCTTGCATCAATAATAACATTATAAATAATGATAATTTTGTTATCCCATCTGGCACTCGATATATTAGATTTTCAAAAGATTCAAGAGAATCAAGTCATTTTGTTTCAATTAACTCTGGAATAATAGATTTGAAAGATTATGCAAAACCAGAGCAACTAAAAGACCTAACCGATAATGCGTTGTCTGTTAATTTTTCATATTTGTTAACAATAGGAGCATATATTGATTCTAATTATATCAGTGCAGATTCTCCTGTATGGGTCTGTTCTGATTATATTCCTATTGAACAGATGTATGGCAAAATAAAATATAGTTGTATTTCTTTCAATTATTATGGAATAAACATAGCAAATGTATCATTTTATGATGAATCAAAGAATGGTATAGGATATGTGGGTGGACAAACCTCCAATGTGAGAATAACAGGAGAGGTTGATATTCCATCAGGAACAAAATATGTTCGTTTCTGTAATAAGGCAGAAGATGTGTCTAATGGATTGTCTATATTCTTGGCAATATTGATGCAGCAGGCAGTATATGAAAAGGTTTTCAAGGAGGAGAATCCGAAAAATGTCTATGTTGTGGATAAAGAGGGGAATGGAGATTTTACAAGTCTTACTGCAGCCGTTAATGGAATAAGTAATGATTCTGTAGAAAATCCTGTTACTATAATTGTAAATCCAGGTGTTTACAAAGAACATGTTGATATTCTTCCAGATAGGTATTTATCGTTAGTTGGTGTCAATCGTGATACTTGTATTTTGAGATGGGACACAGGAAAATATTGTGATGAGCCTTTGAGATTTGATGGAAACGGATTGGTACAGAATATGACTATCATTTCCACTTACGATGATATTGAAGACCCAGTCCCTCAAAATTTGTTTGCTTATGCCGTTCATATTGATAAAAGCGGTTCAATAAATACCAAGCAGGTTTTAATTAATTGTGTCATGTCAAGTAATGGTTCTGCTGCCATAGGTATAGGACTACATCAAGGACAAGAGGTTAATTTAATTAATTGCGAAATGTACTCCAATACCCCAGCAACATCTACTCATCGCATTAATGGTGCAGTTTTATTTCACTCACAAAACGCAGCGGGTATTACAGGACAGAAAGTTTTAATGAAAAATTGTATAGCACATTCTAAAAACGGGAAAGCAATATCTGTTACAGACAATAATCAAACTGATACTGCTGGACAAATGAATGTAACATTTATAGATAATGTTGTATATTGCGAAAATATCAATATAGGAGATAACAGTCCGATAAACATAACTACACCATCTGAAGGACACTTCTCTGGCAAAGAAATAGATAAGACTCCTTTGTGTTATGGAAATAATATACAAGAATTGAACTAATATAGCCATAACTGACTGACTTAAACCCCAAATACCATTTTCGTGAGACCACGAAAATGAAAAATGAGACGACCAGAACACTGAACTAACCGGGGGCCTCCGGGCCCCCACTTAAAGAACAAATAACATGGAGTACATCCAAATTTTGGAAATGCTCGGGACGGCCATCGCGGCGTCCTGGCTGACGAGGATCCTCACCATCCGGGCAAGGGTCCGGCAGGAGAACGCAGCCGCCAAAAAGGGCGAGACGGAGGTCAAGGCCGACCAGATAGAGAACATCGAGAAGCTCGTGGAAAAAGTGTACAAGCCGACGATAGAGACGCTCACCAGCCAGGTGAACGAACTCCGCAGGAAGGTCGACTCCCTGGAGAGGGAGAACGACCAACTCCGGGCCGCCCTCAAGGATCTCCAGGCGGATGCCGAACCGGCGGAGAAGACCGACGGCCGCGGGCAGAACGGGAAGTCTCAGCCGCGGCAGGCCAACGGGCGCTTCTGCCGGAAGGAGGACAGCCATGAAGATTAAGGTGGAGCGCCGGTGGCCCAAGCCGACCTACACGATTGGCCGCATGTACATCGACGGGCTGTACTACTGCAATACCCTGGAGGACCGGGACCGCGGACTGCTGCAGTCCCACCACAAGGACTACATCAGGGCGCACAAGGTCCAAGGTGAGACGGCGATCCCCAAGGGCACCTACGGGGTGACGCTCAACGTCACCTCGCCAAAGTACGCCGCCGTGTCCTGGTACTGGCAGCTCTGCCGGGGGAAGATGCCGAGGCTCCTGAACGTCCCCGGCTTCGATGGCATCCTCATCCACCCGGGCAATACCGCCCTGGATACGCTCGGCTGCATCCTCGTGGGGAAGAACACCAAGGTCGGGAAGCTGACCGACTCCAAGGAGACCTTCAAGGCAGTGTACAAGCGTCTGAAGGAGGCCGCCGACAAGGGAGAGGAGATCACCATCGAAATCGTATAACCACAGGACACCGGGACGGTATTTCTTATCCCTATTCCTATCCTTCTTTCACGCCTACCGGTGTCCTTTTGAAAAGCCATGAAGACATTTATCGACATTATCCTGTACATCTGGCAGCTCCCGCAGAACCTGCTGGGGCTGCTGCTCCTGGCCATCTACCGCCCGGAGACCGCCTATGAATACGACGGCGCCAGGCTCACCTTCGCACAGCGGACGCCGTCATGGGGCGGGATCTCGCTCGGGAAGTACATCATCCTCGCTTCCCGGTTCGTTGCCGACAAGGATTCCATCCAGCACGAATGGGGTCACACCAGGCAGAGCCGGATGCTCGGGCCGCTGTACCTGTTCGTGGTGGGCCTCCCGTCCCTCGTCTGGGCGGCATGGTGGCACCCGGGCCGGAACTGTTCGTACTTCAGCTTCTACACCGAGGTGTGGGCTGACAAGCTCGGAGGGGTCAAGCGATGAGAACGGGGAGACTGATGGCGGCGGGCCTTCTGCTTGTTCTTCTCGCCGCCTGCTCCCCGCGGATCGTGGACCGCTGGCACACCGAGTATGTCGTCCGGAACGTCCACCACAGGGACACCATCGTCACCCGCGACTCCGTCTACATCCGTGAATGGATGAAGGGGGACACGGTCTATATAGAGAAATACAAGGACCGCTTCGTCTACCGCGACCGATGGAGGGACAGCATACAAGTGCGAGAGGTCCACGACACGACAGCCGTGGAGGTCAAGGTGGAGAAGGACCTGAGCTGGGCTCAGAGGACGAAGATAGGCGCCTTCCCGTGGCTCCTGCTGACCGTCCTCGGGCTGCTGCTCTGGACCTTCAGGAAGCATCTCTTCTAAGACACCGCATGGTGCTTCTTCATATTGGTTTTAGTGTTTAGAGTTGTTTCCCTCCCCCGCAGTGATGCGCGGGAGGTTTTTATCTGCCCCAGAGATAGTCGATCACCTGCCGGTTCGCATCGTCGCACTTGAGGTCGTTTCGCTTGATGTAGATGGCCGTCGTCCGGTGTCCGGGGACATGGCCCATTCCCCAGGAGATCGTGGCCTCCGGGATGTCGAGCTCCGCTGCGAAGGTAGCCCAGGTGTGGCGGGCCCAGTTCCCGGAGCAGTCCGGCTCGATGGGCTGCCCGTCCCTTCCGGTGATCCTCTTCAGGGCATCACCCAGGCGCCTGTTGTAATCGGTCGGATTGTGGTACCGGTCGAAGACGGCCAGCAGGTGCGCCTCCCCTTTCCACCGTTCGATGATCTCCAGGGCCTCCGGTTCCAGGCGTATGCTGTACAGGTGTCCCGTCTTGTTCCGCCTGTACTCCACGCGACCGTCGCGGACATCGTCCCATGTGAGGCCTGCAAGGTCGGACACATTGATCCCGCGGAGATAGAACATGAGCATGAAGACATCGCGGTGCATCGCATCGTTCCTGTAGGTGATGCTGGCCGTGGCAAAGGCTCTGAGCTGCTCCAGGGTGAGTGCCTTCTTCCGCGTTTCCTCCGTCCGGATCTTGAACTTCCGGAAGGGATAGAAGGTCGTGATCTCTTCGTCCAGGGCGAAGTTGCAGATGGCCTTCAGGTTCCTCAGATGGACTGCCCTGGCATTGACCTTGCCGCCCATGGACTTGTCGAAGCCGTGCATCCAGGACAGCGACATGTCCTCTATGTACAGGGGCGCATCGCCCGCGTATGCGCGTATCTTGGCGAGGGTGTACCTGTACAGCTGGACGGTGCTCGGCCTGTCCTTCGTGGCGATGCACTTCTCCGCGATCGTCCAGAAGTCGGTGCGGACTTCCTCCCTGGGTACTTCGCCCATGTCCGGGGCGTCGAGCAGCTTCCGCAGGTAGGACGCGGAGCAGGAGGCGAGCCGTCCGTCCTCCCTCAGCTGGAGCATCCGGGCCTGCGTCCTGAGCAGACGCACCTCGAGTGCTGCGTTCAGGCGCTTCGCGTCCTTCCGGTCGATGATCTTCGAGGACTCTGGGTCCCACTCCCACAGCTTGACCGATATGCCGGTGGAGAGATAGAGGTTAGTGCCGCAGCCCGCGGCGATCTTGATGGGGTACGTCCCGTCCTGTAGGGGACGTCTCTTGTCAATTAGGCAAAATGACGTGGCCATGGTGTTTTCGTGTGATTAGAGTTTGCGTATCGTTTGCTGAAAAATGTACCCAAATGTGCCCACATATACCCACTTTTACCCACTTTTGGCGACATATTTCTGACAAGCATATACGAAAACAGTGCGCAGATAAACCATGCAAAAGCACTGATTATCAACACACTGTAATTTTGTGAGGACTGGCAGATTTGAACTGCCGACCTCTTGCCTGTCAAGCAAATATGGCCTTTGTGATTCATTGTAAGTCAGTGAGTTATGAAGGCGATTTTTGTTTGCTGACGATTTGCTTATAAGTTGTGATGCCTGCGATAGGCATCAAGGTAGCCCGGAACATCCTCCCCTGGGTTAATCAGAATCTTGTCGACGTCCTTCGTGACGTTCAAAAGATTGCCGTACTTGTCCAGCTGTACCCAAACAAGATTACCAGGACGGTTATATGTGACTATACAATTATATGCCGCAGGCTCGTCGAGGATCTCGGCCGAGGCCTGCTTCAACGAGTCAAGGGCAGCCTCCCATGCCAGGGCCTCTTTCAGCCCCTCCTCATCCTTCTCGCCTTTGTAGGTCTTGAACATATGGGCCGCAAATTCGGTGTTGCTCTGTGCCCTCTCGATACGATAGTCAAGGTTATCCCCGTAAGTGACCGTATCCACATTCACAGAAAGGATGCGGTCCACGTCATTGTAAGTGCTGCGAACAAAATGTTCGGCACGGGAGGCTATAGTGCTCTCTCCTGAGCAGGCCGTCGCCAAGAGGACGGCAAGAAAAAGAAACCGTTTCATATCTCTACATCATTTTCATACACATTACTACCCTGTACATCCCGAGGATGTCGGTCTTCAGGATCTCGTAGTCGGCAAAACGTGGGTCATGGTTCGCTGATATGCACTTCAGGTGCGCATCGTCAGATCCGGGCGCGATGTATTTGACGACGGGCCCGTCCGTCGTGTCCAAGATATAGGCTCGGCCGAAGTCTATGACGGGCCCAGTCACCTTCCTGACATACACGACTGATCCGTTCGGGATGTCCGGGTACATCGACTCCCCGTAGATGTGGACCGCCATGTCGATGTCCTTCACCGGCGAGATCACCCGCTCGCACTCCACCTCCGTCACGCTCTCCGACCATCCGGTAAGATGACCGGCCTGGGCGAAGATCGGAAGGAGAGGGACAGTGTGGGGCTCCGCTCTTTGTTGTGAAAAACTTGTATCATCACAATCTAACAAGCTACCCGATCCCGTAGTCAAGAATCCGACATTGAATCCGAACACCTCCGCCCATCGTTTTGCAGTAGCCACACCTATACCACGCCGGATGGCACCCGATACTGCCTGCTGTGATACGCCGAGCCTGTCGGCCATATCTTGCATTGTTAATCCATTAGCTTTCAAGTAATTCTTGATAGCGGTCTCTACTGCTGGAATGTAAATGGCCTTGCTCGACATAAAAAATCTTGTTTTTTTCTTGTAATGTTGATTTTTTGTTGTACCTTTGTTGCGTAATTAGTTAAGTAAAGCACAACGGAGATACGAAAAGCCGCCGGCATCAGCCAGCAACAGTCAGTCATCCATCGCAAAGATACGGCGGTTTTTCCTTTTCTCCAACAAAAAAGTAAAGTGAACATGAAAAAGAAAATCAGCGACATCCTCGGCGTCATCGCCGTCTTCGCAATCTTCGCCGGCTGCGTGGAGGGTCTCGACGGAGGCCCCACCGCCTGGACTATCATCTGCCTCGCCGTGTCCGCCCTGACCGGGCTGGCTTCCAAAAAGCTGGAGGGAAGAGTATGAAAATCCAGCTGCTTGACTGGGCCGGAAACCCGAAATGGGTGGAGGTCCCTGACGACACCGAGAAGGTCTTCGGCGTCATCATTTCCGGCGACATGGTGATGGAAAAACCCATCCACGCCGACGCCTCCGACGACCGCTTCGTTAGCTTTTACGACGGCGCCTGGGAAGTACGCCGGGAAGACTTCGACAAGCTCAACAGCCTGTCCAGGAGTTACGACGTTTTCGATATATGAGCAGCCCCGTCCGCACCCCGAACCTCTGCCTCCGCTGCTGGTTCTACGTCCATGGCAAGTGCGTGAAAGGCCCGGAGGACTATTGCAAGATCACCAAATCCAAATGATAGAATGAAAACAGACAAAGTAACACGAGAGGACCTTCGGGCCATCAGCATCGGAGAAACCCGGTCCTTCACACTCCCAACCTTCGCCGCCTGCCTGTCCGCAAGGGCCCAGGCCGCGACGCTGAAGCCCCTGGACGGGCGCGTATTCACGACTACCATCGACCAGGACACGCTGACCATCCACATCACCCGGTACGAAGATGACAACAGAACGTCCAGACATTAGCCCCTACAGCGTCCACACCGGACGGGAGGCTGCGCGTCTCCTGGGGGTGGACCGGCACACGATCACCAGGTGGAAGCGCGAGTCCCGGCTCGTCCCCCGGACGGACGGGCGGTACCGCGGAAAGGACATCCTGGCGATCTGGGAAGGAAAGAGATAAACCTGCATTCTGCAGGTGCATAGAACACATATACACACTATCGTCCACGGCTCCCGGCCGTGAGGTCCGGAGCCTTACATTGAAATCAATCTACTAAATATGGAACAAGTTCACCAGAAACTCGCGGCCATCCAGGCTGCGCTGAAGGCTCCCAAGAGCCAGTTCAACAAGTTCGGCGGGTATAAGTACCGCAAGGCCGAAGACATCCTCGAAGCCGTCAAGCCGCTCCTGAAGCAGTACGGCTGCACCCTCACCTGTACCGACGAGCTCCAGCTCATCGGAGACCGCTACTACATCAAGGCCACGGCCACGATCACCAACTCCGAAGACGGAATCTCCGTCAGCACGACGGCCTACGCCCGTGAGGAAGAAGAGAAGAAGGGCATGGACGGTTCCCAGGTCACCGGGGCTTCATCATCCTACGCCCGCAAGTACGCCCTCAACGGACTCCTGTGCATCGACGACACCGCCGACAGCGACACCACGAACACCGGTCCCGCAGACGAGCCTCAGAAACCCGCAGAGACCGCGAGACCCACCCGGACGAGGAAGACTGCCACCGCCGCGGAGAAAACCGCCCAGAAGCCCGAGAAACCCGCCGCGAAGAAGACCGTGACGGACGAGAACATCAAGCAGATCGTCGACTGGGTATGCAAGGTGCCGGAAGGCCCGGAGCGCGACGCCAGGAAGAAGAAGGCCGAGGAGAGCTACGAGTGGCCGGGCAACCTGCTGGAAGCATTCTACACAATGATAGATTTTACTGAGTAATGAAATACAAGGACATTCAGGACGCGCTTGCCACCCTCGCAAGGCTGTCCGACATGCTCGAGGAGCAGTACATGGAGAACGAGGGCGAAGTGACGGAGGCGACCGAAGAGATGGAGGCCCGCAAGGCCGCCATCCAGGACCTCCTGCAGAACGACGGGATCGACTCCCTGGGCCGCTGGCTGAAGGTCCGCGAGGACGAAGCCCAGATGTGGAAGGCGGAGAAGGACGCCGCCGCCAGGGCGGAGAAGGCAGCGAAGAACTCCATCGCATTCGTCAAGGCGAAGATCGCCGAGGTCATGAAGGCCACCGGCATGGAGATGGCGAAGGGTACCTTCTACTCCTTCACTCCCTACATCAGCGAGAAGTCCGTCGTGGACCAGGAAGAGCTGGACCGGATCTACCTGGACCTGGCCACCAACGCAGCGCATGACGCCGGGCTCCCCGCCTATGTGGACGTGGTCCTGAAGACCAACACGACCGCCCTGAAGGAATGTGGCGCGACGGAGTTCCTGTCCACCACCACAGCGGACGCCGTCCGGTTCCAGAAGCCCAGAAAATCGAAGGAGGAGGAATAGCCATGACGAACGAGGAGAAATGGGTCCGGGAATGGACCGTCGAGCCCGACGGATCTATGGTACACAATGGGCGCCCGTTCTATGAAATTGCGGGGGCGAGCCTGGAGGAAAACTGGCTGGAGCACATGTCCGAGAAGAACTGGGTGGACATGAACACCTTCGTCCCAGCATACATCACGGCCTGCTACCGCGCCGGTGTGAAGAGTGTCGAGATCGGCTACTGATGTCAAGTTATGTCACCATACAGGACTGGATGCTGGACCTTGGACTGAATAGCAACGAGCTCATGGCCTACGCGGTCATCTGTTCGTTCGGACACGACGGGGAATGGTTCCAGGGCTCCGCATCCTACCTGGGCTGGTGGATGGGGTGCAAGCGCAAGCACACGGTCCTCGATACACTCGCATCGCTTGTCAACAAGGGGCTTGTCCAGAAGCGCGAGAGATGGTCCGGAGGGAAGAAGATGTGCGACTATAGACCGGTGCGCAGACAGGTGCGCTCAGCGCACCGCACCGGTGCGGAAACCGCACCCCATAATACTATAGATAATTCTATAAAGGATAATAATAAAGAAATTAAAAATAAAGAAAGGGTCCACCTGTCGGTGGACGACTTCCTGAAAAACCACCGATGAAAAAGCAGCCTATCATACCGTCACTCTCCGACATCCCGGTGCCGGATTCGTCCACCATCGAGTGGCAGGTCCTGTCGGACATCATGGCCGAGAACGGCACCATGGCGACCGTCTCCGACATCGTCGACGAATCGCACTTCACGTCCGACCTACGCAAGGCCGTCTGGAACGAATGCGTCCGCCGTTTCAACGAAGGACAGCCCTTCGACATGCCCAACGTCGCCGTCGCCGTGGGACCGGAGTTCGTCCAGCACATCTACAGGACCGACAGCGGCATCGACGAGCTCGGATTCCGATACGCCGAGGAACACGCCAGGGCGCTGCACACCGCCATCGTCCGCAGGCGCTGCTACCATGCCGCCCTGTCCATCCTCAACCTATCACAGGAACAGGGCACCACCGACGCATCCATCTACGCCGGGGCGGCTGAAGCCGTGGCCCAGCTCGAACCGACGAAGGTGCGCGGGGAGATTGCGCTGGTCGACGCCATCAACGAACTTGCAGACGAGATCCAGAAACGCACGGACGACGCCTCGTCCGGAAGACCGAACCGCATCACGACCGGCATCCGGTCCATCGACGACGTCCTCTACGGAGGCATGGCACCAGGACAGCTGATCATCCTCTCCGCACGGCCGTCCGTCGGAAAGACCGCCCTGGCCCTCCACATGCTAAAGGCCTCCGCCGCCCAGGGACGCAGCGCCGCCATGTTCTCCATCGAGATGACCTACGACGAGCTCACCATGCGGCTCATCGCTTCCGTCTCCGAGGAATACGAGGACGAGAACTACGGAGGCCTCGACAAGCCGCGGCGCTCCATCGTCACGCCCTACAAGATCGCCAACGGCTTCGACTCACAGGACGACTGGGACCGCTTCGAGCAGGCGGCGGCGCAGCTCGACAAACTGCCCATCGTCATCAACGACAACGCCAGGGACCTCCGGGACATCGTCTCACGCATGACGGTCCTCAACAAGCAGGGGCGCTGCGACGTCGCATACATCGACTACCTCGGGCTCATCAAGCAGGCCGCCGCAGATCCCAGGGCGCCGCTCTACCAGCAGATCGCCGACATCACCGGGACGCTCAAGGCCACGGCCAAGAGCCTCCGCATCCCCGTCGTCCTCCTGTGCCAGCTCAACCGCGAAGCCGCCAAGCAGAACAAGGCACCGCAGCTGTACAACCTCCGCGACTCGGGCTCCATCGAACAGGACGCCGACGTCGTCCTCATGCTCAACCAGACCGCAGGGCCCCGGCTCCCGGACCTCGAGGTATGGGTCCGCAAGAACCGACAGGGCGAAAAGGACTTCGGGGTCCTCATGCGCCCGTCAGACAACTATATGGACTTCAAGGAAGTATTAGTCATCCAAAACAAATAATCATCATGCTTTTCGAAATCAAGAACTGCACGGTCGCCGAGATCCTCGACACCGTCACCGGCACCTCCCAGGCCGGAAACAACTGGAGCCGTACCACCATCGTCTTCGAACACAAGGAGGGGGACTACACCGACAAGTACCCGATGACCGTCTTCGGGGAAGACAAGCTGGGCGAAGTGAACGCCCTCAAGGACCGCCGCGTCAACGTCAAGTTCGACCTGCGCTCGCGCGAATACAACGGACGCTGGTACACTGACATCAGGCTGGTCTACATCTCCGCCGCGGAGGCGGAAGCCCCGAAGCCGGTGGAGAGACCCGTGGCAACTCAGCCCCAGGAAGACAATGAGCCGGACCTGCCTTTCTGACCTCCGGTTCACGGAGCGGGAGATCCGGCGAATCCTCGAAGCGGCCGCAGCCGTCAGGACGGAATGCCGGAAGGAGGCGCCGCGCAGGCTCCGGATCTCCAATCTCTGTGACCGAATATCTCTCACTGTTGCGAATGCTGAAAGAAGGACAAGGAGGCAGATGAAATGAATGGAGCGAAGATCGTGCTGACACCGGAACAGGAGGCCTGGCTGGCCAAACACTACCGGAACACCAAGAACGACATCCTCATGGAAAGGCTGGGACTCAAGTTCTCCACCTTCCACCGGATCGTCCGCCAGCTCGGGCTGAAGAAGACGGGCCGGTTCATGAAGAAGTGCCAGAAGGAATGCTCCGATGCCGCGAAGGAATCGCACCTCCGTAACGGGACATATCCTCCGAAGGGCTACCGCATCCCACGGTCGGAGGAGTTCCAGATCAAGCCCGGCGTAAAGCCCTGGGCCAGGTGCGGGCGCCGCAAGTGGAACCGGGGACGCAAGAAGGCCGCGGAGACATGGAAGAAGACATTCCAGGAAGACAGGGCGAGACGCCGCTGGGGACTTCCGCAGAAGTCCGGACTCCGGGTAGCGCAGCAGCCGCGGCAGAAGATCCTGGACC
>Ga0326513_10001270_pt1 | contig 20319 bp, 30 predicted proteins | sample 2_2465_0518_D_FD_203654 | JGI IMG/M metagenome (GOLD analysis project Ga0326513, IMG submission 203654) | Bovine rumen microbial communities from UC Davis, California, United States - 2_2465_0518 | ecosystem: Host-associated > Mammals > Digestive system > Stomach > Rumen | place: USA... | reverse complement strand
GGAGGTTAACTAGCGTTCGCGTCAGAATCGGAACGCCCTACCCCATCGAGCTCACGACGAGGCGAAGGACGTGAGATAATGTTTAAGAACTTCTATCGTCGCGTCGTCCTGCGTTCCTCTCATTACTCCGAACAACTTCACTCTGCCGTAGCCATTCGCATAGCTTCGCCAATAGACGTTGATTGTTTCCGGTGGTGTTATCGGGTCGCCCGCCTTTATTCTCGTCGTGTCAACGTACACGGCACCCGTTGTGACGTTCTTAATGTAGACGTATGTCTTAGCCTGTTCGTCGGGGGAAATATATATGTTATAGATAAGTAAGTAGATGCCAAGCGTCGGAATACTACCTCTTGGTTTGTCGGTGTTCACTCCGTAGTAGTTTGATGTTCTGCGTCCGTTCTTAAAGTGATACATTCCCGTTGCGTTCCAGTTCTGTGCGTTCTGTTGCAACTCCACCCCACTGCTTTCGTAAGTGTTCGTCCATAGTCGATGCGGCTCGTTCTCGTACACCATAGCAACACAATAGTGTCCATTTGAGGGATATGCCACCGCTCCAAACATATTGTAAGGGTGGGTGCTCCATAGCCTCTCGTACTTATCTACTCCGTCCGCTCTCATTACCATAAACCCGTCCTCGTCGATATGAACCAGCCTCTTGTCCGGATAGAGGTATCTTCTTGATGTTGTCAGCGTAACGGAATGCGTGCCGGCAATGTTCTCCACGCTCTTGCCGTTGTCGAGGTCTGCGTCCGTTATTCCTTGCAATATAGGACACATAAGGAAGTCGAGGTTCGGAAAGAGTGTTCGCCAGTTCCTATTCTCTGATATGAGATAGCGATAAGATATTGTCGCACGTCCCGCGAGAGGCGCGGACGGCGTCGCCTGGACGAGAGTCGCCGTGTAGATCCTATCGTTCCGGACGCGCGAGACATACCGCGGGAGAGGCCGCGTGAGGAACGCGGACCCGGTGACGACTCCGGACTGATAGCGCGACTCGAACGACGACCATCGCGCGGAGCTTCCGACGATCTGAGCGAGCGACGCGTCGAACGTGACGCGCTCCTCTATGCAGTCAGGAACGCCGAGGACGGACGGATAGGAGGCGACATTCTGATTCATTTCAATATATTGTTTGAGTCCATGTGAGCGAGAATTGATTCACCGGAGACGAGTAGTCCGTCTCATTCGCGGCCGCGAGAAGTCGCGCGGACTTCTTGTAGTTGCCCGCCTGGAGAGTCATGAGACCACAGAGAACGCGGAGAAGTGAGAAGTTAGTCCCGCTCATGTATGTCGCGAGGTTGTCCGTCGTGAATGTCCGCGCCACGACGAAAGGAACAGTCTGCGAAGAATTATGTCGGATGCGGAATGTCATTCGCCAGTCTACCGTCTTCGCGAAGGAACTATCGACGCGCGGGACTCGAATGAGAACGCCGGACGTCTGCGTCGTCGGCGTCGATCCTCCCTCTCTATATTGCCTTCCTATGTAGACTCCAGTCATTTTCGTCGCGTCATACGGAGAGTCGACGCCGACCGTTCCTCCGTCATACCCGTCGTCGAGCATATTCGCCGCGACGACCTGGAACGAGCTCGCGACATAGGTGACGCCGTTCTCGACGCGCGAATCTTCTGAGAGCGCGAAGAGGAGGCGACCGTATTTCGAGTGTATTTCGTAGGACGTCACCTTGTCGGGATAGTCCGCCGGAATATAGAAGAATATGAAGTCGTAGGTCGTCGCGTGATATGCTCGCGAAATTGTCTCATAGTAGCTTCCGACGAGATTCGCCCCTCCCGACGGATTCCCTCCTTCGCGTCCCGCTATTGCGTATAAATAATAGACGAGACCGTCCCCGCCTCCGCCCGCTATCGTTCCGAGGTCGACGTCTCCGTCCGCGCCCGGCTGATATGTCGTTCCGTTGACGGTGACGGAGAGCGCGCCGGACGCCTCGCGCGATATGTCCGTGAAGGCGTTCTCCGTGTAGATCGTTCCCGTCATGTCGAAGGAGAGGTCGAAGTAATAGCGCCTCTTACCGTTGACGAGCGAATGTCCCGACGTCGCGAGCGCTTTCGCGCTGAACTTGTCCGCGTCTCTATTGTACGCCTCGACCTGATAGCCAGTCGGAGAGAACCCGACTTGACGGAGTTCTGCGTCGTTCGTAGTCCAGTAGTTCGGCGCGTCCGTGAGGCCGTCGAGCGCGACGAAGATCGGCCGCGAGGCGTTGTTGACGCGCGCGAGGCCGATCGCCCACGTCACGCCGGACGGCGCTCCCATTGCGTCGACCTCGACATAGCCTTCGATTCGCGCCGTCGTGCTCGTCGATGTGACGACGTGATATGTCGCGCGGAACTCGACATAGTACGCGATGTTCTGCGTGTTCATTCCGCTCGATCTGAGGAGGCGTAGAGAGGCCGTCGACGTCGAAGGGCTCATGGAATATTCGAGGTACTGAGTCGTCGAGTCATAGCTGAGAGGCCGTTGAGTCGTTCCGTAGAGGTTGAGACCGTTGAGGTTCGACGCGTAATATCCCGCGATACTCGCGATCGTAATCTTGCCGTCAGCGTCCGGACTGTAATTAGTTCCCAGGAACGAGAGAAGTTTCACCATGTCGCCGACGTCGACGTCTCCGGCCTGGTCCGGCTGATATGTCGTCCCGTTCGCGGTTACGGAGTTCACCGCTCCGCCCCCTCCGACGTTTCCGAGGTCGACAGTCCCGGACGAGTTCGGAGCGTGAGTCGAATCATTTATTTTGACCGCCTGGACGAAGTTCGGGAGCGCGACTTGACCGTCCGCGCCCGGCTGATATGTCGAGTCGCCTACGGCGACACTTTTGACCCCTCCCCCGTCAACGCCGCCGGCCGCGCCGCCGCGTCGCGTGATAGTTTTTCTCTTGATAATCATTGTAGCGTGATGTTTGTCGCGCTCATGAGCTGCTCGTAACGACACCGGTAGAGACCGGTGACGACGTTGAGCGAGAACCCCGTGAGGCGATAGGTGATAGACTGGAATGTAGCGAAGTAGTGTAGCTCATAGACCTCGATTTGAAGGACCATTCGGTCCGCGGCTCTCTGATCTATGAGTGTCGCGAGTTGAAGGACCTCCGTGAGGAACGTCCCGGAATAGACCGTCGAGGAGACCGGCCCGAGGTAGTTCGCGCCGACGCGAACCGTGTGATCCGTCGGAGTGACGATGAGCGAGTTCAACTTATTCACCAGGGAGACGGAGCCGAGGCCCGTGTTCTGCTCCCAGTAGAACAAAGACGTCCGCTCCGTTCCTCCTTCGCTCGTCGGCGTCGTGTCGAGCTCCGCGGGAGGATCCTCCGCGAGGTAGCCGGCCGCAAATTGAACCGAAAGATCGACGGAGTAACAATAACATGAGATCTGAGTCAGAGACGTCGGTTCTCCGTATGCCTGAGCCGCGGCCGGACATGCGACTCCGAACGTCTTGAGCCCTCCGTCTTGCTCGTTGTTGTAGATATTGCCGTTAAACTTGCCGAGGCCACAGAAGTCGACCTCGACGCGCGCGACGTCCGTAATGTTCGCGGGAATGTACGCTAAGAACCCGTCGGTCGCGACTCCGTAGTCCCATGACGTATTCGAGTCAGTTGAGACCCGCGCGAGCGATATATCCGCGACCGCGTATCTCGTTGGAATCGCGATAGGAATAAGTACGTCGGTCCTTTCGAGGAGCATGACGTTCTGAGAAGAATATAACCGATAATTTACCCTCATTACCGGTTTCGTGTAGTATCCGAAGTGTTGATAGCGATATTTAAGCGCCGGTGACGTCGTGAAGGGGAAGTGAGGATCGTCAGAGGGACTAATTCGCGGTTCAAACTGGACTGGATAGAGTTCAAATTCCGCGTTGAAGACGAGATAAGTCGCCGGTTTAATGTCCGTCAACGGCGGAAGCGTCATTGCGTAGGACCTCGTAAAATAGATAGTTGCCGCCTGAGTCGTGTCCGCGTCTCCTATTGCGCGCGCGAGCTCCGTCGCGTCCTGGTGATTCGCACCGAGGAAGAACGCCGCCGGCGTGACGATCGTCTTAATCGAGAACGAAGGAACGCCGCGAGGCGTCGGCGCGGCGTGATAGTCCGTGTCGCTATCTTCGTCACACCACTCGACCTGAGTCGCTATTTGAACCTCCTCCGCGCGTCCTGAGAGATATGTCGTGTCGGTCCTGGTTCCGGCTCGATAATACTGAGATATTGCGAGCTGATATAATTTAGACGCCGTCGGATCCGTGTCTGCGTGTTGCGTCGGTAGTCCCGACGAGTCATATTTGACGCCTGGAAAGAGACCTCGTGAGGCCCATGTCGGCGCGTAGAGGACTGGCGTCAACGGCGACGAGATATAGCCACGATTCATGAGGTACGTCTCTTTACTGAGCGTCCCCCATGTGTATTCGTCCGCGGTCGGCTCGTCAGGCGTCACGACGTCACCCGCGGCCGTCTCCTCCTCCTCGATAGTGATCTCCGCGGACTGGACCGCCTCGACCTTGCCGAGCGAGCATGTCGCACGCTGAGACGTCAGCGCCTGGAGAGTCGAGGGAGCCGTGACGGGAGATGAGATAAAACCGTCACGGATCTCGACGTTAAGGAGCTTACATAGCTCCGTCAGGAGGTCGGCGACCGTTGTCGTCGTGTCCGTGAGTGATGTCAAGTCGATATATGTCGTCGTGATGTCTATTCCGTTCGCCGGCTGATACACGTACGTCGGTAGGTACGCGAGGAAGATGTCGTAGATCGTCAGAGACGGAGACGAGTAAGGGACATATTTTAGCGACGTGAGATAGTCGTCGCAATAGACCGTGAACGTCTCTTTAGTGTAGTTGTACGGTTGCAATGAAGGAACCGACGACACCTTTCCGTCGAAGAGCGTCACGCCGTCGACCGAGATAGTGACGGCCGTCCCGCGGAGGATCGTCGAGTAGAGAGACCGGTCGGAAGTCAAGAAGGAGATCGAGGCCGTTCTTCCGCGTACGCGGAAGAGTTCGTCCGACGACGCCTCGTCGATACTGAGAGACGTGATAGATATATCTCCGAGGCCCGTGACCTCGACCTCCTGCAAATGTTCATTCTCGAATATCATAGAGACCTCCCTTCGTATGTCTTGACCGCGTCCAGGACGGCGACGAGGTCGCGTCCGTCGATACGGAACTCGACCGGAACGCCTCCGCGGCCCATTTGAGCGCCGTTTAAGAGTCGGAATAGGTTCGACTGTTGTTGCTTATTAAGAACCGCCTCTCCGCTATTTACGGCGATAATTTGACGGTCGCCGGACTCGTATTGTCCGCGGACGATTCCGCCGCGGGAGAAACTTTGAGCGCTTACGCGCTGAATTGCCACGATAGACCCAGTCACCGCGGCCGCGGCCGCGATCAGTCGAGCCGGAAGCGTGTACGCGTCGCCCTCCGTCGCCGTATGGAGCGCGGCCGCCATGGCGGCGATCTGTTCCGCTATCGCGAGAGCCTGGACCGCGATCGTCGTCTCCTTTGACTCCTCTCCGAGGCTCGACACCATGTTCGACATAGCTCCGAACGCCTGAGACGCGCCGGACATGAGCTTCGCCGTGTCGACTGTCTTCTTGAGGTCATGTTGCACGGACTGGAGGCCCTTATTGAGAGGCGTCACGTCGAGGAGGACCGGAACTTCGAGTCCGATAGACTGAGGACCCGTGTCTCCTTTGAGTTGCCGGTTTAACTCGTCAATTTCCGCCTGAATCCGAGCCGCGTCGAGGCTCATAGGGACAGTTAATTCGAGGTCCTTCTGTAAGCTCGAGATCTTGTCCTTAATCGCCTTGATAGACCCTTCCGGCGGAGGCGCGACCGTTGTCTTGACCTCGACCTTGTTCTCCGATTTCCCGAGCCGGTTGACGGCCTTCTCGAACTGCGAGGTCGCGCGCTCCGTCTCGCGTATCTCTCGACGAATGTCGAGCATAGACTGTTGCGTGTCGTCGCTCATTCCGTCCGCGAAGTCTGCATATTTCCCGCCCATGGCGATAAGAGCGTCCGTGTCGCTGATTCCCTTCTCGATCAAGAAGTTTATCTCCTCCTGTGAGAACGCGAGCTTCTTCCCGACGGCGACTTCCTGGACCATTGCTTCGAGTTCCTTTCGCTTCGCCTCGATATACTTCTCGCTTCCCTTCGCGTACTCTTCCGCGGCCTTCCTGGCGTTCTCCATTGCCGCGGCACGCTCCTTCGCGGTCGCGTTCGTGTCGCTCATGACCGACTGAGAGTCCGCGAGTATCGCGTTCAAATCTGCCTGCTTCGCGCCCCATTCCATTGCATATGTGCCGGCGGAGTCCATAGCGTCCGCGAGGTTTCCGGCGACCTCCCATGCCTCCTTCATGCCTTCCGCGAATCCTTCTCCCCAGTTCGACGGATCCATAGCATAAGAGATAGCCGCGCCGATCTGCGAGAATATCTTCTGAACCGCGTCTCCGAACTTCTGAGACTTCTTCGTCATTGCCTCGAAAGCGCCTATTATAGCCGTTATCGCGGCCGTCAGGAGGCCGACCGGACCGAGACCCATAGTAAAGGCCGCCGCGAGTCCTTTTCCGAGCCCTCCCGCCTTCGAGAGAACGGACGACATAGCTCCCGAGAGTTTATCTTTAATTCCGCCGGCCAACTGCCCCATTTTCGAGTTTGACTTCCCGATTTTTGTCGCGAGTTGATCCGCTTGCGCGGATATATTATTCATTGCCTTCGTCAACTGGCCCGCGTCGGCCTTGAAAGCGAAAGTAGACTCATATTTCTCCATATCTCATTCGGTTTTAATTTGAAATTGTTCCGCCCACTTCCGGACCTCTTCGAGCTCTTCTTCCGACGGGATCCGCGACGACGGCGACTCCTCCTTCTTCTCCTCGTCCCAGGCGAAGGACATGACGTCGCGCGCCTGGACTCCTTCTTTCAGATGAGGCCGGAGCGCGGCGAAACATATCTCCCTCGTCCGCTCCCAGGCGCCGCGCTCCGCCATGTCCGCGTATCTTATCAGAATCGCCGCCTCCGGCGGAGTCATAGAGTCGAGAACGTAAAGAGGCGGGAGGCGAAGTGAGAGAACCAGGAACGCGAAGAGCGATTCGCCGGCGCGCCCGCGGTTTTTTTTTTCTCCTCCCCCTCAGTGCCGGCGTCAGCCGGCGGAGCCGGGAAGGGGGAGGAAACACCCAAGTCGTCGCCGATTGATTCGTAAAAACGCGCCAGGTCGCGCGGCGGGAAGGCGTCACAGAAGTCGTCGAAGGACATAGCGTTCTCGTTATATGTCGTATAACATAGCCAGGCGTATTGCGCCGCCTCCGCCATGCTCGATATAGACCACGATTTCTTCGTCATAGTCTCCCAAAGGATCATTGTTCGGATCGTGTGCTTTATCCTCATAGTAATATTCAAGAAGTTAGAGAAAAAAGGACGGCCGAAACCGTCCTCATTGATTATTCTCCTTGTTGCGTCGCCGGCTGAACCTTCGTCAGCTTTCCGGACCCCGTGAACGTCACGTTCGATGTCGCGTACTCGCCGTTGTTCGCCGTGATCTTTAGCGACGTGATGATCGCGGAACCCTGATAGGCGAACCGGTCCGTCGCGGTCGTGTTGACGACGAAACCGCCGGTCGTGACGGCCGCGTCGACTGGATCCACGAGGCCGAAGAGGACCGTCACCTTCGCGCCCGTCAGGAACGCGTCGACGAGAGCTTCCGTGTCGGTCCCGTCTGTGCCATGTGAGCAAAGGTTGTCCGACTGGATAGTCCAGGTGATATTCGTCACCTCGTTCTCGACGAATGTCCCGTCGCTATCCTTCGTCGATATGTCCGCCGTGTTCGCGTTGAGATCGAGCTGATGAGACGTCGCCAGTCCGATCGACTTCCCGCCGAGGAGACATTGCAGGTTTTTCCCTTTATAGCTTGTATTCATGTCTTTAAACGTTTATAGTGATACTTGCCGAGCTGATATAGTACCCCTCCGTGAAAGAGTCGCCGCCGTCCTCTATCTCGACGTCCTGAGAGGCCGCCGCGAGATATAACGCGGAGAGTAGAGTGATCGCGTCGCTATATGTCGAGGCGACCACCTGGACGAGGTAGGTCGCCGTCGTCCTTCCGTCCTTGTCCTCGACCGTGATTCCGGTCCTCTGGTACGTGATGTGAGGAACGCCGGCCGTCTCCGTCGCGACGAGAGGATAAGGAGTGAGACCCGTCGCACCGTGAATGAATGTGACTATCGTTGTGAGATCCATTTAGAAGAGAATTTCCTTGTCGAAGATTATTTCCTTGATTTCGTCCTCGTTCGCGGCGACCGAGTCAGCGAGCCAGCCGAACTTATATGGAAAGGTCCCTCGATTCTTTCCCGCCTTCGTCGAGCGGCGTCCGGTTCCGTGATTGAAGAAGATCGCGACGCGCCGGACATAGACTATCGTTCTCAGAGTCTTCGCGTCCGTCTTGTATCTCACTTCCTTCGCGATCCGCGACTTCCCGAGGCTCGCCTTGATCCGTTTCTGCGTGTCCTTCCTGATGATGTTCGCGGCCGCGTTCATGACCTTCCTCAGAGGCCTCGATATTTGTTGCGCCTTCCTTTCGAGTCGCTTGAACGCGCGGAGGTCCGCGTCAATTCTTATCTTCTCATTCGCCATTTTCGGAGGGAGTTGAAGGAGGAGTAATAGTGATGAGCGTCGAGTCGACGGAGTGAGCCGCAATTTCGACGACGTCCAGGTCCTCGCGCGGAGTCACCGAGTCGACGACATAGTACCTCGTCACGCCCGCGACGACCATTGAAACGAGAGCGAATTCCGGTATGACGACATATCTCCGAACCTGGATCACGACGGGATAGACGTAAATAAGCTGCTCTCCTCTATCGAGGACGTCGCCGCGTTTGCGAATGATATTTCCGCGCGTCGATGTCGTCTTGACATAGGAGGACACGACCTCGCCGGTCGTGTTGCGTGTCGTCGTCCTCTCATAGATGTCGAGAGGCGTCATGAGCCGCGCCGCGGCGATATACTGAGTCATACGGAGTAATGTCTATGTGCTGAGAGTAAATAGTCGTAGCTCTTCGCGAGGGACTTGTCGTCACCGCTAATCTCACGGTTCCGGTACCATTGCGCGACGAGCATGAGGAGAGCCTGGAGGACTGATTTCGGAGGATCGTATTCCGGCGTCGGTTCCGGTTCGGGATCCTCTCCTTCCCCTCCTTCGTCGTCTTCTCCTTCCTCCCCTACCCCGGCGTCCTCGTTCGGAGGAACTGGAGGCGCGGGAGGCGCGTCGATATGCCATTCGACGACCTCCTTCGCGGCCGCGATGAGTTGCGTGAGATACGCGTCGTCGCCCGTGAAGGCCTCGTCGATACTACATTGACTCTTGACGAGTGTGAGAAGTTCCTGATCTGTCATTATCGTTTTTTTTTAAAAGAGCGCCGGCGAACTACCGGCGCTCCTCCCCTAACAACATGGACTCCTACGACCACACTACGTCGTTGGAGCGACGTAATCAAATGCTACTACCGAGCCGGCGCGCCTGAGAGCCGCGTCGAGGTATGCGTTCAACGTGATGCGGACTTCTCCGTTCGTCGCGCGCGTGTACGGATCGACCACGATGTCCGCCGCGCCCCACTGGCCGATTACGAGCTCCTGGAACCGTCCGACGAAGCCGAGGCCGGACCCCGCGTTCGTCGTGATGTGTGTCGGATACCCGTCGAGCTCTCCGTAATCGAAGAGGAGACGACCCGAGCCGGATCCGCCGACCGCGACGTCGCGGAGAGACGCCTTCAAAGACGGATTCAGAATCGCGTTAAAGTCTCCGAACATGTTCGCGTTCTCGAGAGCCGCGACGACGGAATACCAGTTCGCCGCCGTCGTGATGTGAGACGCGGAAGAGGCGAGCGCCGCGGGAGCGTTCGATGTGTTCGACGTCGCCAGGAGCGCCTTTTCGAGAGCGCACGCGAGCGCGTTGACGAGATCTTCTTTGAGTAGAGCTTCCGCCGTCGGTGACGTTTGCGCGAGGAACTGTTTCGACACGTCGATGTAGGCCGTCAGCCTCTTCGGCGACAAACTGATCTTGCCGAACGTGCCGGTCCCGTTCGACGCGCTCGCGACCTCAGTTCCCCAGCCGACTGTCGTTCCGGAATAGGTCGGGATGTCGACATTCCCGACGAGACCGTCGATCCACTGAGCGCCGGCGCGCGTGAGCGTCAGAGCGCCGCGGAGAGCCGTGATGATGTCCCATGTCTCCGTCGCGACCGCCTCCTTGCCGCCGTTGTGTGTGTTCGCCTGATAGGCCGTTCCGCCGAGGATCACGCCGTCGAGCGCGCGTTCCTCAGTTCGCGCGATAGGGAGAATGATTGATCCCGATGCGCTCACGCCGGACCGGTTCATCTGCTCGCGACCCGCGGCGCATAAGTTCGCCGTCGTCGCGTCCATTGTCTCATGATTGACTACCGCCGAGATCGCGCGAAGTAGCGAAAATTTCGGGGCGCCCGAGTCCGCGCCGCGGACGACCTTGACCGAGAGACCTTTCAGTCGCTCCTCCATTTCCTCCGCGATCCTCCGCGCCTGGACGATTCCTTCCTGGCACGCGTTGAACTCGCGCTCCTCGTCCTCCGTCAGCTCGCGCCCTTCCGCCTGAGCCTTCTCGATGAGGCCGGTCGCCTTCGCGCGGAGCTCTTGTTCCTTCTTAGTTTCCTTTGCCATGACAATTATATTTGAGAGAGTTATTTAATCTTATCTTTAAGTTTCTGATAGTACGCGTCGAGGTTCTTCCGCGCGTCTCTCTTGCTGAGCGCGACCGAGGTCGACGGATAGGCCGGTCGATAGACCGGTGAAACGTCGTAGAGCGCGCGGACCTTGTTGATCCTCCGCTCCTTGTAGTCGTTCTCCCATTTCTCCGACTCGACCGTGAAAGCGAAGCTCGACGCGGTGATGTCGCCGCGCCTGATACCTTCCAGGAGCTCGTCACCGACGACCGAGTGAGGCGCCTCGAACGAGTACTTCAGCCCCTTCTCGTCGACCGTGAGAGTGAGAGACCCTTTCCCGCGTTGACTCCTCGCGAGGAGTCCGCGGTCCTGATTGTGATTGAGTAGAGCGAGGACGTCGGAGTCCTGGACGACTCCCTCGAACGCGCCGCGACTGATTATCTCCTTGAAACCGCCGAGGTCGCCCGACCACCGCTCGAACACGGCCGCGTAACCCTCGACGAGGCGCGAGTCACCGTCCGCGCGGAGCTCGACGACCTCAGTAGTGAAACGGCGCTCGATTTCATTGTTTATTTCCTTCTCCTTCATTCTGATTCTGATTTAAAATGTTCTTCGGTGACGTCATATTGACTTGAATGAAATGCTCGTCGCCGCCCTCGATAGGAGCGAGATCGAGCTGATGTCGTATCTCATTCTGAGAGAGGACGCCGATGTTCCACAGTGTCGAGTAATAGGACGCGAGAGACTGTTTGTCGGTCCTGAGGATAGATGTCGTGTCAAAGGTGATAGAGAGGTCTCGTTGCTCCTCCGGACTGAGTAGTTTCGCGCGGAACTCGCTTTCAAAGCGCGCGAGAAGTGGTTGAAGAGTCTCAGAGAGGAACGCCAGATTCTCCGCCTCGATAGTGCTATATGAGCTCTTCGAGAGGTCGAAGATCTTAGTCGGAGAGACCGAGAAAAATCGCGCGATGTCAATCGCGTTGTATTGACGACTCTCCAGGAGCTGAGCGTCGGCCGGCGATACCTTGATCGACTGATATGTCATTCCGCCGTCGAGGACGGCGACGGAATTCGGCTTACCAGTCTCCGCGTTGAACGCGCTCGTCCAGGCGTCGCGGATCTTCTCCTTCTGCTCCTTCGCGATGATACTGGGAGACGTCAGTATTCCGCCGACATTTCCTCCATATTTGAAAAATCCGGACGCGGTCCGCTCACTATCGAAGGCGATGTTGAGCGACTGGACCGCGTGAGCGATAGTCGAGACGCCGACGATTCCGTCGTAGCTAAAATTCTTGACGTGTAATATTTGATCGCCGAGGTACTGGACGCCGTTGATGAGGTAGACGACCTCACGGACGAGTCCTTCCTTGTCTATCGCCTTCGCGATTGACACCATGTCCGGATCGACGAAATGAAGCTCGCGAACGCCGTCTCCGTCCCGCTCTATTATCGCGTAACCGTTGCCGCGGAGAAGGACCGAGGCGACGAGAAGCTTCATGAATGTGTAGTGGTCGATTAAGTGATTCGGACGACGATTGAGGACGTAAGAGAGGTTTCGGTCCGTCGGCCGTTTCTCCTCGTCGAGAATAGAGATCGGAAGCTGGGCGAGGCCGTTTGATATGAGGTCGACGCACCGGTAGACGACGGACAACTGCATTGCGAGCTGAGCCGAGACTGGTCCGTATGAGGCCGTATTTACGACGAAAATCGGCGTCCCGGACTTGTCCGTCCTGGACGAGAAGATCTGCCTGAACTTTTCGAGGAATCCCATGAGCGCGAGTCATTAAAGAACTCGCGCAATTTATGTATAATTGTTTTAAAAAACAAATATATCGCCTCCTCCGGCGTTCGGTTTCGTGAGATAGCAGCCAAGAGACTCTATTATCACGATAGTACCGTCTATCTTATTCTCATAGTTTTCCTTCGACGGTTTCGCGTTGCCGTTAGCGTCGACCTTAAGGACGACATTCGCGAAACAGAATGACGTCACCTCGTTGTATTCGAGTTTCGCGCGGCCTGATAGAATCAGTCGCTCAAACTCCTTCGTCGGCCGGTTGAAGTTGCCGAGGGACTGCGAATAAGGAACGAGAGGAAGGCCGCGCGCGGTACAGTCGATCGCCCATTGTGTCGCGTTCCACGAGTCGTAAGCGATTCCGACGAGCGTCACGCGCTCCCATGTATTGACGATCTCCTCCGTGATTCTATCGTAATCGGTGACATTACCGTCCGTGATGATTAGAAACCCCTTATCCGCCCATTGTCGATACTTCGACGCGTTCTTTCCGCTCTCTAATTTCGAGGCCGGAAGATAATATCGGACCTTAAAAAAGTATTCGTCACCACGGATCGCCATGTAGGCGACCGCCGTGAGGTCGCCAGTCGCCGCGAGGTCGATCCCGCAATAGACGACTTCTCCTTCGTAGAACTCGACCTCCTTGACGAAAGCGTCTTTGAGGAACTTGTCCGGGATCCACACGACCGAGGAGTCGCACCACATATTCAAATGCTTAGTTTTTGTCGATATAGCCTCCGTCGGCGAGAGCTGAGCGTTCTTGACCTGAGTCGCGATATATTGCTCCGTAACCGTGACGCCGAGGTTCGGGTTCGCCTTCCTCCATGTCCGCGGATCCGTCCATTCGTCGCCGGCGTCCGGCGCGAATATGAGGCAGAAGAGCGAGTCGTCGTCGGAGACTCCGTTCAGGAGGTCGACGCAAGCGGAATGAAGCTCATAACATGGAAAATGTTTGTTGAAACCGGCCGTCGTGATAGTCGCCAGGTGAGGATCGAGTCTCATTCCCATGGACGATTTCAAAACGTCGCGGACCGACGAGTCCGGCGCGGAGTGATATTCGTCAATGAGCGCGAATGAGGCATTAAAGCCGTCGAGAGTCGTCGCGTCGGCCGCGAAGCAGTTGAGAATCGAGTTCATCTTCCCGAACTTGATCTTCTTCCGGTACCGTTTCAACGCCTTCCCGACCGGATCTATCTGTTTCGCGAGATCCGAGCAATACGAGAACGCAATCTCCGCTTGTTCTCGACTATTTGCCGCGAGGTCGACTTCCGCACCGTGCTCGTGATCCGCGATGAGATAGTAGAGACAGAGACCCGCCGATAACATTGTCTTGCCGTTCTTCCTCGCCACCTCGATATAGGAGGACGTGAAACGCCTTCTCCCCGTCTCGACCCATTTAAACCCGATAATGTTCGCGAGGATGAATAGTTGCCAGGGTTCCAGGCGGAACGACTGGCCGTGAAACCGTCCCTTGTCGTGTTTGAGCATAGAGAAGAACTTGACAAGTCTCTCGACTGCGGCCCAGTCGACGATGAGGTCGTCGCGCGTCAGGTCGCGCAAAAATCGCTCACTCGCGAGACGTTGCAATGTCCCGACGTCCTCCGAACTGAGCGTCCAGTTCGCATAATTGATAACCTCATTCTTGACGTCCATTTCGGCGGAGTTCCTTCATTACCTCATTCTTGTCGTCGATAAGCTCATAGAGCGTCGAGAGGAGGTGATCGAGCTCGTCACCCTTGACCGTTTCGTCCTCGACATACTTGACAAGAATCGCGAAACCCATTTGGACCATAAAAAACCCGAGACCCTTGTCTTGTTCCGCGGCCGCCTGGAACGTCCGCGTCGCCGCGTCGATGAAGTTGTCGTCCCTGAGTCCCTTCGCCTCGACGGATAGGTTTATTCGATCCTCCGTCTTATGAGGCGACAGATGAATGTCTACGTGATAGTCTCTTTTCATATTCTCCTCCTTCTTCGTAATATGTTAGTAATTGAAGCTCGACACCGTCGCGCCAGTATGTCACGCCGCCGTGATCTCCGTACGTGTAGAACGCCAGGTGCTCGAACGCGGAGACATTGACGACGCGGACGACGTCGACGACATTCTTCGCGAAAGCGAGGCCCGCGAGAACTTGCGAGATTTCCGCGACCACTTCTTCTTCGAGGTTTTCGGCCTCACATATAGTTACTTTCATATTGTTAATAGATTACTTGTTTTTTGCTGTTTTTTTCTTCATATTAGAAGGAAAAAAGCGTATCATAATTATGCTTATGTTAATATTTAACATTTCGCCAAATTGCGCGAAACCAACTTCTTAACCCCTATTTGAGCGAACAGTTAAAAACACTGTTCGTGACGTTTTCGGGAGGTCCCGAGGTGCGTTTTAAGGTTTTTAAACACTTTTTCTCACCTTGTCTCACAGAACCCCCCGAGCGAGTTAAATAGACCTATTTTCGTCGCCTTCCTGGCGACTTCGTTACACACCGACGGGACCAGTTTTCGCGGAGATATGCACCCGAGGAGCGACGCGGCCGTCTTCTCGTCGACCGCGAGGAGTATTCCGACCGACAGTCCGTCACACCCGCCGACCGAGCGCGAGACGGCGTCCAGTTGCGCCATTGACACGAGGTCCGTCGTGACGACCGCGTTCGCGCGGAGAAATGTCACGGAGTTGTAGATCATTTCCGACTCGTCGCCGCGGATCGCGTTGACTTGAATCTCTATTCTTATGTCCTTCATAGTACCGTGATTTTGCGTTGTTCAACTTTTGCATATTCCTTTCCGTCGAGGAGGACGATGTAGTTCTCCTCGCTCATCTTCGTGATGTCATTCGCGATCATGTCCGCGAGCCGTTGCGCTTCCTTCTCCGTCATGACGGAGAGCTCATAGACCTTCGCCGACTTTTTCGCCGGCTCCTTCGCCGTCATTATTACCTCGATCTTCATGACTCCTCCTCCTTCTTCTCCGCGGCGCGCGCCGCGCTGATTACCTTCTGCAATTTGAGTTTCTGCTTATAGATCCTCCACACGTGTATGTACGCGCAATCGTGACGGACCGCGACGCGTTGACATGCTGATGTCATGGAGGCGCCGTTCTCGATCTCCGCCGTCACCTCCTGGACGACTCGCTCATACATGTCCCTTCGTTCCTCTCTCTTCATAGCTTGACGTATTCGTTATGTTCCTCCGCGAACCGAGCCTCCGCGTCGCGGAACTGCTCGCGCGTCTTAATTCCGACATACTCTCGTTTGATCGTGACGAGATTCTTGATCGTTAATATCCCCGAGGTCGGATCATAGTACTCGAAACCATACACGCCGACGTTCCGCGCGTACCCTTCGCCGTGAGGCTCGAAACCGAGCTCAAATAGTTCTTCCTTTGTCATATTATTTCAGAATGAAAACCGGTGATCTCTATCGACGAGGACATACGACCACCTTTGATCGTTAAATTCAACGATAAAAAGCCGCCGCGAGACGTCCAGGACGTAGATACATTTGACCTCGTCGATGTCGACTTGAAACTTATAGAGAGCCGGCTCGTCGTCAGGCGTCCGACATTCCGCGTAGACCGTTACATAGCTCGTTTTCACTTCCCCGACGACCTTGTCGCCGTTGCTCGTTTCTATCATTATACTCTTTATATCGGCCATTCCTCGACCCCTCCTTTCTCGATTGAATGATACCACAATGTCCCGTCCTCATAAACTCGCGCGTAGTCGCCGATGAGGCGACACCGCTCATAGTAGAGCGTGTCACATGCTACTATCGCCGTCAGGCGATCGTCGAGGAGACCGAGGTCGACCGTGTCGACCTCTTCTCCCGTCTTGATCTCTATCTTGTAACTCTTCATGATTTACTCCCCCCCTCAGATGCTCGAACGAAAACCACAAAGAAAACCGCAAAGGATCGCAGACTCGCGTATAGTCCGACCATATAGCCGCCGAGTAATCGTTGTACGTCGCCGGATAGAGGTCCGTCAACTGGAACCACAGGTCGCGCGGAATGTAATATGAGACCTTGAATCCGTAACCGTCGAGACAATAGACGGATATGTTCTTCCGTCCGTGAATGATCTTGTAATATTCCATGACTCTTCCGTTTACTCGTCATAACTTTCTTCTCCATATCGCGCGCGGAGTTCTTCGATCTTCGCCAAAGTCCGCGACAATTCCGACTTCTGATTCTTCGCGCGTATAATTAAACTCTCAAGTCGCGCGCGATTCGTGTCTATCAATACGATCGCAATTAACAAGATCTTCCGCGTTTTCGCGGATCTAATGACGACGATGTCTCCTTCCATTAAGGACAATTCGCCGATCTTAGACAACAACCCGGAAGAATACACTCGAACAGACGTTCGAGTATATCCCGTTTTTCCGAGGACATGTACGACTATATTCTTACCATAGTCGCCGGTCCTCGAATTCTTCAATAGTATCTTGAATCTTTCCATGACTTCTCCTCCTATTACTTATCGAGCCACGCGTTCCAAGCCTTCATTGCCTTGTCGCTTCGACACTCCTTGAACCGGCTCGCGTTGTAGTCGAACGGCCCGTACTCAGGCGAACATAGCCAATATTCACCGCGAAAGGACTTCTCGACCCTCTTCGCATAGCTTCCGACACCGCCGAATGAGTTCTTAATAGACCGAGCCTCCGCGACGAACGAACGAACCTTATCAGATAGATGTCGACAGTTCGCGCGCCTGATGAGTTCATGTCTCTTCGCGGCGATAGCGTCCGAAACGGCCTCCTTGCTACCATAGTAGCCGAGGAGGAGACGACCCGTCTTTGTCCTCTTATCGACGCGGTCGCAAACGGTCTCCGCTATCCGCCAGACAATGAGCTCGACCCGAGCCTTCGTCGTCACCTTCGCCGCGCGGACGATGTCGCCAGTGTAGTACCTCTCATAATGTTCCGCGCAAACGATGAGCTTCGCCGTCTGCATGTTGAACGCGATCATCTTGAACGAGGCCTCCTTCTTTGCCTCCTCTCTCGACCGAGCGCGAAGCGTGAGGTATGTCCGGCGCTCCTCGTCGATGCAGATTTCATAATTCAACGGGAGGACCTTGATCCCGTCAATCTCTATTGCCGATAACTTGTTACGTGTCATAATTACTTCTTGTTAGTGTGACCCGGAATTGAATCACAATGCAAATGTAATACATTTTTTTGAACCTCCAAAAAAAAGTAATACATTTTTTACGTCAGAGGCAAAAAAAAATTGCCTCGACACATTTCCGGTCGTGTCGAGGCTTATGTCCGCGGGACTTGTTGGTTAATTTTCGCACCGCGAATTTACTCAGAAAATACGAGTCTTATACCGTTCACCTCGTTAAGAATCCTAAAGACGAGACGGTCGCCGTCGTAGGCCTCCGCCTCGTCGCCCATTGCGCCGCGGTCGACGTCCTGGAATATCTTGACGAGGTCCAAGTTCGGACCCGCCAGGACGAGCCGGTAGCGTCCGAACCCGTTCCCGATGAACATAAGTTCCTCGCCGAGGCGCGTCAGCCGGACGGCCTCCTCTCGCGTCGCGACCGCTCGCGACATGAACCATATTACGCGATTTATCACCTCTCACCCGCGACCATGAGGTCGAGTAAGTCATTCGACTGGACGGTCCTTGCGTCGCGTTCCGTCAAGTTCTTCCTCGCTCGCGCCGTCAGGCCGAATTCTTTGAGAATCGAGAGGACGACCTGCTCCGAGGTGCTGAGGAGCGCGAGGAGGGGATTCTTCCTCGACCCGGACGTGAGCGAGACGCCGAGTAGTTTCGCGTTGATGATCTCGATTCTATTAAACTCGTTCGCGAGGATCGTGAGCGCCGGAATGTCACACACGTCCAGGCGTCCGAGTTGCGAGAGTCGATTCACGACGCCGCGGATCATTACCTGAGTCCCGAGCGTCAAGTTATCGAAATTGCTGATAGAGCGGAGGACCTTGTCCTTCGTCTCCGTGTCGTCTATCTCTTCCATATCTTTCCATAGAATTTAATTAGACTTTCTTCCTTATGTTCGCCGTGAATCATTCCGTGATGAAACTTGCAAAGTGGAATGATATTATCACAGTCGAGGAGGTAGTGTTCGTTGCCAGGCTCGAACGGCGAGTAAATGTGATGAACGTCGTCCGCCGGCGTGATCTTTCCCTCTAATTCGCAAAGATAACAAATCGGAGCTCTCATCATAAGAGCCTCGCGCAATTTCCGCCATTTTGTCGAGGCGTACGCGGACGCGCGCGCCTTCCGAGCCTCCGTCGACGGTCCCCGTCTCTCCTTTTTGAGTTTAGCTATCGTCGGCATGTTCTGATTCTCTGATTTATCTTATTGCAATGCTCGTCCGCGAGCGCGGCGTAGTCGTAGTTCTCCGTCTCCTCCTTCCGGCGCGGACGCGCCTCGCGACGGAGACGCGCGATCGCGCTCCTCTTCCACTCCTGGAACTTCGCCCACTGCTCACCGAGGCTTTCGATCGTGTACCGTCCGAACGTCGATCCATAGAGTCCCGCGCGAGCGCGGACGAGAAAGAGGATCAATTCGGAGAGGAGGACGGCGCCCCAGGCCGCGACGATTGTGTCCGCGATAGAGTCACATTCCGCGACCTCCTTCGCGGCCGCGAGGCGCTGATAGTGATACGCGAGGTGCATAGAGACGACGTCGCGGAACGCGCGCGTCCCGAACGCCGCGTCGATGAGCGCGGGAGTGAGTAGAGCCGCCGTAGGAGATGCGACACAATACGCCTCATGTGACGCGATAGCCTCCTCGCGAGCCGGCGCGAAGACCCGGCAGAAGTTCGCGTAGTCGCGCCACCTGGACGAGACCTCGACGACCGCGCGGCAGTTAACCGCGGCCGTGAGTTCGTTCCGCGATCCGCGCGAGATAGACGTCAGCGTCCGCGACGACGGCCGACTGTCTCTTCTTGTTTGTTCCTGATTCATTATTGTCATAATTACCTTCGTTTATCTTGATGTAGTTTTCTCTATTCATAGTCCAATCAAGCGACGGCCGCCAGCCGCGCGCGGATCCGTCGCGGAGGAACGAGGACGCGGCCGCGCGGCGTATCGTCGCCAGGACGGCGTCGAGGCCGTATTCCTTGACGCGAGCTTCAATGAGCGCGGCGCGGCGCGGCGTGATCTCTCCGCGCTTCCCGAGGCCGCCGTCCTCCCAGGCTCGACATACCGTCTCGACATTATTCGAGACGACGATCTGAGGAGAGCGCGCGCTTTGCTCCTCGCGCGCGCGCGCGTTAGCGCTCTCTATATTACTCTCTAATATACTCTCCCGCGCGCGCGCGCGAGGCGCGGGACCCGGTGACACCCCTACCCCGTCAGCGTAAACGCTTGATATTTCATTAGTTACGCTTTCAACGTCCGCGACCTCGTCGACGTCCTTAAGGTGCTTAAGGTGCTTAACCTCCTTATCGTCCTTAAGGTGCTTAAGGTGCTTAAGGTCCTTGTCGACCTTGTTCCTTCCTCCGGCCGACATGCGAGCTCGTCGTTCGTCGTCGACGTCGACGAACGTCTCAAAGATGAACCGCGCGACCTCGTCCGACGGGACTGGAGGCTCGTCACCCGCGGCGCGCGCGAGCATAGCGCGAACCACCTCGACGAGTTGACTATCGTCCAGGCGCGAGAGCTCCGCGACGGAGCCTCGAGTTAAAAAGATACTGTCCATGATGTGCGAAAATTAAACCGTCACAAATGTATTACATTTTTTTGCCGCCGCAAAAAAAATAGCCGGAAAACGACGAGAATCGTTTTCCGGCGTGACATTCCGTTGTAATTATGACGAAACAAAGTTACGCCGAAATATTCGATTCTCACATAGGTATAATCATAAAATTACCCTGAATTACACATTTTGTTTTTTCCGAAG
>Ga0326513_10001268_pt1 | contig 20326 bp, 12 predicted proteins | sample 2_2465_0518_D_FD_203654 | JGI IMG/M metagenome (GOLD analysis project Ga0326513, IMG submission 203654) | Bovine rumen microbial communities from UC Davis, California, United States - 2_2465_0518 | ecosystem: Host-associated > Mammals > Digestive system > Stomach > Rumen | place: USA... | reverse complement strand
AATATCTTTCTGTCAGTGTATTTATTTATAAAAAACCTTCTTTTCATTGAATCGGCTGATGTCATTTATACTTAATTTTAAGAACATTAAGCAATCTTTTGAATGTATCCTGCCCGTCAAGGCAAGTATCTGTCAGCCATCCTTTTTCTCGTTTCCATTCCGATAATCCACGATAATAAAATCCCTTTTTTGATTCTTCGATAATAAAAGGAATGATATTGTGATGTAAGCATTCTTTTAGGGCAATAAGTCTTCCGACTCTTCCGTTACCGTCTTGAAAAGGATGAATGTATTCAAAATCAGCGTGAAATGCAATAATGTCGTTAATACTGATTTCTGATTTTGAATTGTATTCTTCAATTATTCGTTTCATTTGGACAGATACATTTTCCGGTTCTGTCGTTTCTCTTCCTCCGACTACATTGCTTCTTTTCTTGTAATCACCAACAGCAAACCAAGAAACCATAGAATCCTTTGTATCGTGTTTCAGAATAAAATGTATGTGCTTGATAATATCTTCGGAAAGTTTTTCCTCTGCCGTATCAATAACATAATCAATTGCTCGGAAATGGTGAATTGTTTCAAGAATATCGTCTACAAGAACCCCATCACTTGTGCTGATAGTGTTTGTTTCAAAGATCAATCTTGTCTGATCTTCGGTAAGTCTGCTTCCTTCAATATGATTTGAATTATATGTCATTCTTATTTGAAGTTCATGATAAAGTCCTCCGGATAACTTTGCTTCTTTCTCATCTCTCAGTATTTGCAGAATTAAGTTATCAGAAACCTGTTTATAAAGATCTTCTGCATTGCATCCGAGATGATCTGCTATTTTCTGCAATGTTTTGTCGGATAACTTTTCGCCGCGGGCTATCTTGGATATAGTTCGTGAGGAAATTTTAAGATTTTTGCCGAGTGCGGATTTTGTCAGCCCTTTTTCTGAAAGTTTTTTATTAAGTCCATCATATATGATCATAAAGCTGCCTCCTGAAATCTTTACTTTATTATATCATAAACTTATTAAAAAGTAAAGACTTTAAGCTCATATTTTGAAAAAAAGTAAAGATAGACTAAAAATTCGTTCTGCCATCATCTTTTCTCTTTGAAGTCTGAACCGGATGCAGCTCTTTTCTGAGTTCGTTGATTTCAGAATACAGCTCCTGTATCTTGTCGGACTGCTTTGTCCGTTCTTCAAGTATGGCTTGTTGCTTAGCTACCTCCGCACGCTCCGCAGCCATTTCAGCCATTACCTTTTGCTTTTCGAGTTCCGTTTCCGCTCGTTCGGCTTTCCTCTGTTGTTCAGCCAGCTGTTCGGTAAGTTCTTTAACCTTGACCGCATACTGCTTTTCACTTTCAATAGCCCTGACAGCTTCTGTGCGGCTCATAGAGAGCTGTTCTTTTGTATCGTGTAGTATGTCGAGTAATTCCTTCCGTGCGGCTTCTGCGCTCTCTGAGGAGCGAATAGCGGCATATTTCTCATTCTCTGCATTTTTAGCTCGTTTTATATACTCGGCGATCTGTTCTTCCGCTGCTTGTGAATCCCGGTTGGCTCGTTCCGTAACTTTCTGCACCGCCAGAGCTGCCTTAGAACTTTCCGTTCTGGATGCTTCAAGCTGCTCTTGCAGCATCATAATCATTTCGTCTTTGCTTGACAGTAAGTTCTGGAATTCAGCTCTGATACGCTTTTCCGCATTCTCATTAATCTCCAGTGAGTGAAGAAAAGCACTCTGTATAGCCTGCAAATGAGTGTCATAGTCTGCTATATCTGTCTGCCGATCGGTGAGAACAGCCTTTGCCGACTGTACTTCATAAGTGGCAATCAGGCTTTCCATTGCTGCATTCTGATTATCGAAGTCTTCGGAGAGGTGTTTTATCTTCTCGAATACCTCCTCGGACAGTCTGAACGAGCGTACTTTCAATTCTTCATTATTCATAGAAAAAGCCTCCATAATTTACGTATTACGAAATACAATACAGTGTAAACCTATGTATTACATATATTGTAAAGCAAAAAGCAGCTTTGTCAAGCTGCTTTTGAATATTTTTAAGAAAATCTGACAGAACCTTACCGCACCTCAATTTTATACTGTTTTCATTATTTATAATTTAAAAGAGCCTCTGTGCGGCTCATACAGAGCCGTTATTTTTTAGAGTATAGGAAATATGGATAACTTCTTAACCGTACTTATATGCCCCTCAGAGAAGCGAATACGGGTATATTTATGATCATTAAATTCTGATATATTTTGTATTCCTGCCCGAACCTACTTTTTGAACCGCACCATCCCGCACCAGCTGAGATAATACCAGTTCAACTGTCTTTTGGCTGACATCGGGCAGTATCTTTAAGATTTCAGCCTTTGAAACAGGTACAAGACTGTTGAGAACCGTTGCTTCAACCCTTGACTGCTTGTTTATTTTTTTATTTCCGATAACCGCAAAACGCTTATCAAGCTCCTTGTAGCACATATACAGAGTAACAATAAATTCCATAATAAAATCGGAATAATCATTAAGATTCTCGTGCCATCCCTGCGAGGATTTTTTAAGAGCCTCGTAATAGTTTCCTTTCCGCAGATTTATCTGTTCTTCAAAGGAAATGTATTTTCCTACATCGAACCCGTTTTTATACAACAGAAGAAGCGACAATAATCTTGACAGTCTGCCGTTGCCGTCACGAAATGGGTGAATACACAGAAAATCAAGGATAACGCAGGGGATAAGCAGCAGCTGATTGATATTAGGATCGTCCCGTGCCGACTGATAAGCAAGAACAAGCTGCTCCATATCGTCGGGAGTATCCGCAGCCGGAACAGGATAAAAGCGAACACTCCTGTGTCCGGTACTGTCTTCTTCGATAATATTGTTGTTGATGTCTTTATAAATCCCTGCGTAAGGGTATCCGGCGATACTCATCATTACCGAATGCAGCTGCTTTATATCGTTTTCGGTAAAATCAAAATGGTTGTATGACAGATGTACGGCAGACAGGGCATCTCTGTATCCCGCAATTTCCTGTTCGCTGTGGTTTAACGGAGAGCTTCCGCCGTTTACGATTTCTCTGATCCTTTCATCGGAAGTGATAATGCCCTCGATAGCATTGGAACTTTTGACCGATGCTATTTTAGCCACGGCTTCAAGTTCATCGAAAATTTGATTGAATTGAAATTTTCTTGATTGAGCCGATGAGCGAAGAGAATAGATTTCCATGGTTATATTAAGCAGATTAGCCGGGATAGTTCCGTTGTTCAGAAATGAATAATCGTATATATGCAATGCAAGCACCTCTTTCTACATAATATATTATCTCTTTTTAGGTACAAAGTCAAGGCTTTATACCTAAAAAAATATAAAAATTACATAGAAAAACGAACCACTTGACATATTGCTTTGTGGTTCGTTGTTGTTAGATTGCTGTACTTCACATAAGTGCCGTCGGGATAGCTTACCCTTGTAAGTCTGTCCATATCGTCATAAGTAAACGAAGTAACACTGTTCGTCCTACAGCCTATTTTGCCGTCTGCCGTAAGTAAGTTCACTCATTGTTTGTCTTGTCTATGAGTCTTTTTTGTGCTTTTAAACATAGACACGCCTGAGCAGTAGCAACATAAGTAAGAGCTGCCGCTGTCAGCACTTTTTTGGTTCTCTTTATCTCATCGCCTGTGAGGTAGCCAGATGAATCAAGTATCTGCAATGCCCGTGAGCTTGCGTCATACTCGTAGGTTGTCGCATAGCCGTTTCTGTCAACGACACGAACAATTCTGTCAAGCAGATCATACTCATACGAAGTCTCGCCGAAAGGTGTGGTCACCTTTGTGAGCCTGCACGAATCATCATAGCTGTACTTTACATAAGTGCCGTCGGGATAGTTTACTTTTTCTTTTCTTTAAATAATGGTTCGTACAAATCATGCAATTCATCTAAATACGGTGGATCTATTAAAGAACTTTTTTCGCCTGTTAATTCATTCACATAAATTAGTTCAAACCGTCCACCAAAAAATTTATCATTATCCAGAACGCTTAATATTTTCCATGCAGCACAATCATAAACTCTGTATAATAGTTTCTTGATAATTTGTTTTTCAAGAGAGCTTGTTTGGTTATACCAAATTGATAGTTCATTCAAATAATCATTTTTTATAGCAATACTATTAAGATCCTCTTCAACAATATTAACTACAGATTCTCTTACATTTTCATTAATAAATGAAACAAACTTCATATTATCCATTGTTTTTCTCCTTATCTAAAATATTCGGATTCAAGCATTTTTTGCTTTGAACTTAAGCAAATATAAGAAAATTGGCAAATTTTATAGCAAATATATCACTATATTGTGTTTGAGCGGGTATGAAAAATAAACTGTGTAAATGAATTTTATAGCCGAAATCGGTAATACTGTAAATGCAGTCAAACAAGGCAACGCTGAGGAGCGACCTGACGCAGACTGCGGAATAATACGACTGAGAGCAGCGACAGTAAAAGGTCGCTGTTTTCTTTCAGTCGGGTATTCCCAAAGCGGATAAACCTCAGGGGTGTGGGGACAGCGTCCCCACTTGCAGCCGTCAGGCTGCAAGTCTGTCCTCGAAGAATATTACGAACTGCGCATATGCAAGTCCCCAGTCACGCACAGGCATTGTCCATTTCTTTGTGATCTCTTTCACGCTCATATAGATCGCCTTGCGTATCGAATCGTCGGTCGGGAATATTGACTTGGTTTTGGTGAATTTTCTCAGCATTCTGTGATAACCCTCGACAGCATTCGTTGTATATATTATTTTCCTTATTTCGTCAGGATATTCAAAGAATGCCGTTAATTCAGCCCAATTCTTATCCCATGATTTGAGGATATTCGGGTACTTTTTATCCCATTTTTCGCGAAATTCTTCCCTGGCAAATTCCGCATCGTCGAGATTGACCGCACCGTAGATATTCTTCAGATCGGCACACACTTCTTTCCTGTCCTTATACGGTACAAACTGACAGCTGTTCCTGATCTGATGAACTATGCAGAGTTGATTTTTCGTCCTCGGAAAGATTGAATTTATTGCACTGCAAAGTCCTGTAAGATTGTCGTGACAAGCTATGAAAATGTCCTTGACACCGCGGTTTTTCAGGTCTGAGCATATGCTTGCGTAAAAGCTTGCGGACTCATTTTCGGACATCCATGTTCCGAGGATCTCTTTTTGTCCGGATATGGTTATTCCAAGTACGGAATACACGCATTTTTGTATGATCCTGTTGTCCTTACGGGTGTTGAACATCACTCCGTCAAAATAAATTACAGGATATATTGCTTCCAATGGTCGGTTCTGCCACTCATTTACCTCCGGAAGAATTTTGTCGGTTATTCGGGAAATAAGTCCCTGTGAAATATCCGAACCGTATATTTCACGAAGAGTATCCTCGATGTCTCGCTGCGACATTCCCTTGGCATACATCGACATTATTTTCTGTTCAATCTCGTCGGTTCTTGTCTGTCGTTTTTCGATGACTTTTGGCTCAAATTCGCCGTTTCTGTCACGGGGAACTGCTATCTCACAGTCACCGAAATCACTCTTGATCGTCTTTTTTCCGTAGCCGTTGCGGCTGTTACCGGAGTTGTTTCCGAGTACGGAGTTCTTCTCGTAACCGAGATGTTCCTCCATTTCCGCCTCAAGCATCTGCTCAATCGTTCCCGCAAACAACTTTTTCAGTACCTTCTGAATATCTCCTGTGGTTGAACATTCTTCTGCTATGAGCTTTACAAGCTCTGTTTCCTTTTCTGTTAAACCGTGCATTCTCTGTGCCATATTTTTACTTTTCCTTTCGTTTTTATTTATGGCTATTATTGTCATTTACACGGTCTGTTATTCAGCCTCGTTTGAGCTTCTGAAAATGCATAAAAAAGACTCGCAAACCGAAATCATATAAACATCTTATGTTATGAACAAAAAGCAGAGAGTGTGGTCAGCATTTATTCCACGGTCAACTTGACAGCAGAAACCGATGCCGCCGTAATGGGGGCGCAGAGGGGACACCCGACAGCCCTGCCGCAGGCACAACACTTGGCTTTTCATGCACCATCCTGTCCCCTCATAACAGCGTCAAAACTACTGTAAAGCAGCTTTCGTGGCATAAACGCTGACCACAAGCTGTGGAATTATGTGTGAAAGGGACTGCACTCATATTTTATTCATAGGACCCTTTTTATGCATTTTTTATTTGGCGAACACACCCACTATACACAGCTTAAAAAAAATCACTAAATCTTCTTTCTTTAATCCTGAAAGTTTATATTATAAGACATTAAATATCCTGAAGATTTGTCATAGATTAAATGTTAGACAGTGATAAATTCACATTTATGAATTACCAAGCATTATTAGGATACGTTTTCTTTATGTATTCAACAAAATCCTTAACTATATCAGTAGGCACTCCTGCATCTAATAATTGTTTTTCTGTCCATTCCAATAATTCTTTAGCTGTTCCCGTATATACTCCTTTTAATGTTGCTAGTTTTTCATGAACTTTTTCTGGCAATGCAATAGCCGTCCCTGTTCTATAATCATACCCATTAATAACTTGTGATGCAGGTTTGCCTTGAGGAGCATGATGCAAATCTAACCCATCATTTGCACTATCCATTTCATTATATCTACCATATTCATATAACTTACTATTATGTACCAAAATCCCATACTCACCAACAAAGTAAGTATGATTATCAGCAACTGTAAGATTGTAAACAACAACAGGTTCAGCAAGCTTTTCAATCTTAATATCCGTAATCTCAACTTTACTGCCATCAGCAGTAGTAAGCTCATCACCGACATCAAGATCACCGGCTGCTACCCATCCTTCATCTTCAACCCAGAATGGATGATTCGATGTTGTATCAATGGTTTCACTATCGGAAGTAGTAACATGAATAAGCTCATCGGTTTCCTTGACCCAAACTGTCAGAACCTCTTTAAGTTCTGTTTCGCCTGTTTCATAGTTATAAGCCCATACTTTATCGCCAACCTGCACATCTTCAATGCAGACCTGTCCTTCTTCTGTATAAACAAGCGTATCAGCGGTAAAGCATGTTGGATTAAACATTGCAAGTATAATACTTACAAGATTGGCAACCTGAGCCATGCTCATTTCTTTATTTCCGCTCATATATGCCAATGCGGCAATTGTTCCGACAAGCAGAGCAGAAATAACCATCAATGCCAATCCCATTGCTCCCATTTTCATAATTACGCATGAATAATTGGTAACAACCGCTGTCAGGAAGCCGCCTGCTATATGCGCAGCCAGGTCTTCACCCTTCAGCCCCATCTTTACGCCGTCATATATTGTTGTCGCAGTGTCTCTTATCAATCCGATTATTCCGCTTGCTGACCAAACAGACTTAAAAACAGATACAAGATTAGGAATAATGATTTGATTAAGTACTCCCCTAATGCCAATCTCTTCAATTTTTTCACTTAGTGTATGAGTATTATACCCACTTGGATCAACATTAGTAACCGGATTAGCATCAGCATACAAATACTTGTGAAGCGAAACAGGATCATCAATCGAGCCGGCATAGCTGTCCATTGAAATGAACGTACCGACAGACGGATTCATATACCTTGCACGGAGATAGTACAAACCTGTAACAGGATCAAACTGCTCTCCTGCAAAAAGGAAGTCATTCTTAGTGCTGCCGTAGCTGCTTATGAGATTACCGAAAGCATCATAGACATACTTATCAGTAACTTTTCCGTCATCATCAGTCAAAGCTCTTACAGAACCATGCCCGTCATAGACATAGTACGAGATTTTTCCGTCTCTCTCCTGCGAGATAAGTTCATCGGCACGGGTATAATAGCATTTCTCCTTGCCGTTATAATCCAGTTCCGCAAGAACATAGGTGAGTGAGCCGTTAACATCAAGAAGATACTTCGTGTATTCTCCTTCGGAGATCTTGGCGGTACGATTGCCCGCATAGTCATACTTGTACTCCTCAACAGACACATTGTTGCCGCTCTGGACAGTCGCACGGATAAGCTTGTTGTCTGCATCATAGGTATAAAGTGCAGACTTTGTGGGAGATGTCAGTCTTACTGCGTTACCGTTAAGATCGTACTCATAGACGGTATCATTTTCAGAAACAAGCTGATTAAGCTCATTATAAGTGTAAACAGTTTCTTCACCGTTTACAATTTTCAAGGTTCTATTGCTTACTGCGTCGTGTGCGTAAGAATATCTTGTGATTTTGTCGCCCTCGGTTATGGTTTCGGCAACTAATCTATACAGATTGTCGTAGGAATATTTAACAGTTCTGTCAAGCTCCGTTACTTTAAGTCTTTCTCCCGCAACACCAAGCGTATAAATATATTTTACCACAACATTGCTGTCGCTGTCAACAGTTTCCTGACGAATAAGGCGGTTCAGTTCGTCATACTCGTAAGTCGTGGTAAGTCCATTGGCATAGTGTACCGCCGTGCGGTTGCCGTTCGCATCATACTCATAGGTTGTCGCATAGCCGTTTCTGTCAACGACACGGACAATTCTGTCAAGCAGATCATACTCATACGAAGTCGAGCCGAAAGGCGTAGTCACCTTTGTGAGCCTGCACGAATCATCATAGCTGTACTTCACATAAGTGCCGTCGGGATAGTTTACCTTTGCAAGCCCGTCCATATCGTCATAAACGAACGAAGTAACGCCGTTTTCGTCCTTGACAGCCTTTATTTTGCCGTCTGCCGTATAGGTATAGTTCACCGTGCCGTCATTGTTGGTCTTGCCTGTGAGCCTGTCAAGGCGGTCATATTCATAGGTTGTGACATTGCCTGCGTAGTCTGTAGAGGTCAGAACATTGCCGCTGATGTCGTAAGTCGTGTATGCCGAATTTCCGAGAGCATTCGTTGTCTTAACAACTCTGCCGAAATCGTCATACTCGTAGCTTGTGACATTGCCGTTTCCGTCCGTCACGGAGATCATATTACCGACTTCATCATAGCTGTAATTTGTCGAAACATTCTGAGCATTGGTAACTCTTACAAGGCGGTCAGCACCGTCATAGACATACTTTGTCGTATATCCATGCTGGTCTTTCTGTGATGTCACCCTGCCTCTCGCATCATATTCGGAAAGCACATAAGTGCTGTCGGGATAGATCGTCTTGATACGGTTGCCGTTATCGTCATAGATGTAGGTATATACATTTCCCTTGGCATCGGTCATACTCTCCAGCTGAGATTTGGCATTGTAGAAAAATTCTGTCCTGTAGCCGAGAGCGTCGATTATAGCCGTATTTCTGCCTATCTTGTCATATTCATAGGTTGTCACTGCACCGTTAGCGGCAGTTTCCGATATAAGATTATAGTTCTTATCGTAAGCATAGCTTATCTTTGCGCCGTTGGGATATGTTTTCTCCGTCAGATTGCCGACTTTGTCATATTTCATGGACACGGTTCTGCCCATACGGTCTGTAGCCGTAAGGTTATTACCCTCACGGTCATATGTGAAGCTTTCTGTCGTATTGTCGGGATATGTTATTTTTACAAGATTGCCGAAATCATCATAGTCATAGGAAGTAATTCTGTCCTTTTCGTCCTTTGCGGAAGATACTTTGCCCATGCTGTTGTATTCGGTAGTTGTAACATTGTCGTCGCTGTCAATTATCTTTACAAGATTGCCCGCAGCATCATAGAAATATTGCTCCGTGACGGTTTTCAAGCCCTCTGCGCCCGTGTAAGTCAGCGTTTTCGATGTGCAGTTGCCGTCGGCATCATAGGTAAACTGCGATGTTGTTCCCGCACCGTTAGTCGCAGCAATAACATTACCCTCATTGTCATAGGTCATGTTCATGTAGCTGCCGATCTCATCGGTAACGGAAGTCAGCTGTCCCTTGGTGTCATAAGTATAGTCAATATCGTTGCCGAGAGCATCGGTTGTAGATGTCAGATTGCCCTTACTGTCATAATCAACGGTGATAGTGTTTATACCCATTGCATTTATGGAAGTGAGCTGTCCCTTGGAGTTATAGGTATTATTCACCGTATGACCCTCTGCATCCGTAAGTGAAAGCAGATCGCCCGACTCGCTGTAGCCGTAATCGGTAACATTGCCGAGTGCATCTACAGTCTTGTCAAGATTGCCGTTCGAATCATAGGAATTGCGGACAGTATTGCCGTTTGCATCGGTCTGTGAAAGAACATTTCCCTCATCATCATAAACAAATACTGTTGTATTGCCGTTTCTGTCGGTAACGACTTCCTGTCTGCCGTCAATGTCGTGATCATAGACTATCTCGTTTCCGTCGCTGTCGATAGTCTTTATCAGCCTGCCGTTGTCATCATAGATATTTCTTGAAACATTCACACCTCTGGGATCGGTTATCTTTGTGAGATAGTGATCCTCATACGCAAAGCGTGTCACATCGTCGAGAACATCCCTGACTGCCGTCAGATCTCCGTCTGCATTGTAGGAATACTCAACTTTCTTTCCTGTGGGAGAAACAATGCTTGTGATCCTGCCGCTGCCGTCACGGTTATAAACGATAGACTTTCCGTCGGAATGGATAATGCCGTCATATGTAAGCTCGATAGTGCTGCCGTTGGGTTCTGTTACTTTTGTGACATTGCCGTCGGCATCAAAGTAATACTTTATGCCGTCCTGTCTTGTGAGAATATAGCCTTTCGGTTCGTAAGAAGTTCCGTCATAATACCTGAGTTCACCGTCAGTATAAATAAGCTCTGTCGATGTCTTGTTTATGGGTTCAAGAGTTGATTTAGTGCCTTTCTGAGCCTTATAGGATACAGTTATCCCTGCTGTTATGGGCGTAAGTGAACCTGACGGGCTGACAGTCATATAGAACTTATCTGTCTTTCCATTGCCCCAGTCAACAGACACCTGATGCTGCTTTGTTTCGCTGAATTTGAATGTAGTAATAAAATCACTCTCACTCTGAACCTGTGACCAGTGCTTAGACGGCTTGCAGCTTGATGAGATCTTTGCGCTTGTAACGGACAGATTCCAGCCATAGCCGAAATCGCTGCTTACAGCTCTGTCACGGCTGTCATATCCTCTTACAACAGTAAGAGCAAGCCCCGGAACATTTACGTCCATATCCTGAAAAGCTATGGAGAAATTGCCTATCTTCATCTGTCCGGTAACATATACGGTCACAATATCGCTGATATGCGATTTTGAAGTATATTCGGTCAGTTTTATGTCATAATAGCCGTTTCTGAGCAGAGTAGGATCTATTTTTCCGAGAATATCTTCGGTGATCTCGCTTGTACCGCCTGCAATTTCAACAAAATCCGATGTTCCCGCAGGTGCGTAAGACAGGGTATACTTTGTAAAGCCGCTGCCCTTTACAGTACCGATAATATCGGCGGGCGCAGTTATTTCATCACAATCGGAGTGAGAAGTTATTTTTACAGTCAGATCGGACTCGTCATCATCATCGTTATTGCCCGAACCGCTGCCGCCGTTGTCGTTTACATAAAGCATATAGCTTATATTGACAGCATTCCCGTCCTTAGCAGTCATAACGGCATTAAAGAGATACTCTCCTGCTTTTTCGGGAGTGAATACAGCCGTCTTATCGCTGTCAAGTAATATTACTTTACCGTTTACGGTAACAGTGAGATTTTCAATCTCATCGTCTGAAAGATTCTTTATTTCTACAAACACGGGGATATTATCACCGATATTTGCTTCATTGTGTTCATTGTCGTTGTAAATATCATTGTTTACGATAAGACGGACACTTACTTCTTTGGTTTCGGAGCCGCCGCCTGTTTCACTGTCCGAAGATTTTTCGGAAACGGATACAGTCAAGGACTTTTGCTCGTAATTTCCTGCCGCATCGTATGCCCTTGCTGTAAATTCATAGCTGCCTGCTGCTGTGTTCTTAACCGTAAATGTGCCGTTATCAGACAATTCGACAGATTCTCCGTTAAAGAGACACTCCATTCTCGTCACGCCGACATTATCCTTGGCTTTTACCGAAAATATGATATTATCTCCCTCGGAATACTTATCCTTGTCAGCCGTCAGGGTCACTGACGGAGCAGACAGATCCTTATCCTCTTCACGGACATTCACAGCAATATCGACACTTACCCACGCCTTATTGCCTGTCTTGTCGGCTGCTGTAACAAGGATCGTATGTATTCCGTATTCATCGGATGTAAAGCTGAAAATTCCGCTGTTGTCATAATCCGCTGCTTTTCCGTCAACCTCTACAGTTACATCAACTTCGCCGCTGTCATCACTTGCTGCGATATATACGGGCAGAGTTTCTCCCTGATAAATTTCATACCTGTCACATACAACAGACAATTCGGGTACAGTTGTATCATAATCCGAGCCTGCTTCTATCTCGATCTCATAACCGGATGATACAACATTATCCTTGAAATCCCAGCCTATAGCAGTCAATGTATGCTTTCCGGGATTTATGGCTTTGATTGTATAGCTGTTGTTCTTATCAAGCTTGACCTGCTGTTCGTCATATTCCAGCGCAAGCCCTTTGGTATTCTTGCCTGTCACGGTTACGACAACATCGTCACCCGCACTATAGCTGTCTTTGTCAAACACCAGATCAACTTCGGGCTCGACCAATGATGAATCTATAAGACCCAGGTCACTGTCAGAACCGTTTATATTGAATACACTGCCGCTCAGATTAACAGTATCTGCCCATACTCTGCCGTTTACGGTTGTTTCGTTCGCATTGAACGAAACTTTTCCGTTTGGAGCATAGATTATTCCGCTGAAATCTATATTTGTTCCGTTTACAGTTATATTTCCGTTTCTGGAATACAGAACTATCCTGCCTGTTGTCTTGAGATTATTCACATTGTATGTAATATCCCTGTCGGCAATTATATAGCAGTCACCTTCAAAGTTAGTTCCACTGATTGAAACATCTCCGGCTGACATAATGCTGCCGTTTATTATGTTTGTATCCTGAATATATGACGGACTTTCGGAGTAATACTCACATTCGCCTGCTGCCGAAACTATAGCCTTTTCAAGATCGGGCATAGGTACAGCTTCGATATTCTCATTTTTCTCCGGAATATTTATTTTCCATCCATTTGCGGTAATTGTTCCTGCTGCATCGGTTCTGCCGTCAAGATAGAATTCGGATAGATTAGATACAAAATTACTTCCTGTATAAATATTTCCTGTAAAATGCGCTTTCCAGCCGTTTAATGTGAAGTTCTGCGTACTGTTTGCGGAAAACAGCGTGTATTCGGATATTTTACCCATTCTGGGATTGCTTATATTTTCGCCCCACTCGCAAACGAACGGCGCATTAGTTGAAAAATAGCCGTCATCCCAGGTACTTCTGTTATCGAGAAGATACAGATGATCCTGACCGCTGCCGAAAGCATCGTTAGGCTCACCGGGATCCCAGTTTGAATATTCCATTTCCGTACCGTCAATCCACGTCCAGTGACCTTCTTCAGGCTCGTCCCAGCCGCCAAGAGCAGTATATTTTCTTTCGCATATCGAAAAAAGAAAATCATTTTCGGCTTCATCATTTACGATAGCAAGATACCCGCCCCACGATTCGCAAAGTTCTTTAGCTTCATTCCAACGAATATTGTTGCGTATGTACGCATAGGTATGTCCGTTGTACTCGTATATTTCATAATCGTAGTTATCTATAGAAGAAATTTTTGCCTTTTGTTCTGTATTTGTACCTGAAATGTCGGAATTAAGTATGTCTTTTCTTGTTTCCATCGCCATAACGGGAAGTGCAAGCTTCGGAAGTATTGATGTCATAACTATTACTGCTGATGATACTGCTGCTGTGATTTTCTTTTTTAGTGTTGGTTTAAAATTCATAATTTTTTTTCTCTCCTTTTAGTTAATTTTGCCAAACAAGTTAAATTATAAATTATATTTCCGCAATTGTCAAGTTTTTTTAATATTATTTTGTAATTTTATTTATATAGACAAATATTTGCTGAATATGATATGATTTTTTGTTTATTTAAAGAAAATACTTTTTTTTTTTTTTTTTTTTTTTTTTAGAGTTATGTTTATTAGATTCAAAAAAGTGTACCTACTTATTTTTGTTATGTATCACTTGATTCTAAGTCCAAACTTATTGTGAACTGATTTACTGTGCATTGATTTAGTAATAGTCTTTGGTAAAGGATTTTATTTTTTTTAGAAAAGGTGTATATCTTAACTGTGAAAGGTGAACACTTTAACTGTTACTTAAGTTACATAAATAATATCTTTTTCAATGTAATAATTATAATCTTTTAGTAATAAAAAACATAGTAATTTTTAACTGTTTACAGTATTTCCTACTTGATAGATTGCTTGATAACACTACTTGATAACACTACTTGATAACGCTACTTGATAACGGCACCTCTGAAACCCGCTCTCTATAAGGGTTTCAGATAGCTAAAGGTGAATGTCTTAACTACGAAAGGTGAATGTTTTAACTATGAAAGGTGAATGTTTTAACTATGAAGGGTGAATGTTTTAACTACGAAAGGTGAATATTTTTACTATAAATGGTGAAAAGCACTTGACATTCATTCACCAAAATGTTATAATGTGTTAGAAACTGTTGAGAACTATCATGAGGTGATATTATGTCAAAAAAAACGCCTAAAAACGAGATCGTTAGTGATCTTAATCCTAAATACTGGGTTCAGAAGTCTGACCCTCTTGTCCTTATGCGCTCCGTTCCGTTTTCTTTGGGTGAACTGAAGATACTTGATACATACATCAGCCGTATCAATGCTTCAGATGATACACGACGTACGGTCATCTTCACAAAAGAGGAATATGAAGAACTTATGGGGTTGACCTGTGTTGACTATCGGACACTAAAAAAACATACCGAGGGTATGCTCGGTAAAGTTGTTACTCTGGAAATGCCTAATAAGGAGTATCTGCAATTTGTTCTTTTTGAACAAGCCCGTTACCATAAGGATGAATATGGTAAGCCAATAATTGAATTGACTTGTACATCTCTTGCCAAAGATTTGTTTTTCTGTATCGGTAAGTATCATTACTTCAAATATGCTCTTGAGAATGTCATAAAGCTGACCCGAAAGGCAAGTTACTTGCTGTATATCTATATCCGTTATAACCGGTATCGCGGAAATTGGGATATAGATCTTGCCGAATTGAGAGATACTGTTCTTGATTGTAAAGGACAATCATCTTATCAAGAATTTAAGATATTCAAAAACAGAATTCTTAACCCTGCCGTTAAAGAAATTAACGAAAAAACAGACTGTCACTTTGAGTATGAACCTGTCAAGCGTGGTCGGAGAGTGGCAAAAATCAAGTTTATCTATCATGTTGAGTCACAATTGCAGGAACAGCATGATATTGAAAACGTCCATACTCTTCTTGATCAGGATATTGATGATGAGGCATACGAAAAAATATACGGTTCTGAACAGCTTGCTCAATTGGCAAGTTCGTGTAATTATGAATTCAGTAAGGCTCAAATGGAAGAGATCTTTTTCATACTTACACGAACTGATGTCCCTCCCGATCCTAACACAAAAAGTGTTCATTGGGGGCGATTTAGGTATCTTTCTGAAAAATACGCAGTATTAAACGCAACTTCCGAAAAAAAGAAACTCCAAAATCAAACGCCAATAAAAAACCGATATGCCTATTTTAAAAAATTGCTGGAAGAAGAAGCTAACGATTTGACTGTCTAACCAAAACATCTGTCTTTTCGGTAATGGTTGTTTCTCACAATTTAATCTTCAAAAAAATACACCGATCAAGATTCCCGAAGATGATCGTCTCAGCCGTGTTATTATCGAAAAATGGCTGATGCAGGCTGTCTGCGGTCTGCTTAATGATCCTCTGCATCCTTTCTCTCTTGACCTCGTTCTGGTTTTCAAAGGCAGACAGGGTATCGGTAAAACCAGGTTCTTTGAACATCTGGCTCTGGATCAGCGTTACTTCGGTGAGGGCGTCTGCATTGACCCTCGTAATAAAGACAGTATCATTCAGGCTACAAGCAACTGGATCTGTGAACTCGGTGAGCTGGGCAGCACCATGAAAAAAGATATGGACAGCGTTAAAGCTATGCTTACTATGGCTAACGATGTCTACCGTCTGCCTTACGGACGGGCAAGTCTCACTTTCCCTCGTCTGACTTCCTTTGTCGGTACTGTCAACGATGATAAATTCCTCATAGATCAGACCGGCAACCGCAGATTTGCCACTATCTCTGTCCCGGATGATGTCCGCATTGACTACAACTCTCAGATCAGACCTTTTAATGCTGTTCAGCTCTGGGCTCAGGTCTATCATCTTGTCAAGAAGTCTGTAGCTGCGGGAGCTACTGTTGCAAGCTGTTTCAGACTTCCTGCTGACATCAGTGTTTTACTGGACAGCAGGAACGAGGAATATACTAAGCCTATGAAAGCTGAAGATGAGGTGGTTGACATATTGGCTATGTTAGCTGATGAAAAAGCTCATCCTAAAGGCAATTACATTGTTGTTGAGGAACATATGACTGTTACTGAATTTAAAAATTGAATAAATATTCGGCTGAACAAGTGGGAAAAGTTTTATCTAAATTAGGATATGAACATAAACTTAGAAAAATTGAGGGTAAACCTGTACACATGAGATTGCTTCCACATAGACAATATTATTCTGGTAGCAACTGATATAACTGATAGGGTAGCAGGTTTAGAGGTAAAAGTAACAGAGGTAGCAGGCAAGCGCATACGACCTGCTACCTCTGTTTTTATTGATTTTAAGCGGATTTGAGAGGATTTATCAATTCAAGGTAGCAAGAGTAGCAGGCAAATTCCTATGGAGCGTTATAAAAAAAATATATTTTAAGATTTACTCATTTCTATTCTAATAATATTTTTAGATTTTTATAGATTTTGCCTGCTACTTTTTCTTATTTACCTGCTACCTTTCTTTATTTACCTGCTACTTTTCTAAGTTAACCTGCTACCTTTTTACTGTCTATTAATTTTAACCTGATACCTGTGAAAAAAATATAAATAGAATTTTATGTATATTTATTTGTATATTTAATTATTTATTAGACTTAACAAATGCACTCCATACAGCAAGATAAAAGTAAGTATAATAACTCCGAGAATCTCAACTCTTACGATCCATTTTTCCTTATTTTCTCTGAAATTATCAGCCAATTCACTCATAACATCCCAGGATTGAGCCAGTAAGCCGCCTGAAGCTGCAAGCAGCTTCAGAATTAATCCAGACCGGATAATTATGTATCCTCCATATAAAGCGGCGGCAACCGTTATACCGTTAATGTCCCGTGCTGCCAGCGCAGATGTCCCGAATAGCGGGAGCGATACCGATACGGTGAATGCAGTACGGCTTATTTCGTCATTCTTCAGGTCATATATCCACTCACCGTCAAATTTTTTGATTAAGACTATGGGAGTTATAAGTAATGCGGCAGCAGCAAGAACAGCTAAGATCCATACAACAACTCTGACTGCTGCCCACGGTATTCCTCCGATCAATCCACTGATAAAGCTTACGCCGCCTGCGATCCATCCGATCAGCTCCGCACCGTCTGCTGCAATCTCATTTCTGGGATAATTGCTGATAATACAAGCGGAAACATACATCATAACAGCAGACTGGATACCGGCAGCCCCGATAATCCATTTTCTGGCATTTTTATAAAGATTTCGGATTTTTTGGGTTTTTTCGATTTCATTGTCACAATCAGCCTTGAATTGAGCGCATATTTCGGTTGAATTTCTGTCAGCTTCTTCTCTTGCAGCCGAAATCTCCTTATCTGCTCTTTCATTTGCTGACGAAACAGCCTCAGCGATATGTTTTTCGGCATCAGCTTCTATATCTTTTGTCCTCAGAGAAACATTTTCTTGAATAGTGTCCTCGATCTTATCACGTTCTTCTGAAATTTGCATCTTATTTTGAGCAATATTTTTCATCATGAAGTCAATACGTTCAAATTCGTAAGAAAGTTCATGTCTGACAGTCTGTTCAGCTAAAACAGCACGATGTTCAGCATCGGCAGCTCTTCGTTCAGCCCGGTCTCTGGAAGATTTAAGTTTATCAACCTCAGAATCCTTACAACGAATAGTCATCTCCAGATTTTTGTTTTCTTTTTTGAGCGATTCGTTCTCGTTCTTCAGCAGCTCGTTGCTCATCTTCAAATCTTCTGATTCTTTCAAGGAGCTGCTGTTGTTTAATTTCAGCAATTCTGAGTTGAGAGTCAGCAAGCTGCTGTTGGATTTCTTCAGTTCCGCAATAGTCGATGTCATTTCTGATATCTGAGATGACATTGTCTGATTCTCTGATGACAGATTGAGTAAATTCCGATGCGATTTCAACAGCTGCTCTTTCAGCGTCTGTATCGTCGATAAAAGCTCTTGTTTCTCGTCTGATGACACTTGATTTACGGAGGTCAGCTGCTTTATCAGAGATAAAAGTTCTTGCTTTTCCGATGACAGTTGCTGTATATTCGTCTGTTGTTGTTCGATCAGAATTTTGTTGTTCAGTAGCACCGAGTTCTGTTCCGAAATAGTTTTCATTAAGCTGTCGTTCTTGTTCAGAACTGCTTCGAGTTTCTCTGCTAACCGTTCTGTCTGCTCGCTTGATGATAGCTGCGATTCGTTCATTGAATTCACTTCCCTTTTGCTTGATAATATTTGCAAGCTGCTGTTTCAGGACAGTAAGCTGTTCTGACAAAATACGGATAAGCTTATTTTTTTCTTTAATATCATTGTTTAGCTGAACTCTTTCGGAAGTCCCGCCCTTTTCTTCAATTTTTCTTGCGGTATAACCTTCGTGAATTGTAGGAATAAGGTCGGTGATACCTTGTCTTTCAAAACTTCTGTGGTCAATTCTGTTTTCTTCTTTCAGCCGTAAATTACAGCAAATTTCCCATTCGGTTCTCCATTCTTCAATGCGCTCTTTTTCATTCCAGTCGTTGGTATTTACCTTTCGCCTTTTCCACATTTTCTTTCCGTCTTTGCGTATTTTCTGATTGCCGTTTTTATCAAGTTCGGGAACTCGTTTCTCAGGATCATCGGTAAGATTTCCGTCTTTATCTACATACATTTCTTTGCTTTTTGCCGCCCATGATCCGTCAGGATTTATGCTTCTCATAGTAAGCATAATGTGAGCGTGAGGATTGCCATCGCCTTTATCGTGAAGTGACCAGTCTGCGCACATACCTCTTTGTGTTAAGCCTTTAACAAAATCTCTCACAGTTTCGATCTGAACGTCACGGGACAATTCACAAGGCAGAGCAACTTCGATTTCTCTCCAGAGCTGTGCAGTTTTGGATTTCTCAACTTTATGCACAGCATTCCATAAAGTTTCCCGGTTTAAATATTCTTTCGGAGCATCAGCGCATAATGATATTTCACTGTGGATTATGCCGTGCTTCTTTGTATAATCGCAGATAGTATCAGTTTCACTTTCGCATAACTTAGTACCGCTTCTGTAAGCGGCTGCAGCCACAGCAGACTGACCTTTGCTGCGGCTGCCGATTTTGACTGAGCAGTGATAGATAGCCATTGTATTCACCTCTGTTAATATAAGTGCGTGGAACGCAGTCAGATGCGGGGAAGTCCAGAGGGGGAGAAGTTCCATCTTTGGCGCACTCGGACGGTAAAATCTTACCGTCCGTATAAGTGCGCCCTTAATAGGGCTGCTGCGAAGCAGCAAGAAATATATCAGCTTGCATTTTCATATAATCCTATCAATAATATATCACCGATATAAAAAAAAGTCAAGAGTTATCATATAATTTATAAAATAGATATTGACAAAATAATATGTTTGTGATACAATAAGAATGAGGTGATACCTATGTCTGATACCAATAGCACAAAATCATCAGAAATAACATCAGATACAGACTCTTCAACTGAAATTTCTGCTTCATCATTCGCTAATAATTCTAAGCGTATTCGTCTTACACCTGAAGAAAAACAAGCAAAGCTCGAAGAAGAAATTGCCAGAAAACAAGCGCAGCTGGAAAAATTAAAAGCCCGCAGCAATGCCAAAGAAAGAAAGATGAGAACACACAATCTCATAAAAATGGGCGGAGCTATTTATCATGTTCTGGGAGGAGAATATCAGGAAGGCGATGAAGGAAAACTGATCGCATTCCTTGAAAAGCAGGACAGCAGAGGAAACTATTTTTCAAATGCAATGGGCGGTTCAAGAAAAGAAGCAAAGTCTCCCGATGTTGATAAAATCATCAAGGAAAATGACGGAGTATATGCCCGTGTAGAAAAACTCGAACATCAGCTTGAAAAATCGAATCAGAATGAGCAGAAATAAAAATACACTGACAGAACAAT